>Ga0194110_10001129_pt1 | contig 34466 bp, 31 predicted proteins | sample TA2Kig1200mmetaG_FD_146192 | JGI IMG/M metagenome (GOLD analysis project Ga0194110, IMG submission 146192) | Freshwater microbial communities from Lake Tanganyika, Tanzania - TA2015032 Kigoma Deep Cast 1200m | ecosystem: Environmental > Aquatic > Freshwater > Lake | place: Tanzania: Lake...
GACTGGTCGTGCAGTCGGGCGGGTGACTTCTCCGAAGGAGTCCTTCGGACCCGACACAATTGCCATCTCTCAGCCTGTACAAGAGAATCCTTCTGTCACGCTGAGCGTAGCTGAGCCGAAGGCTCATCAGCCTCGGGCTGAGAAAAGTCTGGTTCTTGATTGAGATTCTTCTCCGCCTTCGGCGGATCAGAATGACAAGTGATTCTTGCTTCTTATCGTACGGCCTGAGCACAACTTGAGACACTATGAAAACGCCGGTCAGATCACCGATGTTGTGCTCAAATTGCTTTTGCCGGAATTTCTCCTACATTGCAACCAGAGAACCCGGACGGACCGAACACTCCACAGCAATAATACGTTGTCCGACAACCAACATCGGCTGTGTATGACGTACCCAAGTCGACCCGCAGGATATGCGGAGCCAGCGTAACCCTGTGGGTTGTTTTCTTTCTCCATCGCTGTTTCCTGTACCGAAGCGCTTCATCAGGCCGCGGAGGGCCTGAGAAAGGAGGACGCTATGATACTCAAGCAACTGGTAGAATTTCTTGACAGCAACAAGGCCAGATACGTTGTTGTCACCCACTCGCCTGCCTTCACCGCGCAGGATGTCGCACAATCTGCACACATCCCTGGAAAGGAAGTGGCAAAGACGGTCATTGTTTGGATGGACGGTACGATGGCCATGGCAGTTCTGCCGGCCTCCCAAATGATCGATTTCAATCTTCTCAAGCAGGTCACCGGTGCGAAGAACGTCGAACTGGCGAGCGAATCCGAGTTCAAGGATCGCTTCCCGGAGTGCGAGGTGGGTGCTATGCCGCCGTTCGGCAACCTGTTCAACATGCGTGTGTTCGCTGCCAGCAGCCTCGCCGAGGACAAGGAGATCGCCTTCAATGCAGGATCACACCGTGAGCTTCTCAAGATGGCATATGCCGATTTTGAGCGTTTGGTGAAGCCTCAGATCGGCTCGTTCACGTTCAAGAGAAAAACGCAAGGAGACAATCCTGCGGCGATAGCTTGAAGAGCGAGCGGCACGCTCAGATTGCGGTAGCCGGAAACCGGACACCATCGTCACGTGGAACAACCAGGGAGGTTAACACATGAAGTGCATGGTAAACTTGAAATTCGATGAGCTTCCGAACGCATGGTATAACATTATCCCTGATCTCCCGGAGCCGCTGCCACCGCCCCGGGATCCTGCCGAAGGCCCGTCACGGGTGCAGAACCTGCCGAACCTTATGATCGGCGAATGTCTGAACCAGGAATTCTCACAGCAGAACTGGATCGATATTCCCGGCGGGATTATGGACCTCTTCGCGAAGGCAGGCAGACCGAGGCCCCTCTTTCGCGCAACGAATCTTGAGAAACGCCTGAACACACCTGCGAGGCTCTACTACAAGAGCGAGTTCTTCAGCCCAACCGGCAGCCACAAAGTCAATACAGCACTCGCACAATGCTGGTATGCAAAACAGCAAGGTTTCAGCCGTGTGACGACGGAGACGGGCGCGGGGCAGTGGGGGACCGCGCTCTCCTATGCCGCTGCAGTCACGGGGCTCAAGTGCACCGTCTTCTGGGTCCGCAGCGTGTACAACTGGAAGAAGGACCGGCTGACATTCATGAAGTTGCTGGGAGCAGATGTGTACCCGTCTCCCAGCTCTACAACGGATGTCGGCAGGGCGCTGTACGAGAAGAATCCGGAGCACGTCGGCTCACTTGGCATCGCGATATCCGAAGGTCTCGAGGACTCTCAAAAGGATCCGAACGCAACATATTGCCTCGGCTCGGTGCTGAATCACGTGCTGATGCAGCAGACCATCATTGGCCTGGAGACACAGAAGCAATTCGAATTGTTCGGTGATTACCCCGACATCGTCACTTCATGTTTGGGGGGCGGATCGAATTTCGGCGGATTTGCCATTCCGTTCCTCGGTGATGTGTTGAAGAAGGGAAAGAAGATCAAATTCATCGCTGCACAGAGCCGGGTTGCACCCAACCTCCAGGGGAAGTACGATTACGACTTCGCAGACTATGCCGAGATCACACCGATGCTCAAGATGTACACACTTGGGCACAAGCTGGATATGGAGCCGATCAAAGGGGATGGTCTGCGGTACCACGGCTGTTCACCGATCCTCAGCTTGCTGCGCCACAAGGGATTGATCGACACCGTCGCCTATCCCGCAGATGAACGATACGTCTTTGAGAATGCGAAGATCTTTATGGAGACTGAAGGGTGGCTGCCCGCACCGGAATCGTCCTACGGCGTCTGCTGCGCGATCGACGAAGCGCTGAAGTGCAGGGAGAGCGGAGAGAAGAAGGTAATCGCCTTCAACGTGAGCGGGCACGGCTTCCTAGATATTCCCGGCTATCGGAGCGTGCTGGGATTGGACTAACAACGCCTCCCGATCTTCGAACTTATCACTTCCCAATTACCACGTGACTGTCATGAGCCGATGCATTCGGGCAACGACGTTTGCGATTCTGATTCCCCTCGCATGTGGACAATTGTTCGGTCAAGATCGATCGACTGTGCTTGTGGTATATTACAGCATGGAAGGCCACACACGCGCGATGGCGGAAGCTGTGGCAAAGGGGGCACAGTCGTCCGGAAGGGTCACGGTCAAGCTCTTGTCCGTCGAACAAGCGACCACAGAAGACGTTCTCACCGCAGACGCGATCATTGTCGGCACGCCGGTACACAACGCAAACGTCGCTACGCCGGTTCAACAATTCATCAACCGATGGCCGTTCGAAGGTGCTCCGCTCCGGGACAAGATCGGCGCGGCTTTTGTGACAGCCGGAGGGATTTCCGCAGGTGAGGAACTTGCCCAACTCAACATTCTTCACTCAATGTTGATCTTTGGCATGGTTGTCGTTGGCGGCCCCGATTGGCAATCTGCATTTGGGGCATCAGCCGTGACGATGGAACAGCCCTTCGGCCGGGGGCAGAAGAAAGGCGAGGTGGATGAGTACTTCTTCAAGAAGGGTGAAGCCCTTGGCAAACGCGTAGCGGACCTGACTCTGAAATGGAGAAGCGTACACCAGAATAAATGAAGGAGGATCAGCCATGATGGCCATCCTCGTAATTCCAGTCATTCTGCTGATCTCGCTCTTGTCACCAAGAGAAACACAAGGAAGCACTAACACACCCACACAATCATCCGCCATGGAAACCATCAAGCTGCCAAAACCGCGCCAGTCAAGCACGGTGTCTGTTGAGGAAGCGTTGCTCAAGAGGCGGTCTGTCAGGGAGTTTGGCAGAGAGGCACTGACGATCGAGGAGGTGGCGCAACTTCTCTGGGCTGCGCAAGGTATCACCGAGCCCGCGAGAGGCCTGCGAACCGCACCCTCGGCTGGCGCACTCTATCCCCTTGAGATGTATGTCGTTGCAGGGAACGTAACGGGCCTTGCACCGGGGGTGTACAAATACCGGCCGCACCGGCATGACCTGGTAAAGGTCGGAAATCGGGATGTCCGGCGCGAGCTGAGCCGCGCTGCGCTCGAGCAGGAGTTCATCAGGGATGCAGCAATTGATCTGGTGTTTGCGGCGGCGATCGAACGGACCGCAGTGAAGTACGGCACGCGAAGCAGTCGGTACGTCGACATCGAAATTGGTCACGCCTCAGAAAACGTCTGCCTACAGGCAGTGGCGCTCCGCTTGGCCACTGTCGTCGTTGGAGCATTCTATGATGAAGATGTGAAGAAAGTTGTTGGAATGGACGCGCGGGAAAGCGCGCTCTATATCATGCCTGTCGGACGGATGCCCCGATAGCAACGAGTGAACCCTCACCACTTTCGAAATCCACAAGGACACAAGGAGGAACTTATGACAAAGAAGGCTCAAGGAGAGAAACTCAAGTTGACATGGTACGGACACTCCGCATTTCTGATGCAAGCACCTAACGGGAAGGCTGTCCTGATCGATCCGTGGTTGGACAATCCGAAGGCCCCGCAGGGCGCGAAAGATATTGCCCCTGTGGACCTTGTGTTGATCACGCACGGTCATTCAGATCACGTCGGCAATGCCGTCGAGATCGCCAAGAGAACGCAGGCAAACGTCATCTCCATCTACGAGATCTGCCTGTACCTGCAAAGTCAGGGTGTCTCGAAGGCACAGGGAATGAACAAGGGGGGCACGATGGCCGTCGATGGCATCAACGTCACCATGGTCGATGCCCTTCACAGTTCCGATCTTGATGTTGGTGGAGCTGTTGTACCCGGCGGTGAGGCCGCGGGCTTTGTGATCCAGTTTGAGAACGGCTTCAAAGTGTATCACGCGGGAGACACGGCGGTGTTCGGTGACATGAAGCTCATCGCGAACCTCTACAAGCCCAAGCTTGTTCTGCTGCCTATCGGTGGTTTGTATACGATGGGGCCTCGTGAGGCAGCATACGCCTGCGGCCTGATGAAGCCTCAGCACATCATCGGCATGCATTACGGAACGTTTCCGGTGCTCACAGGAACTCCCCAAGAGCTGCGGAAGAACCTGCCAGGTCCTCTGAAGAAAAGAGTGATGGAATTACAGCCGGGCGAAACAGTGGCGATTGCGTAGAGGGATGAGGCTGTTTGAGGGGTTGCGCTTCACCACAGCATTCCAGATTGAACCGAGACCTCGACGCGTTGTCGGGGTCTCTCTGTTCTTGAGGTGATCTGGGGAAAGGTTGACAGCGCTCGAACGCCACCTCGATTGCCTCCGGTCGCTGGCCCATTGTTGAAAAGAGGTGCGGCAAAGGTACAGGATTATATTGAGCACGTTGGTGTGGCGAGAGTGGTGGTGAAGAAGAGGCCATGTGAGGATGCGCCGCCGTGTCAAGAACCAACAAATGTAATTAAGCCCACATTGAAAGAGGTCAAGCGGAGCGATGTCTTGGATGATCCATGCTTGCGGCCAGACAAAAAAGGGCGTTGGCCTGCTGGAGTGTTCAGACCATTATACATTAAGGAGAAGCCTCTGAGTTCTCTCGATATCCAGGCGTGTTATGATAGGCAGGCTGACACGTGGAGATTCGCTATTTCTGCACTTGAGATTAAGGTTTTGTTAGATATCTGTGAGAACAACTTGCTTCCTCCTATTAGGATCATAGATGACATATCAGTGTTGTCAAGCAGCGAGGCTTGCGATGCACTTGCTGATGTCATTGGTCATTTTGAGTATCCTATCCGGGTAACATTTTGGTATGTGTTCCGGCCCATTCTCATAGCACATGAGAGACACCATAAGCAAGATTACGAAAAAGTTATCATGCTGAAATTACCAGAATTTGAAAACAAAGTTCGGGAAATCTTGATCACTTGTCAGGAAGCCGCCGATCTAAATAATGCACTTCAAAAGGGTCAAGCTGCCATTTTACCGTGGGCTCACGTGTTGTTGACAAATGCGGAGCAAGAGTACTCCAAGGCAACATTACAACCAGATTATGAAGAAAAAACTTAGTCGAGCCAATTTAACGAAGTAAAAGCAATACGAGATCAACTAGTGGCGAAATGCGCAGGAGGAGCTACCCCATGACGAAACAATCAGTCATCCTACTTGCCGTCTTGAGCTTCATAGGCGCACGCTCACTTGCCCAAACACTTACCCCAGAAGAGAAAGCGAAATACATCGGTTATCTAGACAGCACCGACACAGCGCTTGTTCTTGAGGCTCTCTCAGAGATTGAAAAATATCAAATCACCGAAGCGATTCCCGCCTTAGAAAACAATATCTGGAAACAGTGGCCTGATTATCAGTATTTCTTCCTGAGAACAATGTGGAGGCTGCGTTCACCAAATGCTCTCGCATTTGCTGAAGCATTTATCGATACATCTGATAGCTTCGGCTTGGAAAACAAACCTCTCCATAAGCTCAAAGATCCCCTACAGGCCAAAGTTGATGCCACCGAAATTCTTATTGACTTGGGAGACTATTCGACCGTTCCTTTCGTGTTTGAGATACTGAAAAAAGATTCAATTTCTGCTTATTCTAACGCGGTCTATCTCCTCCCATTGATCACCTTAAAGGTGCCTGCATACGCGGAAAAGGCAAGAACGGAGTTAATCAGAGTAGCGCTTCACGACTCCCACGATCAAATACGATGGGTTGCGATCACCAATCTTGTTCAATTGTATGGAGCACGGGTCAGTGATGTGTTGCTCCAGGCGGCGGTCAGTGATCCAGACAGCGACAACCGCATCTTTGCGTTAAGAAAACTCATTGTCTTGGAGTATCCACAAATCAAGGGGCTGCTGTACAACAGATTGTACAGCGAATCAGCAACGTATCGAGATCTCATTGCCGATACGTTGTTGACAAGATATGGTTCGATACGAGATTATCAGATGGTAGAAGAGTACCACTCTTGGGAACAAGACTCGGTTAACAAGCGCTGGATTGGATACTCTTTGCGTACGTTCAAACCACCTGTTCCATCTTTTTCGATTTCAGCTTTGGTTTTGCTTGATACTCTTGCCTCCTGCAAACACCAAATGCTAGCTCTTAACTGGCTTGCCGACGCCAACTTTGTCACCGAACTCGATGCAAATCTCGAGTCTGCGCATTCCTATCTGTCATCAGGCGACTCCATCAACTGCGCTCGGCAAGTGAGGGCATTTAAAGAAAAGGTCGATGCTGTCTACAAGGACTCCCTCAACCCCGATCCGCGCAAGGTCACTGTTGAGGGCTGGAAGTTCCTATACTACAACGCTCAATACATCCTCGATCGCCTGCCTCAAATACCTCCGGTGCAGGAACACATCCTCTCTGTCCCTTCACAGTATGCCACAATCCAGGCGGCAGTCAATGCATCACGCGCAGGCGACGTTATCGAGGTCAGTCCTGGCACCTATCCGGAGAGGGTCTCAGTCAACAACAGAGATTCTCTGATCTTACGAACCACCGGGGCCATCGATCAGGTTACCGTCAGAGGATTCCTCCTGCAGCAATCGAGTGCCATCACCATCAAAGGATTTGTCGTCGATGCGACGGGCACGACCGAACACGGTATCGTGCTGATGGGAGGCAATAACCAGAACGCGGATGTGACGATTGAAGCGTGCGAGATCAAGAACGCAGGGAACGACCAGAGCGGCATCTTCGTCGCCCGTGGCAATCCCCACACACGTATCGTGAATAACCGCATCCACGACAACGGCAGGAACGGTATTGTGATCATCGATGCGACAGGAGGACCCCATTACGTTATCAACAACACGATCGTGCGGAACGGCTGGAATGGGGTAAACGTTGCACGCCAGCACGTGATTTATCTGGTGAACAACATCCTCTCGTTCAACGGGACGAAGTCGGGCTCAACAGGGGGAAGGTATGGGGTGCTGAGGGAAGCGATGACCGGACCTGGAGAAGCGTCGGGCATCACGCTGCTCAACAACCTGATTGTTGGGAACAATGGAACCATCACGTCGACGAGCTCGAAAGACCTGGGGAACCATGCGCAGACGTTGGATGGGAGTGACAGCGGCAACTACACAACAGCAGGCACGGAAGGAACAGGAGTCACCATTGCTCCGACGTTGCTTTTTGCAGACATCTTTGTCTCGTCGACGGATCTCCATTTGAAATCAGGCTGTTTCGCGATCAACAAGGGACTCAGCAGTTACACGCCACCAGATGTGAAAGCCGGAGCGATCCCCGCTGTGGATTACGAAGGGGAAGCGCGTCCGAAGGGTGCTTCCGTTGATGTTGGAGCAGATGAGAAAGATTAGAGATGCCAACGTAAATCGGAGTGGGTGAAAAGTAAGACGTGAGAAGCGAGACGACACAATGGATTGTCGCCACGGATTTCCCCGAAGGCGTCCTTCGGACAGTCCGTGGAAGGGGGAGGAAATGAAACGTGCGATCATCGTCATTGCGATCTTGTTGCTGGCCGCGGGAACACGGCCAAGCGGGGCCCAGACTGTGTACGAGCTGCCATTTGCCTCAACGGACAACGGCATCGAGCTGACCGTGGCGAATACCATAGGTTTGGCGCTTTCCGGCGTTACGGTCGAGGCGACCGGTCTGCCGGGCTGGCTCAAGTTTAAGGAGACAAGACAAAGCCTTCCGCTCCTGAAGGCCAATCAGGAGACACCTGTGGTCTTCACCTTCTCTGTGGACAGATCCGCCCCCGTGAACACAGAACACGTTGTTGCCTTCAGGATCAGCGCGGAGGGCGGCCAAACGTGGTCGAAGCAGATTAAGGTGTCGGTTACCCCTCCTGAGAAATTCGAGCTGTTCCAGAACTATCCAAACCCGTTTAACCCTACCACAACGATCAACTATCAACTCTCCTTCACCGATGAGAGAGGTGTTCGCCGAGCGGCCCGCAAGACGATGATGCTTCTGAAGTAGAGTACAACGATTGAGCCAAAGCGGACTCTAACGGCACACTCCGTACTCCACCACAGCAATCATCCTCCGACGATACTGCCTCGTTTTGAGCATCGGGAGCAAGTGCAGCTTGCTCCTTTTTTTTGTCCGCGAAAAGCTCCTTGCATTTCGAGGAACGAAGAGCTACCATTGCATTCAAATGCTTCGTGCCTCCCCACTGATCAACAAGGAATACTGATGCCACACGACCCGAACAGTGCCTACGGTATCAAAGGAGTCAAGAAATACTACTCCATCGGCGACACGATTGCTCGGGCCGGAGATGTGGCGGATGGTTGGTACATTCTCTTTTCGGGCAAGGTCGGTGTGTTCAAGCGGGACTTCACGGTCGATGAAATCCACAGCCGCGGAACGGTCTTTGGTGAGCTGGGGTGCATTCTGAATGTCCCGCGGACTGCCACCCTGCAAGCCCTTGAACCGACCTCCGTGCTCTTTATTCAAATGAATGTGGATGAGGTTGTAGAACACCACCCCGAGTTCGCAAAGCGTATCTTGATCAGCCTGGCGGAACGGCTGGCAAAAACGACGGAGGCTTGGTGGGCCTCGGTTGAGAAATCAGCGAAGGAACACGGTCACTAACACACCGTTCTTTGCTCCTGAGTGTGCACCCGTGTCATGAGTACAGAGCGACATGGAAGATGAACCTCTTGCCGTCCTCGAACGAGAGATCCAGGATTTACAGACCAAAGCAGCTGCCGGACACACGTTCCCTCCCAACTGCTTTGTCTCCATGAAAGCGGAGTTCGTCCGCTATGTGTCCCGCACCTCGCTCACCGTCTCGTTCCCCGTCCTAGAAGAGAGTCTCAATCCGCTTCGCAAGATGCAGGGCGGAATCCTCTCGGCCGCGTTCGATAACACGTTCGGTCCTTTGAGTTATCTTGCCGCACGATGTCCGTGTGCCACGCTCGACCTCCACACTCAGTTTATCAGGCCGGTCGATGCCGGGGACACCATTACAGTAACAGCAAGGGTGCTTTCACAAGGCCCGGATACACTATTTCTCTCTGCCGAGGCCGTGAACAGAAGAAAGAAGCTGGTAGCAACCTGTTGCGCAAACATGATCATCCTGAGGCAGTATTTCCACAAGCCATCCAAGGATGCTCCAAGTGAGCAAGGATAGCCTTGCTCTGTGCCACCTCGAAAGGTCTTTCCTATGAAGACTCTCCCGTGGTCCATGCTACTGTTCGCGCTTGCAGGCTGTGGTATCTTCGGCAGCACCAAACATCCTCCTCTTGATGTCGTGCCCACGGTTGATCTGAATCGCTACGCAGGCACCTGGTACGAGATTGCATCATTGCCCGTTTCCGCACAGAAGGGATGCTACTGCACCAAGGCGGAGTACTCTTTGATGGAGGATGGAGTAGTCAAGGTAGTCAACACGTGCCGCAGGGACAGCGCCACCGGTACGATCGATCGAATCGAAGGAAAGGCATTTGTCGTGCCCGGAAGCAACAATTCGAAACTGAGGGTCCAGTTTTTCTGGCCGTTTCGGGGAGATTACTGGATCATCATGCTCGATGAGAACTATTCGTACGCCGTCGTGGGCGTGCCAAACCGAAAGTACTGTTGGATTCTTTCAAGAACGCCACGGATGGACGCCGATACGCTTGCTGTGCTCGTCCAGCTTCTGAAAGACAAAGGGTTTGATGTATCCCGCCTGCAGTACACCAACCAAGACTGCTCCGGCTGATTCCTGCCACATTGCTTGCATGCGATGGTGAACCTTGACGAAAAGAAGGCCGCGCTGCTCGTCTCGACTTCAGCCTCCTTCATGACCCCCTTCATGGCATCGACGGTGAACATCGCTCTCCCTTCGATCGGTCGAGCGTTCTCGCTGGATGCAATATCCCTCAGCTGGGTCGCCACATCGTACCTTCTCGCGGCCGCGATGTTCCTGGTACCCTTCGGCAGGTTGGCGGATATCCATGGCAGAAAGCGTGCTTTCATCTCCGGCACGATTCTGTACACCCTCGTATCGCTCCTCTCGGCCTTTGCTCCGAACGGGGTGGTATTGATTCTCCTCCGCGGATTGCAGGGGGTTGCGGCAGCCATGATATTCGGTACAGGAGTAGCCATTCTCACGTCGGTCTACCCTGCTTCCGAGCGAGGGAGAGTCCTCGGCATCAATGTTGCGGCTGTGTACTTAGGGCTTTCGATTGGCCCTTTCGCCGGCGGCTTTCTCACCCAATACGCCGGCTGGCGGAGCATCTTTGTCGCCAACGCGATGATCGGCGGATTCATTATACCGTTCGTGCTCGGACGCCTCCGAGGCGAGTGGGCCGAAGCTCGCGGAGAGCCTTTTGACATCCCGGGGTCGATCCTTTACAGTCTTTCCCTTGTCACTGTTATGTACGGCTTTTCGATTCTGCCCACGATGAGGGGCGTATGGATGATTTCCGCGGGGATTCTCACATTCGCGGCATTCGTGATGTGGGAGCTCAAATCAAGCAACCCTCTTATCGACATCAGTCTCTTCCGTCACAACGTGGTCTTTGCCTTCTCAAATGTCGCTGCGTTGATCAACTATAGCGCGACGTCGGCAGTGACCTTTCTGCTCAGCATCTATCTCCAGTACATCAGGGATCTGAGCCCGCAGGTGGCGGGATTCGTGCTTGTGTCACAGCCCGTGATGATGGCTGCGTTCTCTCCGTTGGCCGGACGGCTTTCCGACAGAATTGAGCCGCGCATCGTCGCCTCACTCGGAATGACGTTCATCGTCGTCGGACTTGGGCTCTTTGCGTACTTCGGCGGAGAGAGTCCACTCCCCCTGGTTGTCATCAATCTTGTCTTCCTTGGTTTCGGATTCGCACTCTTCTCATCGCCAAACACAAACGCCATAATGAGTTCAGTTGAAAAGCGATTGTACGGTGTGGCTTCCGCCACTCTCGCGACAATGCGCCTGACCGGGCAAATGCTGAGCATGGGTATTGTGGTGCTCATTCTCGCGGTGACGATGGGGAGGGTCGCAATCACGCCGGAACACTATGCGGACTTCCTGCAAAGCATGCGAGCCGCTTTCATCATCTTCACGGCGCTCTGCGGTCTGGGGATTTTTGCCTCCCTGGCGCGCGGAAAGGTCCGAACTAACGTGTAAGTAAGATGGTAAAGCCTCCGTTTGAAGGGGCACTGCCGAGTGGCCATAACCACCGTCAAGCGGCGGATTCCTGGCCCGGCGTAAACATCCAGTTGGCGAGGTAAGCATGAAACCGATACCGCGTGTCTTCCTCTGTTTTACTTTCCTGTTCGCCTGCTTTTTCTCTGCGCACGCTCAGCACAGCAAAGTCTCAACAGGAACCAAGATCATGATTGCAGCCCATCCGCTTGCTGCGAAGGCCGGGCTCGACGTATACAAGAAGGGAGGAAACGTCGTTGACGCCGCCGTGGCGGTCGCGTACACTCTTGGTGTGGTTGAGCCGGCCGGGTCGGGCATCGGCGGCGAAGGGATGATGCTGATCTACAACGCGAAGGAGCGGAAGAGCGTTATCGTTGATTTCAAGGCGATCTCGCCTCGGCGCGCGAGCTACGAAAACCTCGATTTCAACAAGGTCTCGGAGTGGAATCGAACCGTGCGGGGGGCATCTGTACCCGGCGCGGTGGCCGGTTTGGAGCTTGCCCGCGAGCGGTACGGCAGGCTGGACCGGCGAACGGTAATTCAACCGGCGATCGATTATGCACTCAAGGGCTTCGAGATCGACAGCACGCTGGCAATGAGCCTCGAGACATCGCGCAGAATCCTGGAGAAGGATTCGTACGCGAAGAGCATTTACTATCCTGATGGAAAGCCGGCCACCATCGGCACCATCGTCAAGAACCCTGACTATGGAAGGTCTCTCCAGGCAATCCAGGCGGAAGGACCCGATGCCTTCTACAGAGGAAAGATTGCAGATCTTATCGTACGAGACTCAGAAAACGGCGGAGGTTTCTTCGCGAAGGAGGATCTCCTCGCATACAAACCCATTGTGCGGGAAGCGCTCGTGGGACCGTATCGTGGCTATGAAGTGATCACATCGCCCCCACCGTGTGGAGGGATGTTCTTAATCGAGGCGTTGAACATACTCAAACATTTCGATCTGAACGAATGCAGAAAGAACAACGGCTACGACCTTCACCTTTTCGCGGAAACGTTCAAGCTCGTCTTCAAAGACGAGCGAACGCATAACGGTGACCCGGAGTTCAACTCGATCCCGGTCAAAACGGTTACCTCGGATGACTTTGCCTTCCAGCGATTGCTGCAGATTGATCTCACACGGTCTCGTCACCCGCAGCATGTTGAAGCCGGCCGCGTCGAGGAGAAGAACACGACACACCTGTCGGTCATGGATATCGAAGGAAACGCCGTTGCGCTCACGATCACGCTCAGCAGCTGGTTCGGAACCGGCCAGACCGTCGAGGGAGCAGGCTTCATGTTAAACAACGAGATGCAGAATTTCTACGAGCCAACGCATCGGCTGAATTCCCTGAGCCCCCACAAACGCGTCGTCACGAGCCTGGTTCCGACGATCCTTCTGAAAGACGGCCGACCCGTTTGCGTCCTCGGCACCCCGGGGGGCGATCTGATCATCTCAACAATCACTCAGGTGATTGTCAATCTTGTGGAGTTCGGTATGTCACTCCAGGAAGCGATCTTCGCTCCTCGGATGTTCAGCATCAACACACAGCGAGAGCTGGAGGTGGAGAACCGGTTTCCGACCGAGTCATATCGCCTGCTGGAGTCGCTCGGACACGATGTCAAGAAGTACGATGCCTTCCGCTCGTATTTCGGATCGGTTCAGGCAGTCTTCTACGATGCAAAGGCAAAAAAACTCATCGGTTGCAGCGACCCGCGGCGGAGCGGGGCAACCGTGGGCGAGTAAGAGGCGGAAGTCACTCCCTGAAATCACGATACCCCGCGCTCAGTGCTTCTGCATTGATATAGGCGTAAATCTTTCGAACATTTCATTACCCATCAAGAGGAGGTATCATGAAACGTATGGTAGTTGTCAGATATCTTGTTCTCGCTTCCATTCTTGTTACCCTTGCGGTCACCGCATCGGCACAGCAGAAGAAAAAGCTGACCTTTGATCAACTCTATATGGGGGCTGAAACCCAGCTTCTCACGCCATTACCGAACATCACAGGATGGGAGGACGACACCCACTACCTGGTATCAAGGCGGCAGGAGGGGGAACGACAGCCAAAGCTGTACTCGGTCGATGCAAAGTCCGGAAGAGAGACAGAAACGAAGGCGAAGACCCCGGATCTCGATCAATTCAGGGAAGTGGTGGGCTCCGACGTCAATGTCAACGCGCCAGCATCGGCGAATGAGGGAAGAACAAAATTGATCTATGTGAAGGAAAAGGATCTCTATCTGTTGAACACAGAGACAAAGGAATTCAAGCAGTTGACACAAACACCGTCGGAAGAAAGGAATCCGCTCCTCTCACCTGACGCGGACTACGTTGCATTTACGCGCGACAACAACCTTTTTGCGATTGACCTGAAGAGTGAGAAAGAGTATCAGTACACCAGTGACGGTGCAAAGTTCATCTACAGCGGCTATGCAGCGTGGGTGTACTTTGAAGAAATTCTCGGACGAGGATCGCGGTACAGAGCATTCTGGTGGTCACCGGATGGAAAGAAGCTGGCCTTCATGCGCTTCGACGAAGCGAAGGTCCCTGTGTTCCCGCTGTACAACTCGGAAGGAGTACACGGATTTCTCGAGGAAACTCCGTATCCGAAGCCCGGTGACCCGAACCCGGATGTACGTGTCGGCATTGTTCCCGTCACCGGAGGCTCGATTGTCTGGGCGGACTTCAACGAGAAGGATGATCAGTACTTTGGCACGCCGTTCTGGACTCCAGACAGCAAGGAGCTGTGGGTTCAGTGGATGAATCGAGGACAGGATGATTACAGGATCTACGGTGTCGATCCTCAAACGGGGAAGAAACGGCTCGTTTACGGCGAGCAACAATCATCATGGATTGACTGGATGGAGCGTATCGAATTCCTGAAGGAGAACAAAGGATTCATCATCAGGAGTGATAAGGACGGTTGGGATCATATGTACCTCTTTTCCATGGACGGTAAGCTCAAAAACCGCATCACCGGGGGAAAGTGGCAAGTGAGCGGCATTCAACTAGTGGATGAAGACGGGGGCTGGGTATACTTCACCGCACGCAAGGAGGCGTCAACGCGTACTGATCTCTACAAGGTGAAACTGAACGGAAAACAGCTAACACGATTGACGTTTGGTGAATACACACATACTCCCCGGCTCTCTCCAAAAGGGAGTTACTTCATCACAACCTACCACAATGTGGCGACGCCGGAAAGGACGGCGTTGTACACCGGCGACGGAAGACTCGTGCGCGAACTTGGAGACAGCAAAGGAAAAGAGTTCGACAACTATGATTTGGCAAAGGTAGAGCTAACCCGTGTGAGAACGCCAGACGGGTATGACCTTCCAGTTGTGGTTACGTGGCCGGTCGACTTTGATGCAAGCAAGAAGTACCCCGTGCTCATCAGCATCTATGGTGGACCGAATTCCGGTACCGTAAGGGATGGTTGGAGGGGGACGCGTGATCAGTGGTGGGCGCAGGAGGGGATCATTCAGGTCTCATGCGATCATCGCGGCTCCGGCCACTTTGGAAAAGAGGGCGTTGCGTTGATGCATCGCAATCTGGGCAAGTGGGAGATGAACGACTACATCGAAGTCGTCAAGTGGCTGCGGACCAAGCCGTATGTAGACGCGACGAAGATCGGCATCACGGGCGGCAGCTACGGCGGCTACACGACCTGCATGGCGTTGACGTACGGTGCTGACTACTTCACGCATGGAATTGCGGGCTCGTCCGTGACTGACTGGAATCTGTATGACACACATTACACCGAGCGGTTCATGGACACCCCGGCTGAGAATCCGGAGGGTTACAAGAACGGCTCGGTAATGACGTACGCTGACCGATATAAAGGTCTGCTCCGCATCGTCCACGGCACCATGGATGATAACGTCCATATGCAGAACAGCATCCAGCTTATTGACAAGCTCCAAGACCTTGGCAAGCATTTCGAGTTCATGGTCTATCCCGGAGGCCGACACGGTTGGGGAGGTGCCAAGGCTGTCCACAATCGTATTGAAGCAGCGCATTTCTGGTATAGAAACCTTCTGGAAAAACCGATGCCCGAGGAGGACTTTGCCAAGCTCTACCAACAGAGAGGGACGGGAAGGCCTCCGCGTTAGGATCCGCTATCCTCGGCCTTCACCAGGGCGCGGGAATCCAAAATTGCTCGTTCCCACGCTCCGCGTCTGCCATGTTCCGCTGTTGTCCGATAGTTGCACTATCGGACACGATTCAAGCAGGACTTGGAGTCCTGCGGAGTAGGAGTGCTGGAGTGGTGCTCCGGCGCGGATCTTCTTCGACAGCGCAACTGGCGAAGAACATTCAGTACACAGTCATTCCCGCAGCCTGTCCGCCATTCTTTTGCCGGAAGGCGGGGATCCAGATCCAAGCCAAATCTCCATCTATGACCAATGGACTCGCGTCTTGACATTCCTCAAATAGCGTCTCGCGCGTCGAGAATCATTGAGATCCTTGCGCGTGAGCACCCCTCGCGCAGCGGCCTTTTCCCGGAGCGACTCCATGCTGCTGCAGAGTTCATCGAGCGGGAGTTCCAGGCCCTGGGATACGCAGTGGAATCCCAACGGTACATCAGCGAGGGGTCGACGGTCAGAAACCTGATCGCCGAGCTGCCGGGAAAGGATCAATCGAAGCCGATCATCGTTCTCGGAGCGCATTACGACACCGTCCCGGGCACGCCAGGGGCAGATGATAATGCAAGCGGCGTGGCGGGACTTCTCGAGCTCGCCCGGCTCTTGAAGGATTCCTCACGCAGCAGGACCATCAAGTTCGTCGCATTCACTCACGAAGAGCCACCGTACTTCTACACCTCTCGGATGGGGAGCCGTCAATACGCAAAAGCGCTCAAGCGTCAGAAGCAGAAGATTTTGGTGATGTTTTCACTGGAAATGATCGGCTATGCCGGTAAGCATTTGAACCAGATGTATCCATTTGTTCTTCTGCGGCAATTGATGGGATACCCGAAGAACGGCAGTTTCATTGGTCTTGTGGGAAATGTCCGAACCATGCGACTAGTAAAGCTTGTTCGCACAACAATGCGCGAGAGTTGTTCCGTTGGAGTGGAAAGCCTCAGCGCCCCTGGATTTCTCCCGCCCCTCTTTCTCTCGGATCATTCATCATTTTGGCGCCGCGGCTATCCGGCGATCATGGTGACTGACACGGCGTTCATGCGCAACCCGCATTATCACCTCCCCAGCGATACGGAAGGAACCATCAACTATTCGTTTCTCGCCGAGGTCGTACGGGGTTTGGTGTGCGCCGTTCAGAGCCTGGACCGGTTGAAATAGCATGGAGGTAGCAATTCCATGACAGCGACAGTTCATCTCGGCTGTTGTGGGTGGAGTTATTTGAACGAGAAGGAGTTTGCCGCTCAGATCAAGCGAAAGTACGCCTCAAAGCTCCAGGCCTACGCACGGCTGTTCAACACCGTCGAGATCAACTCCACCTTCTACCGGCTTCCACGCCTTTCGACGGCACAGAAGTGGCGCCAGGAAGCCGACGCCATGAATCCGAAATTCGAATTCACCGTGAAAGCATACCAGGGGATCACCCACCTTCATCGTTTCGGGGGCATATCGGTCTCTCTGTTCGGCCAGCTCAAGGAAATCTGTACTGCGTTAGGCGCCTCGGTTCTCCTCTTTCAGTCCCCTGCGAGCTTTCGACCCACCGAGGCAGCGTTGAAGGCGATGAAATCCTTTCTCCAGAAGGTTGATCGCAAAGACCTCATCTGCGTTTGGGAACCGCGAGGCATGTGGTATGACAATCCCGGCCTCCTTGCTGAGGTGTGTGAAGAATGCGGGCTCGTTCACTGCGTCGACCCGTTCCGGAACGAGCCGCTGGTATTCGGTCCTTCTAAGATTGCCTATTTCCGTCTGCACGGCTTCGGGAAGACGAGCATGTATAACTATGATTTTTCCGAAGAAGAGCTTCAGCGACTGCGCTCGATACTCCATTCACTTCCTCAGTCTGTTCGCCGCATCTACATTATGTTCAATAACGTCTCCTGTTACGAAAACGCGATGGAGTTCTCAGCGCTGCTACGGGCCTGAAACGTTGGTTTTACCTCAAAATCTGCAACATTATTCAGCGCTCACACCGAGCAAGGAGTGCATCGAGTATTGTTGATTCAGCCGAGTTCATCAAATGCCTTTGCCCGTTAACATATCACAGCTTCTGACTGGCAAAACAGTCGAGTGGGAACGCTTGGAGTTCAAAGAGGGATGGAACCCGGAACGTGTTCTTCACTCGATCTGTGCATTTGCGAATGATACTAACAACTGGGGCGGGGGATACTTGGTTATCGGCATTCGCGCAAGAGATGGCCAACCCATTTTGCCTCCAAAGGGCCTAAAGGCCAACCAGCTTGATTCAATCAGCAGAAACTACTCGAAGTCTGTCACCTCCTAGTTCCTCCCTATTTCCCTCTTGCAGAACCGGTAGAATTCGAAGGCAAACATATTCTGGTGACCTAGGCACCTGGAGGAGACAATCGTCCCTACAAAGCGCCGACGACGCTTGGGAAGAAATCACAGCTTGTGTAAATGAGAGTCCCGAGAAGTTTTTCCCGAGAGCGAGAATCGAGGTCATTGAATATCGCGACCAAGTAGGTGATGACTTCTCTGAAGAAGTCTTCACGGGGCCGATCCATAAGCAGTTGAAAGATGCCCTACAGTACCTTAAGACGGCTGTTCTGAGAGAAGAGGTGAGGAAGATCCCCGGGAAGGCGAAAGCACAGCGCTTCTACAACTATCCGTATGAGGCCCTGGAAGAAGCGCTCGCAAACGCGGTCTATCACCGAAGCTACGAAGACCTCAATCCCATCGAAGTAAGTGTGCAAAGCGACCGAATCGAAGTTCTCAGTTATCCCGGCCACTCCCACCTGTCGATAACAAGCAACTCAAGAAACCCCGCGTTGTTGCCCGGTACTATTGGAATCGCAGAGTGGGTGATTTTCTTGAGGAGTTAGGTTTGACTGAGGGGAGAGGAACCGGCGTCCCAAAGATTCGGCAAGCGATGAAGGATAATGGGTCACCGCCCCCGAAATTCCAAACTGACAAAGAAAAGAGCTATTTCTTGACCACGTTGGCACTGCACCCGAAAGCGAAGAAAAGACAGCTCGAACTAGTGACTAGACTGTGACTCGGGGAAAAGGTCGAACTGTCTGAGACAGAAACAAGGATTTTACAAGCGCTGGCAGAGTCGCCACTTTCATCCGGCGACATCGCGCGTGCATTAGGATATCGAAAGCTTACGCGAAATGTGAGAATCGGCCTTGCTCGTTTGATGGAAATGGAACACCTCGTCTACACCGTTCCAGACAAGCCGAGGAGCAGTAAACAGAAGTACGCTCTAACGGAGGTTGGAAGAAGCGCCCTGGAGAAAGTGACTAGAACATGTCCATTCGGTGGTATAAGTTGGAGTGTATAAGTGTATATGTAGTGTACAAGAGCAAAGGCAAGGGACAATGAAGCCGAGCAACATTGATTCAGTGACCAGAAAAACCCCCGATGTCCTTTTGGAAAACATCGAGCGTCTGAAATCGCTCTTTCCAGAGGCCTTCACCGAGGGCAAGATAGACTGGGAGAAGCTGAAGGCAGCGCTCGGGGAGCTTGTTGACGAACGGCCAGAACGATACTCCTTCACCTGGGCCGGGAAACGGGATGCGATCCGCTTGCTTCAAACGCCGAGCCGCGCAACGCTGGTCCCGGCAAGAAATGAACTAAACCGACTTAGAAGGTCGAGCGAGGCAAAATCTTCACAGGATTGATCGCACTCGTCGTTGGGAAACAAGAAAATCCTCGCAACGACACCGCTCGGACATCGCCGCGAGGATCAGAATTGAAGAACGAAATAATCAGACGAGCAAGCAGACGGTAAACGTCATACCGAAGGCGATAGCGAGACGGATCGTGCTCACGTTTGCCGTAACAAGCGCCCGGCTGTGAAGATGCTGGCGGAAGTAACGAACGATGTATGCCCCATACACAGCCAGGATAACAACCGGCAGAACGAGCCACATGTTCTCAAGTTCGTACGCGAGTGTCAGAGATATACCGATTGCTGCCGCGACGGTCAGCGCGTAGATCAGAACGGCGTTCTCCTTTCCAAACGTCACAACGAGATGATTCTTCCCGGTGGATGCATCGGCTTCCATATCTGGAACCTGGTTGATCAGAAGGATGTTGGCGACAAGAAGTCCGATCGGCAGACCGACCAGAAGACTCGTCCACGAATACGTGCTTGTCAGAGTGTAGAACATCCCCCCCGTGATAAGCGGTCCGAAGGTCACACCGATAGCGAGTTCGCCGAGGCCCTTGCGCGCAACGAGCCTGAGCGGCGGAGCAGTATAGAAGTAGCCAGCGCACGCTCCAGCGAGGCCGAACACGAGAATTCCCGATCCAACCTGAGCCGTGAGATAGATGCCGATGACCGTCGACACGAGAAGCAGGCTGACTGCAACCATCTTCGTGCCCCACGCGGTGATCAGCCCGAGCTCGATGGCGCGGCTTCCACCGCTGTACTGTTGAAAGTACTTCGTATTTGCCTGATCGGTGCCGCTTGTCCAATCGAAGTAGTCGTTGAAGACGTTTGAAGCAAGGTGCAGCAGCGCAACCCCGACCGTGGCGAGGAGGAAATTGACTGTCGAAAACGCGCCGCTCTCAAGGACGGTTGATGCATATGCAGCCCCGATGAACGCGGGAATAACCGACGCGCTCATGAAGGGGGCACGCGTGATCACAAGCGCTGAAACCAGTGACACCCACCATTTCCGCTCAGGGTTGACGGCTTCTTGAAGAGGCACAGTGACCCCGCAGTAGCCGATTTGCCTGTTATCTTTGAAAGTCGGGGTAATCCGGATTTCAGCGTTGAACGAGCTTCCGTCTTTGCGGACGAACACGGTCGTGGCTCGATATTCACCCTCCTCCCGCGCTTTCTTCAGCCAGGTGCCGACGTTTTGCAGCACAATCCAGCCCGGAGAAAATACTGAGACCCGTTTCTTCCCAATTACTTCCTCAGGCGAATAGCCGAAGAGCTTTTGGGCACCTTCGTTGAACGTCTCAATAATCCCTTCCATATCGCACGTGATTGTGCTCTTCACACTCCGTGCAGTCTCGGTTGTATCAGTCTTCATTCAATTCCTCAATTACTGGTGATAAGAAAACGGCGCAGATCTCTTCAATACCTCCACTATAACGCTTCTGCAGGTCAGAAAATTCCTTACCGTGGGTGCTTTCCGAGCGTCAGGAGCATCGGGCATCGTTCAACAAGTCTGCCGGAAGTGATCTGCAACGGTTGGGCTTTGAGTTCTGGCCCAAACCGTGCGGTCTAACGGTCCTCCCACAAGTGGGTCGGTACCGAACGGGATTTTTAATATGCTCATCATTTGGGTCGAAAACAACCCAAAAAGGCGGGGATGCAAGGGAAGGAGACTGAGCCGATAAATCAGCAGCAAAGGGCCTAGTCGAATTCGCTGATCTGAAATTCTTTCTGGCGCGGTCGTATCCGATCGTGCATGCGCTTGAGCGCGTAGTACGCATCCTGGCTGCCGCGCTGAGCCGCCGAGCGGTAGAGTCGGGCAGCTTCTGAGCTGCTTGCTACAACGCCGGAGCCGTTCTCGAAGCAGTAGCCAAGGGCGACTTGAGCCAACACTGATCCTGCCTGGGCAGCTTCCTCGAGATCCTTGATCGCTTCCTTCACCTTCTCGGGATCCCTCCTTGTCTGGACCTCAAGGACAGCGAGTCGTGTCTTGGCTTCCTTACTCCCCATGACGGCAGCGCGATTCCACAACTCAATTGCGCGATCGCGATCCTCGACGACCCAGCGTCCAGCATAGTAGCACAAGCCGAGTTCGATTGTAGCCTGAATGTGGTCTGCGCTGGCAGCCTTACCAAGCAGGTCAAGCGCCTGCTTTTCGGTAACAAACCCATGCTCCTTCGCCAGCAGGTAATCCAGCCGTAACGCCGCCAACGCCGCCCACACAAACTGTGCATCAGGATTGCCTTGCCCGACGTGCGATCTCAGGTGCGCAACAGCATTCTCCTGCACGAGCATGCGCTGTAGCAAGCCCGGTGCTCGTGGAGAAGACATGCGGATCGCGCGCACATAGTACAGAGATGCGAGCACCACATCCTTCTGTACACCAATTCCTTTTTCATAGTTGCGCCCCACGATAGTAAGTGCCTCGGGACTTCCTTCTTCTGCTGCGTCTGAAATAGTTTTCATTCCGATGGAATCAACATCGAGCCTGGCACTACCCCCTCTCGGCAGGCCCAGGGCTCTTCGCAATTGGGGTGATGGGTCACGCAGGGCATCCTTTAGCAGTGTCGCATCGTTTTGTGGAACCGTATCAGGATCCATGAAGACAAAACCCACCGCGTGTTTGACTGACGCCGTTTTTCGTTGCGAGGTCGTGTCGCGTTGGTCCCCCCGTGCCTCCAGCGGTACACCCAACCCGCGGGCTTCAAAGTCTGCCACAGCTTCCTGCGCGGGTCTGTGTCCGGAAGCGGCGGCCTTCTTAGCCCATTGATAGGCTTCCTCCCAGTTCCGGTTCACAACGAGGTTCTCCGTAAGAAACATGCTGAGAACGTACCGTGCTTCGGGCATGTCACGCTGGGCGGCAGCACGGAAGTTGGAATACGCTTCGAAGGGATTCCAGGGGACTCCCCAGCCGTTGAACAGCAGGATGCCAAAATTGTATCTCGCGTCGGGATAGTCCTGCGCTGCGGCCCTCCCGATCCAGAACGCTCCTTTTGTCGTGTCCGCCTTGATACCCTCGCCGAGGAGATACCGCAGTCCCAGCTCCTGCTGGGCACCGGCCTCTCCTGAATTTGCCCGCCGCTCTAAAATGAAAATCTGGAGCGCATTGTAGCCGGCGTCGGATCGGCGCAGGAGGGAAGAAGGAGAAGGAGCACGATAGCTCTTGTAGACTGGACTGTCGGCCTGCTCTTGCGCTGAGGCTGAGAGCATACAACAACCGAGAAGAACAATGAAGAGCAAGCGTGGGCGAGGCATACACGGAAGCCGTGAGTGATCTACCTCAATAAAGGGAACGGTGGGGAGAAATGCAATTGAAGGGAAACCTAGAACGCTTCCGTTGCGGTGATGTACATGCCAGAGACGTTCCTCCCGAATCCGAAATCGAGTCGAAGGCTGAGCTTCTCATTCGGATCGAACATATACCGCACACCGAGTCCATACGATGGCTTGACATCGTTGAGCCTGAAGCGTGAGAGGGTCGGACTAACATCACCGAGGCCGGCGAAGACCACACCGTTGAATCTCCAGTAGATCGGAAAACGGTACTCGAGCTGACCGGCAAGAAGCTTGCGGTCGCGGTATCGGCCCTCGTAGTATCCTCTCATGATCCCGCTCCCGCCGAGTTCAGCGAGCTTATGGAATGGTGCTGAGCCATTCACGATTGTCGCCAACGCTTGTGCAGCAAGCACAGTCGCCTCCGTGATGCTGATATACTCCCGCAAGTCAAGGACAAGCCGGGAGAAGTCAAAATCGCTCCCGAGCTTCGGGCTCGATGCTCGTAGCGAAAATTGACAATACCGCCCTGCAGTGGGTGTAAAAGTGTTGTCGCGTGTGTCCCAGTGCACAACGATGCCGGTTCCAAGTGTTGTTCCACCGCGACTTCCGAGGATGGTACCCGCCTCAAGCAAGCCATTAGGCTTGAACTCCGAAAGCGTGCGGGTTTCGTAGAAGAACGAGATTCCGCCGCTGATGCTTCCTGAGATTTTGCGAACGGCATCGACGGAAACGCGAAACGCGCGGGAGGAGTAATTCTCCTCATAGCCATCCGGCGTCTTGTTACCGATGCCGAAGAATTTCTGCGGGTACTTGATGTAAATCATCGAACCCATGATGCGATAGGAGTCTTGTTGCAGATAGATATCCGGACTGACCTCCACGATGACCTGCTTTTTCTGGGTATAGATAGCATCAAACATCACCGACGACGGGCGCGCGGTTCTGTCACTCGTGTCGGCACGATAGAACATCAGAAGAGCTGCTCCGCCGGCAAAGCCCGTTTCGGGTGTGTAGTAGAAAATGGGGAGAGGAAGAAAACCGATTTTTGATCGTGTCGTCGTATCCTGCGGTACTTGGATCTGGGGCACACAAGCCCGGGAAACACACAGAACGGTCAGCTGCAGCACAAGGAGGGAGAGGTTACGCCGTGGCAATCTCATAGCGTGATCGGTGTGAAAGCTCGGTGTGGTATGGATGCCATCCTATGATTTCGATGATGGGGAAATTCATTGCCAGAAACGACCATCACGCCGATATGCGATGGCCGCGTGACTCACCGTGCGGAGTCCACGGGACGTCGCCTCAGAACGTTCCAAACCGGAATGTCAGAACCCCTGAGGGGCCGCTGAGCTCGGAGTTCGACGAGGCCGCAGAATTGACACCGGTAACGTAGCGATAGCTGACGCCGGCACTGATCCGAAAGTAGGGTGTCACATTGAGCGTCACGTTTGCAGCGGGCTCGAGGATGAAGAACGCGTCTGACTCCTCCTCTCTCGGGACCGCTTCTGCTTGTGTATCGCGCCATCCGACACCACCTCCGCCGACGAGCGTCATGAACGAGACGTGAATCAGCTTGTTCCACTCAGGAACATACTCCAGCTCGAGACCGCCATAACCAAATGCCAGATATCGCTCACCCCTTGGCCCAAGGACCCTCGCTCTTACATTATTCACGAGGCCGTATCCACCGCCACCGAGTATAAAGGTGTGATTGATAATCCATCCCCCCCTTCCGCCGACAAGAACGCCCGATTCACCATTGAGGCTTCCGATTTTCACTACAGGCCCTCCGAAACCTCCGCTCTCGATCGTTCCCTTGAGGAGTGTTTCTTCCTCCTGTGCGAGAAGGGGAGACGCAAGCAGTAAGACACCTACAAGCACAACGATCGTTTTCATGATGGATTTTCCTTTCACCATCACTGACGGGTAGAGTTACGAACTCGGAATACGACTAGAGGTACAAAAAGACGCTTGGTGCGTTGCGTGGGATGAGCAGAGCACCGTCCATGAGCTTATTCAACTATGTTCTCAACCGCCCGAAAGAAGAGTGAGAGCTTTCTCTCGTCGAGCCTATTGCCCGTTCGGACACCGCTGCACACGTCGACAGCATACGGGTGAACTCGGTGGATTGCCTCGGCAACATTCCTTGCCGTCAACCCGCCGGCAAGGAACACTGGCACCGGCATCTCGTCGCGAATCCTTCTGCTGATTGTCCAATCGTGGGTGCGACCGGTGCCGCCGAGCTGTTTCACGGGGAGGGTCGGGTCACCGGAGTCCAGCAGGATGGCATCGACGTACGGGGCAACCGAACGGGCTTCTTCGATGGACTCCTCTCCACGAACGTGAACGACCTGCACGATTGCGACGCCGTGCAGGACATGTCGCAAGCTCTCGTAGGTCTTCACGGGCACTGCATCGACAAGTTGAAGCGTATTGACGCGCGTCCTTCGCTGCTGCGCGATGATTGAATCAGCCTCCTGGCTGCTTGTCAGCAAGAACGTGGACACACCTGGTGGTACGCTTGGCGCTATCTCAGCGATGAGGTCCTCAGATATTGGCCCCAGGCCGCTCGGCATGGCGGACACCAACCCAATCGCCGACGCACCGTAGCGGACGGCAAGCCGAGCTTCCTCAAGAGTCTGGATGCAGCAGATTTTCACTCTCGTTTTCATGCTCTAAGCTAACAAAAAGGAAATTCCCCGTCAATTGATCCCTGGACGTCAGTCACGGTAAGTCGATCATTCAGTTGTCAGAAATGAGACCTCTTCTCCTGATGAGTCTTGCATCTGATTTCTCATCCTTCTAGATTGAGGCGAACGTATGTTCACCGCGCCAGCACCCTCGGGCGCCGGATTGTACAAGCTTGTGAGATGTCATAACAACACCATGCAGTGCTCGCGGGATACATCCGGCAGAATGCTACACCGTGCGGCTGCATAACAGAGGGATGCTGACATGAAATATCATAACCGTCTCGCCCTTCTCACCTGCCTTCTCACGTTTTCTCTTAGCTCGCAAGAACCACGCTCCCTTATCCAGCGGATGGTCAATGATGTTCACGCCGACAGTCTGATGAGGTACGTTCAGACTCTCCAGAACTTCGGTACTCGTTATGAATATACCCCGCAGCAAGAGTTGGCTGCCATGTACATTCTGGGAGAATTTTCTCGCTGGGGTGTTCAGGCAGAGTCTGATTGGTTCACGTTTGGTATGGTGACCTTCTATGATCTCGATTTGCAGGCGATGCAAAAAGGCTGGGTCGTGGGATCAGCCCCAGGAACCGTGGCAACAACTGATGGGGGACAAACGTGGGCATTCGGTGCAAATCCGGCAAACACATTCCTGCTTGGAGTTGACTTTATCAATCCGTTGGTCGGACTAGCCGTCGGCTACGCCGGCACCATCCTGCGAACAACAGACGGGGGACGAACCTGGCTGCAGCGGGCGTCGGGCGCCACTACCGATTTGCAGGACGTGAGCTTTGGCAGCGAGCGTTTTGCCATTGCCGTCGGCAACGGGGGAATTGCCCTGCGATCGACCGATGGTGGCATTTCCTGGGTCGCTGCCCAGACAGGTACCAATAACACCCTCAACGAGGTGAAAGCAATTGATTCACTCACAATATGGGCCGTTGGCAATGCCGGGACAATCATTCACTCCTCCGACGGCGGACTGACCTGGTCACAGCAGGTTTCCAGCGTTTCAGCCATCCTGTATGGAGTCGACTTTGTCACACCTCAGCTTGGGTGGGCAGTAGGAAGTTCAGCCTCCGTCATCAGGACTACAAATGGTGGGGCATCGTGGTCGAAGATTGCGTCCCTGCCCAGCACCGTACAGACTCTCCGCGGCGTTTACTTCAGGGATTCCACCCATGGCTGGTGTGTCGATTACTATGGGTTCATTCTCAAAACGACTGATGCCGGACAGACGTGGACAACGGCACTGGATTTGAACGCTGCCGGATACTGGCGTCCCTATCTGCGGAAGGTCAGGGGTGATGGCTCACACGGATTGATGGTTTGTGGCGCACGCAATCTCCTTTTCGCAAGCACTGACAACGGTGCGACCTGGGCGGAGCGTTCCGGCAACCTGCCCTCTGCATACAGCCACACGTCACGCAACATTGTGGCGATAATCCCGGGTAAGGTTACACCCGCAAAGGAGTGCGTCATGGTGGCCCACTATGACTCGTACTGCTCCGTCGATCAGAACACTGCGCCGGGCGCCAACGACAATGCTTCCGCCACCAGTGCGGTGATGGAGGCGGTGCGAATCATGAGGGGCTACGAGTTTGAATCAACAGTGAAACTCGTCGCTGTCTCTGCAGAGGAAGTCGGTCTGCTTGGCAGCGCTCACTACGCGTTCACAGCGAGACGTGAGAATCGCGTCATCGTCGGCGCCGTAAATGGTGATATGGTTGGCTATGCGGCATCACCCGCTAGTACGAATCTCCTCTACCTTGGTTACTACCTCTCACGGGGCAGGCTCATCGATTCTGCCTTCGTCTACAATCAGCGATACGGTCTTGGCATCAACCTCAACGTGAGTAGCCAGAGTTCGAGTGGAAGCGATCATGTCCCTTTTACTGTCGCCGGCTTCGACGCCTTGTATGTCTTATCCGGCAGCCCAGACCCGGACTATCACAAGCCGACAGACACATACGAGAGACTCAGTCCTGGACTTATCCGCCGCGCGGCACAGCTTATGCTTGCGACGGTCGCCGAAATCGCTCGTCCAATCCGCGTCGCGACAGACCGTCAACCGGCGGATCCGCCAACCCGGTTCACCCTTGCGCAGAACTTTCCAAATCCGTTCAACTCAGGAACTTACTTCCAGTTTGAGTTGCCGGTCCCGTCGCTTGTAACACTCAAGGTTTTCAATCTGCTCGGCATGGAAGTGGCAACCGTCGCCGCCCGGCCAATGGAGGCTGGTGTGCATACCATCGGTTGGAATCCCAAGGGACTCGCGAGCGGGGTGTATCTCTACCGCTTGCAGGCAGAGAGCTTCACGGAAACGAAGAAGTTGATGCTAGTAAGATAGTATCAGGTGCGGCAAGGAGGGAAGTGGGTCAGCGCTGCGCGGAAGGCTCCCGGCAACAGCAACACGATATCGCGTGGTAGTCGATCACAGTGCCGTAACGGTCAAATTCAAAATGGCAGCAACGCATAAGGCTGTCTTTGATCATTGCCCGGCCGCGTTGCACACGTGACTTCGCACCCGAGAGAGAAATGCCGAGCTGCTGCGCCAACTCCTTCTGAGACATGCCTTCAAACTCCGTGAGTACGAGTGCTTCCCGATACGGCTGCGGAAGCTGATCCACGAGCTCGCGGATAGCCGGAGCCAGACGCTCTACGGCCGTGAGCGTACGTTCACCCTCATCCGGCAAACCTTCCTCATCAATCTCTTCGCGTGTTCTCTTCGACCGGTAATGGTCAATGATCAGATTACGGGCAATCTGAAAGATCCAGCTCTCGATGCGCGATGAGTCCTTCAGCGTGCCGATTCGCGCATGGATCCGAAGAAAAACCTCCTGCAGCAGATCCTCAGCGTCTGCCTTGTCGGGAATGCGTCGAAGGATGAAGTGCTTCAGCCTTACGTGGAACTGCTGGTAGAGATGTTCCGAGCTTCCGGCGTTTCGTTCCATGGTGTGTTCCCTTGTCGAGGTTTCCAGAACCTATCTCAAAAACGACTGCCACTCCCGAATGTTTCTATCGGCAGTCTAGAAAGCGCCCTCTGGATTCCCCGCCAGACCGCCGGCGGGGCCTGACAAGGTCAGGGCGGGCTGGCCGCTTAAGATATGCGCGAATGACAAGCGTGGCAAAGAACGGGTTCTTGAGATGGCCTCTACGCAGATTCTTCCCCATGAGCTGGGGCATCGGCGGGAGCAGAGACCTCAGTCAATCGCAGGCTCTTCATGGCTCTTGTGGTTCGACGTGTCCCAAGCGCCGTGATCGCTGCGACGGCACCAACGATCAAGACTGCTGATACAGCGATGTGACCATTGAGTGCCTCGTCAGCAACCAGCCAGCCGATCAGTACTGCGACGATGGGATTTACATAAGCATACGTTGATGCAAGGGCTGGGGTTGTAGCTCGCAGCAGCCAAATGTAGGAAGTAAAGCCGACCAGTGATCCAAAGATGGTGAGGTACACAACCGCAAGGAAGGATCTGGAAGTCACAGCGGAAATCTGAAAAGAGCGAATCTCACCGGACAGAGCGCTCAGGAGGAGCAAGGCAGCCCCGCCTGCCAGCATCTCCATGCCTGTAGCGAGCATCGGTGAGGAGGGAAGAGTGGCTCTTCGCGAGTAGATTGAACCCGCTGCCCAGCAGACGGAAGCGAGAAGGAGCACCACAGCACCGAGGATGTCGACGTCCACGCCCCCGACGAGATCTGCCGGGTCGATCAGCACCATGATACCCGCCGTTCCAAGCAGCAATCCGATACCCACGCCAGCCGATGGCCTGGTTCCTCCCTGCATCCATTCGAGAGTGACGAACCAGACCGGACTAATAGCGACGATGAGAGCTGCAATCCCGGAGGGAATCATTTGCTCTGCCCAGCTCAGGGCACCATTACCGACAAGTAGCAACATGAGTCCGATAATCGCCGCTGATTTCCAGTGAACTCCTGTCGGCGGCGGCTCGCCGCGCAATCTTGTCCAGGCGTACAGCAGCGTGCCGGCAACAACGAAGCGGGATCCGGCCATGAGAAACGGCGGGATGGATTCAATCGCAATCCGGATTCCGAGGTACGTCGAGCCCCAGATGAGATACACGGCAGCAAACGCCAGGATGAGCTTAAGTCGCGTTGAATGCACTGCCATAGACCTTCACCCCAAGATCACTACGTCGATACTCAATGACGACACCTCTGACCACAATCACTACAAGTATAGAGTTCTGTCTCTGGCGGCTCAACCCGATTCTTGCGGTTGTGTTGCGGGGATAGCAATTGGTCGGGCGATACCAGGCTCGGAGGGCTCAACCATCTTGCACTTGACGCCGCCAGTGGGGGGTCGGATGAAGAAGGGGTCTCTTCCTCAGTCCTTCCAATTCCACCACTTTAGCAGTTCGGGCTTGTGGTTCACGTGGGAAGAGTAATAGACCGCGCATCGAAACACATAGAGCAGGCAACGGTCGAGAGGAGCCCCTTTCTGGACACATCTCTTCAAATACAACTTCTCAGGATCCTTTCGCTTGAGGTCGGAGACCTTGCGGATGCCGAGGTCCCAGAGATCGTGCGCGATGCTCTTGCCAACGCCGGGGATTGTTCGCAGCTCCTGCAATGAACGTTGTTTTGCCGTAATCACAGTCTGGGCCTCTCACTATTGTTGAACAAGGACGGATTTGGGCGTTCCCGAACGGACGATTGAGGAAGGGGTATTGAAGGGCCGCGGATAGCGTTGATCCAAACGGAATCCCTCCGGTGCTCCGGGCTTGCTCTTCTTGACTTCTGGGCTCTTGCTCAGGTTCAGGCTGTCGAGAACTGCTCCTCGATCATTAAAGACAATCATCTTGAATGATTCCGGCGCAACATCAACGATGGCATAGTTATAGTCCTTCACGGACTTGAGTGTGTACCATTCCTGTGACGGACTGTAGAGCGGAGCGCCTGCGGAGCCAATGATCAAGTGATAAATGCCGTTCACGAAGTTCTTTTGATAGAAATGTGAATGACCGGAAATAACCATATCGACGCGGTTCGGTTCAAAGATCTTGGTCGCCATCGCCTTGAGATCACTGTCCTCACCATGCCCGCCGGCACTGTACGCGTGTTTGTGGGCAATTACGATTTTCCACGTGGCAGTTGAAGAAACGAGATCCTTCTCTGCAAAAACATACTGCGGGCTGCCCTCCGAGTAGTCGATCTCTGTGTTGAGCACAAGGACATGCATGTCACCGTAGTCGAAGGAGAAATAATCCTGCGTTCCGGAGGCCGACGAAGGAGCCTGGGTGAAGGCCTTCGTGTTCACTGACCACCCCTCATGGTTTCCCGGCGCGTTGAAAAATGGCACACGGCCGATGAGCGCAAGTTCCAATGGGCGGAAGAACTCCTCCTTGAATGACGCGTACGAAGACCGGGCACAGAGGTCACCGCCGTAGAGCGACATCACCGGCCGGGCTTCTCCAATCCGTTTCGCGATGCTGTCATGAACCGCGATGCCCGACCGACAATCAGCCATCCAAGCAAAACGGAACGGCGTCCCGGCGAGGACCGCTGACCGGAAACTCGCACTCGGTGACGCTGTCTGCGATTGAAGCGCACGGTAATAATACTCCTTGTTCGGACTCAATTCGATAAGCTTGATGTTGTGGACAAACGTCGAATTTGTCGTCGGCTCGATTGACTCGGTCTGGGACTTCATCCCAAATGCCGGGGTCGGTCCGTATTCAACGAACACTGTATCGGTGGATGAGCTCTCGACCAGCACATAGACGCTGTGTGCCGTCACCGCCTGCAGATACGGCGGCATCAACATTGGGCCGGATTGCTGAGCGACGGCGGCAAGTGATAGAACGCTTGCAGCGAAAACAAGGAGCAGTTTTCTTGTCATGGGGTATCGCCATCCATGATTGTGATTGATGTCATGATTGTCTTCACCTGGTAGCGGCGCATAACCATCCGCGATCAACGGGAAAGCTCCTTGTGTCGATAACAAGTCACCACGTGATCATTCACCATTCCCACGGCCTGCATGAACGCGTAGCAGATGGTCGATCCGACAAATCGGAACCCACGCTTTTTCAGATCCTTACTCATCGCGTCGGACTCGGGAGTCTTGGGCGGGATCTCCTTCAACGTCTTCCATCGATTCAGCTTCGGCTTGCCGCCGACAAATTGCCAGATGTAGGCATCGAAGCTTCCGAATTCCTTCTGAACGGAGAGGAAAGCCTTCGCATTGCCAACGGCAGCTTCAATCTTGAGCCGATTGCGGATGATCCCTTCGTCCCTTAGTAACTGCTTCTTCTTGCGAGCGTCATATCGCGCGACCCTCGCTGCATCAAGATTATCAAATGCCTCGCGGTAGTTGTTACGCTTCTTCAGGATCGTGATCCAGCTCAGTCCTGCCTGCGCGCCCTCGAGGATGAGCATCTCGAAGAGTTTTCGATCATCGTGGATGGGAACTCCCCATTCCTTGTCATGGTAATTGAGGTAGAGCGGATCGGATGTGGACCAGCCGCACCGGTTGAGAGTCTTCATTTCGTTCCCAGGTTCTGGATTGCTTCGCGAAGCGCCACCCTCAGATCGCTCGGAAGCTCTTGCCAAGGGAGGTCGAGCAATCTCGCTTCAGATCAGAGATTCGGGACACTCGTTGTTTCACGGACTCTGTGCGTTTGCTGATGAGCTGACGACATCGACGCCCAAAATACGCCAAGATCTGCAGGAAATCCACTTCAACGTTGGAAATACCGCTCGAGGAAGAATTTCTCCTTGAAGTACAGCTCTCGCCAGGCGGAATTGACAGCATCCAGGAGAAACGCTTCGCCTGCACCCAAAGGATAAAAAGCGATGCGCTTGAGGGCGGCGAGTGAGAATAACGGTAGGGCTTTCGGCAATCCTTCGTGAAGCGTATCTGCTTCCGCTTTGAAGGGGGTAAAATCCGGTAACGATCTGAAGCTCTCGCTCGGCTCAAACAACTGCCCTGCGAGGCTTGCTATCCGGTATTCCGTGTAGCGGGCAACTCCCTCCTGCCACACCTGGAATGAGAAATACCGGTAGTCATCATCTGAAAGATGCCTTCGGAACTCTTCCCGCGCCCTTAGGTATGCCGCTACCTTTGGCCGGAAGTCCATAGAACGCCTCGACCGGAGTGCGTCAGAGAGCTTCGTGCAAAGCGAGGAGAATTGCTCGTTGATCGTGCTGGAATCATACGGGAAAGGATAATTCAGCATCCAGGTTCCGGTTTGGTCGCCGCGGGAAAGATTTAACGCCTCGACATCGGGGTAGTACGACGGCTGCGATGTCTGAAGTTGATGGAAATGTTCATGCAAGACCGCAAGCACCCACCGCGTTGAGTTCTCCACGTTTGTGTTCTCTGCCTGACCTACGACGATCGTCGGCACGCCGGAGACAGCAGGGAACGTCGCGAGAAGATTCGGCTGAAAGACGCGCTTTCGGTAGTAAACGTTGCTCTGGAGAAGCGAGTCGTAGGAGATGAGACTGAAATCAATCGTTGGCTTCGGATGGCGAATGAGAAATTCATGCTCCGTCGTCACGAGCAGGACGGCAAAGGGAGCCTCGTCCCAATCCTTCCAGATTATGTTCCCTAGCTCATCGGCCAGGCGAAATGCCTCCGCCAAACGGATACGATCTCTATCGAGGAGGACAGGTTTCGGTTGGCATAGGGCTTGCGACAAGGCAAACGCTAGGAGTGTTACACAAATCGACAAAAGAGAAGCGACGAAGCGACAAGGCGTCGTCATCGTGGGGCCACGTTTTATGGATGATGTTTGGATTACGAATTCAGACGAACGGTGGAATGCGGATGTTCCAATTGTTGCTGGAGCTTCCAAGCGGCCGCCGATGGTCCAACTGTTGAACGACGATACGATACCATGCCGTCCACATTCAGAACGTCAACGATGAAAGGGGTGTGTGTCTTGATCTTTAGCACATAGCTTGTGATATAACCATCGCTTCCCGAATGACCTGTTCAGCGAACACGCGGGACACATCACGGGGTGTTCTTTATATGGCTTATCCGAAGGACTTTGATATGAGTTCCACCGACTCTTTGTGAAAAACGCGGCCGCTGGTTGTGTACCCGCTACAACCCAAACATAAGCGTCGCTCTTATCTGCATCGAGTTCATTGCTCTCGAGTTGCCGACGAAGTGTTTCTCGTCGCCTGCCTTGAAGAGCGGGTCCGCGTCGTCGTTGAGTGTCAGGTACGAATCTATTCGTTCATCCTTCGTTGGGTTCTCATCCTGCCACGCTTTTCCGCTCACGTTCATCAGGTTGTAGGAAACGCTCAGATCAAGAAAGGTGAAGCCACCGAGCTTCAGAAGTGCGCCCCCTGTGAAGCCAAAGCCGATCCGTGTCGCAGACTTGAGGTCGTACGTTCCGCTTGGGACCTTTGTGATCCCATTAAACTTGGTCTCCCCGCTGAATTGATTCAGCGCGACGTTCGCCCCGACATACGGTGTAACAGGCACCACCGGCAACCAGATGTGAAATTCCGGTCCCACCTTGAAAGCAAGAACCTTCTGGGAGACTTCGACTTTACCTTGACCCGGCAGGGCTTCTCCGTTGTTGCTGAACGTCGAGTAATCTATTTCACCCGTTACTCTAAAGCCGAGGAGTCCTACGCGCGCCTTCGCGTGGAGATTCAGACCGCTGCCAAGACCGTACTTCAGTCCGCTGTAGTAATCGACCGTCGTACCGGCATAGTCAGACGCCGGGACTGCGATACCCGCTCCGCCGCCGATCTGGAGGGTCACTTGCGCTTCCGCTGCCGGAATCACGGCGACAGCCAGCAGAAGAAATAAGCAAGCTCGAGAAATGCTTGGACGAACAGAGTTCATATGAACCTCCCCAGTTGTTATCTGGTTGAACCAATCTAACAAAGGGGTGAAGGAAAATCAATCGCAGCCATTGGGAAGCTTACTGGTGCGTGAGACGCAGCACACCCGCGGTATAATTCTCACGGCACAAAGGTTTGGGGCGGCTGAACGCCGTGGAATTCCTCCCGTACGTCGCGAACGATGAAGTAAATGCCAACGCCGATTGCACCCATCAGACTGAGGACACCAAGAAGCGACACGAAAGCCGCAATATCTTCTGCCGAATCGAGGATCCCCATATATCCGCACAACCATCGCCAGTCATGCATCGCGTGCCTGGAGATGAGGGTGAGCTGTTGTTTGGGCGCATCATCGATGTAGATGGAGATGTTGATGAGGTTGTGCCCGAGCCAGTAGAGCGTGCCGATCAACGATCGCAATCCGCTTGT
>Ga0194110_10001145_pt1 | contig 34187 bp, 37 predicted proteins | sample TA2Kig1200mmetaG_FD_146192 | JGI IMG/M metagenome (GOLD analysis project Ga0194110, IMG submission 146192) | Freshwater microbial communities from Lake Tanganyika, Tanzania - TA2015032 Kigoma Deep Cast 1200m | ecosystem: Environmental > Aquatic > Freshwater > Lake | place: Tanzania: Lake...
ATAAAGTCGTGGGGGCCAAACACGGTTTGGCTGACAATTTTTTCGTTAATAGATTCTATGCTGCACATTGTGGCAAATTGGTCTATATATTGTGCTACCAGCGTATTTTGTTCTGCTTTGGTAGGAATTTTTCCACTCGGTAGAGGTACTAATATAAAGAGGTTTTCATGATGACTAGGCGCGAGTGTATGGTCGGTTTTTGAAGGGTTACACACATACATAGAAGCTGGGCTCGGGTACGTTTTATTACTATAAATTGCATTAAAATTTTGTTTCCAATCCTCTGCAAATAACAAGTTGTGGTGTGTAAGTTGCGGAAGTTCGGTGTTTAGACCGAGATAAATAAGCAGCGCCGACGGACTTGACTGGAGTTTGTTCCAGTAGCGCGGCGACCATGAGCGGTCGTGTGGTGCAAGCAGCGCAGTTTCGGTATGATGAATGTCACCATTCGAAATAACAATGTCTGTCCTAAGCGTAGTTTGGTGACTGGTAGTAACAGCGGTGACCTGTGAATTTTTAGTAAGAATAGCGGTTGCTTCACAGTTGTAGGTAATGGTTGCTCCACTGGTAAGAGCGAGCTTTTCGAGTGAGCGGCTGATTTCGTAAAGGCCTTTTTTAGGGTAAAAAACGCCGCTTGAAAAATCGAGGGCACTCATAAGACTGTAGAGAGCCGGAGCCGAAAAAGGCGAGGTGCCAAGAAATACCATTGGATACTCGATAATTTGCTGCAGTCGTTGATCTTGAACGTAGCGCCGCGTAAAGCGGTGAAGTGGCGTGAGCGCACGCTGTAACATTATGTGTGCCCGCCAAATAACTGGCCACGAAATGAGTTTACTCCACTCCCTTAGAGAAGAAAAGTTGGTGTAGAGAAAATAACGTAGCGAGAGTTCGTAAATTTTTTGCGCATCTTGAACGTAGCGCTTCAGAGAAAGGCCAGCGCCCGGCTCAATCGCCTCAAAAGTGGCGGCATCGGTAGTGAGGTTTCCAGTGACAGTGATTGGTGGCTGCTTTTCAAAAAAGACTCGGTAAGCTGGGGAAAGTTTTTGAAGCTCGAGTTCGGACTGTGCTGAACGGCCAAAATGTGTATAAAATCGCTCGAACACTTCGGGCATAAGGTACCACGAAGGGCCCATATCAAAGGTAAAGCCGTCTTTTTTTAGTAGATCAGCTCGCCCGCCGGGTCCGGCATTTTTTTCTATAACTTCTACTTGGTAGCGACCGGTTTTAGCGAGCAAGGCAGCGGTGGCGAGTCCGCCAATGCCAGCGCCAATAATAACAACTTTTTTCATGCGGTGTGCCTTTTCTTTCTAAAATTAAAGAGCGAGCGACCAAGATAAGCTGTTTTTGTATGTACGGGAACACGGACTCTGACGCCAGATTTTATATCGGCCGCACTAGTGGCTGACAACCGCTCAAGCAGCGCCGAGTAGTAGCGGTAACTTAACTCTACGGCCGAACGGGACGAGGCTGGCAGTTGCGAAATGGCCTGTTGGGCGCAGATAAAATCGGCTTGGCACTCAGTTATAATTTGCTGCTTTAATGTTTCGTCAAAAGTTTCAAACGAACCGTACGGAAAATACCAGCGACCGCGCTCGTGATAATCACTAGCAATATCGCGCAAAAAATTAACCTTTTGATAGGCTGCACCTAGCGCCCTAGCGCCGGGGATTAGTTTTTGATAAAGAGAAAAATTTTGGCTAGTAAACACACCTAAGCACAGCAGGCCAACTACTTCGGCCGATCCATAAATATAAGTAGTATATTCCTCTGCTGTAAAGCGAGTTTTAGTAATATCGGCACGCATGCTAGCAAAGAAAGGTGCGAGCAAAGAGGTGTCGAGTTTGTAGATTTTTGCGGTTGAGATAAACGCGTGCACAATGGGATTGGCGCTATAGCCGATAGCTATTCCGCGTTGCACGTCGGCTTCAAGTTCGCTTAGTAATTCATTCATTGCCGGCCCCTTGTAGGTGTCAACAATTTCATCGGCAACCCGAACCAATCCGTAAATATCATAAATTGCCTGCCGGTATTCTGGGGCGATTAGTTGGGTGCTAAGACTAAAAGAGGTAGAATATTGCTTGGTAAAGTAGCGGGCGGTACTGTGCGAGAGACGGGTGTAGAGATCCATGTTATTTATCTCTATGGGTGCAGGCGTCAACGATGTCGTATAGACTGCGCTTAATTGATTCGGAAATTTGCAGATTGTTTAAGATAGCACGGGCATTTTCAGCAAGAGCTTCAATTCTTTTTTCGGTTGCCGTTTTAGCGCCCGATTCGGTTAGAATGCGACGAACCGTTTCTATATCTTCGGGGGTTGAATGGTGATTGCCGTACAGGCGATTAAACGCCTCGAGCTGTTTAGGGGAGGATAGAACACGACATTGCTCGGCGAGATAGGTGCGTTTACCTTCTAGTATATCGCCACTAGTAGACTTACCGGTTTTTTGGCTATTACCGAATGTACCCAGTAAATCGTCCGTCAACTGAAAAGCAATGCCAAGATTTTGGCCAAAATCGGCTAACTGTTTTTTAAGCTCTTCGCTCGCACCGGCGGCAGCGGCGCCCACAAGCAGTGGTCCTACGCAGCTGTAGCTGGCGGTTTTATGTTGGTTTACAAGGAGCGGCGGAATTGCTACATCGTGCAAAATAGGCGCTTCTGTATCGAGTAGTTCACCGCCCACAACTTCGTAAAAGGCATCTATGGTGTGGGCGCGCACTTCTTGCAGGCGGTCGGGTGGTAACGGGCTTTTATCCATTAGCGTAAACACGCTCACCAATAGTAAATCGCCCGCTAAAAGTGCGCTGGTGGTAGCGTAATGCCGGAGTTCTTGAGGATCATTTAGGTAGGGGGCGTAAATGTCGAGGTATTGACCACTCACGTTTTTAATGCCGTAGCGAACATCGTCGCGATCAATAATATCGTCGTGCACTAACATTGATAGATGTAACAACTCGTGAGCCGTTGCAATTGGCGTTACGGCATCAAGATTATTACCGCCAGCAGCCTGATAACCCAAAAAAACTAAATAAGGTCGAAGCCGTTTACCGCCAACTAATGTTAAACGCTGGATAGATTCCCAGAGTAGCCCATAACGTGGATGCAGAGCAGCAGCGTTTTGTAGCTGCGCCCTAATAAACGGATCTAGTACATCACTCACCCTTGTTTTGGTGTCCGAAAGATTAATAGCGGTTAGGTGAGCGGGCGTTGTCATAGTTACTGATTAGTATAACATTAGCGAAGCCAAGTACTAAACGATTGCCTAACGGATTGAAGTTTTGGGTTAATAACCACCGAGCAGTAGCCGCTAGCTGGCTGTTTTGCAAAGTAGTCTTGATGTTCAGGCTCGGCTGGGTAAAAGGCTGCAGCTGGCGTTACTTCGGTTACAATTGGCTTATCCCATAATATTTGCGCTCGCTCTATGGCTGTCATTATTTCATTTTTTGCCGCCATGTTGTCGTAAAATATAATTGAACGGTATTGAGTGCCTACATCGGCACCTTGTCTGTCTTTAGTGGTAGGATTATGACTTGCAAAAAATATATCAAGCATAACCGAAAGGGGAATAGTTGTTTCGTCAAACTGAACCCGCACTACTTCGGCGTGGCCAGTAGTACCGGTAATGACGTCGTAATATGATGGGTTTTGCAGTTCACCTCCGCTAAAACCCGACTGAACTTCTATCACGCCTGTCGCTTGCTGATAAATTGCATCAAGGCACCAAAAGCAGCCACCGCCTAAAACAATTGTTTTCATATCAATATAATAGGCAGCGCGAGGGAAGTTGTCGGTTAAAATACTCACACGCACTAGGGTGTATAACAACTATACTTAGAGTATGAATATATTTCAGCAGCCACTAGTGTGCGTTGATATTGAGACTGATGGTATGAATTATCAGCGTGGTCATGTAATTGAGGTGGCTGTACTTCGAATTGAAGGAGGTGAAATTGTTGATGAGTTTTCATCACTAGTCAATCCGGGTGTTGATATTCCCCCGTTTATTACTGGCCTCACTGGTATTACTACGAGCGATGTGCAATCGGCTCCGGCTTTTGATGATCTTGCCGAGCGACTACTTGAAATTATGGACGGAGCGGTATTTGTGGCGCATAACGTTCGGTTTGATTTTTCGTTCTTAAAACAAGAATTTCGCCGCGTGGGATTAAACTTTAAACCATCTATGCTTTGTACGGTCAAGTTGTCGCGTGCCCTGTATCCCGAGGTGGCGGGTCATTCATTGTCTAAAATTATTGCCCGACATAATTTGTCATACTCAGCTCGTCACCGCGCTTATGATGATGCCCATGCCCTTTACCAATTGCTGCACGTTATGCACCGAGACCACGGTGAAGCGGCAGTATTTGCGGCGGCTCGTCGACAGTCGCAGCTGCCGAGCTTACCTAGGCATTTAACTCGGGCGCAAATAGACGCCTTACCAAACAAGCCGGGCGTGTATATTTTTCGCGATGAACAAGGCGCGCCGTTGTACGTAGGTAAAAGTGTCAATATTCGCCGTAGAGTACTGAGCCATTTTGTGCGTGACAGCGAGGAATACCGAGAGTTTAAAATGGCGCAGCTGGTGTACGACGTGAGTTACCACGTTACCGCCGGTGAACTTTCAGCTCTGCTACTCGAATCGCATTTAGTAAAAACTCTGCACCCGCTTTACAACCGTAAATTGCGCCGCCAGCGACAATTTGTGGTAGCTAAGTACGAGGCAAACGCGCACGGTTATTACAGGCTTATTTTTCGTCAACTTCACGATATTCCATCTAGCGAACTGGCTACAATTCTTGGCGTTTACACCAACCGCTCCAAGGCTAAGGCCAGTGTGCTATCGGCAGTGCGTACCTACGATTTATGTCCTCGCCTGTGCGGACTTGAAAAAGGTGAAATCGGTAGTTGTTTTTCTTATCAATTGGGGCGCTGCCGTGGAGCCTGCAGTCAAAAAGAGCCGAGCGAAACCTACAACGCACGGCTGCTGGGCGCCTTCGAGCGCACGACGCTTGATGCGTGGCCGTATAAGGGTGCAGTAAGTGTGAGCGAATCGCAAGATCACGCAAGTGGTTTCATAGTAGATAATTGGCGTATTATCGGTGCTTTTTCTAGTAGCAATGATGGTGACGACATGCAGTTAACCGCGTACGACAACATTTTTGATATTGATGCCTATAAAATTGTGCGAGCCTTTTTTAGAGACAAACACCACACCTTATCAATTAAACCGCACCAGTCTCACAGCAAAAACAAGCCAAATTTTTAGCTTGTGCTTATGCCGTGGTGGGTGTAGTATAACTACGAAAGACTAAAATTTTTAGCTATTTCTCTTATTAAAACTACCACCTTAGAAAGGGTATAATCTGGTATGGAAATCTCAATTACCTCTGTCCTATCATTACTTTCGCTTTTAGCAATCGCCTCAGCGCTATTTTTTATTGCCAAACGTTTTAAAATTCCGTACACCGTCTTGCTGGTATTGGTGGGTATTTTATTAGTGCCAATTGTTAGCTCGCCGTGGCTAGAACCGTACTTTGGCTTTCTTGATGACATGCAGCTCACGCCCGAACTGTTATTCTTTATCTTTTTGCCGGTACTAATTTTTGAATCTGGCTACAATATGAATATCCGGCGCATGATTGATAATGCCTGGACAATTTCGCTGTTAGCAGTGGTGGGATTGCTAATTTCTACTACACTTATTGCAGTAGCATTATATTTTGTAATGCCGTTAGTAGGCATTGAGTTGCCGTTTATTGTGGCGTTGCTATTCGGAGCAATTATCTCCTCAACCGATCCGGTGGCAGTATTGGCGCTGTTTAAAGAATTTGGCGCGCCTAAGCGACTCACGATGATTTTTGAAGGTGAAAGTCTATTTAACGACGGAACGGCCGTGGCGCTATTTATGGTAATTTTGGCAATCATTACCGAAGGTTTTAATGGTAGTGCTACTGTGTTAGAAGGAATTGGCTCGTTTGTGATGATGGTGATTGCTGGCATTGTACTGGGGCTTGGTATGGCGCTGGTATTTTCACGGGCGCTCAAATGGACCAAGCGTAACGACACCGTAACAGCTACGCTGCTGATAATTTCGGCTCATTTAGTGTTTGTGGTGAGTGAAATGATAAATCACGACGGCCTGTTTGGGCTTGAGGTGCACGTATCGGCCATCATCGCTACTACTGTTTCGTCGCTGTTTTTAGGCAACTACGCCCGGCATATTCTTTCGCGTCAAACCGACGAGTACATGGAAAAAGCTATTGACCATATGGCGTTTATGGCCAACTCATTAGTCTTTCTGCTGGCTGGATTACTGTTTGCTTCATCGGGTGTCGACTTTGGACAATTGTGGCTGCCAATTTTAGTGACAGTGCTAGTAGTTATGGTGGTGCGCGCTATTTCAGTTTTTGCGGTAACGACGCCAATTAATCTATTAAGTAAAAACGAACGCATGCCACTAAGTTGGCAGCTGCTGCTTTCTTGGGGAAGTTTGCGTGGGGCGCTGGCGATTATTATTGTGCTGTTAATTCCAGAAGATGTGACGGTTGCCGGCTGGAGCCTTGAATATTCGGTTCGTGATTTTGTACTAGCACTCACAATTGGTTGTATTTTAGCTACGCTATTTATAAAAGCGCCGCTTATGGGGCCGCTTATGCGACGACTCTCAATTAATCAACCCGACCCTTTAGGATTAGCCGACGAATCTGACCTTGGTATCTACTATTTGTTAACGCAAAAATCGCGCTTTGCAACTCAGCGAACACGCGGATTTGTAAAAGACAGTGAGTATCAAGGTTTAACAGATGCGGTATCTTCGCGCCTTACTCAGGCGCATGCCGAGCGCGACGCATTACTCTCTCAGCACGGCCGTCAGCTATTTGAGCAGTCGTTGCACCACAAAACTATTCGCATAGAAGCCTATGTGCTTAAGCAGCTACTTATGAATGACGAGGTGAATGAGCGAGTGTATCGTCGAATTAACGGTAAGCTTAATTTGCAGCGAGAAAAAATTGAATATGCCAAGATTGAGTCGATTGACCCGTCGGTGTACTCTGATCGAAAAGATGTGTTTGATCGCCTAATGAACTTTTTGCAGAGCCGACTAGAGCGTGGACAGTCTAGTAAATTTACGGTAGAAGAGAGGTTGCAGTATTATCGGGCGCAAATGATTATGGCTCGAAAGGCCATTAAAACCCTAACCGCCATGCAGCACGAATTTAGCGAGCCAGTCTTTATGCCAGAAATTTTTGATAAGGTGATGTCGCGCTACCAAGTGTACAAAGAGAAGAGTGCCAGTAAGGTAGATGAACTACTCGAACAGCACCAGGCGGAGCTTGCTCCGTACCTAGCGACGCTGGCAGCCAGATCGCTTAACTCGTCTGGTGTGCGAGCATTAAACTTTTTGCATTCACGCGGTATTTCAACCGAAGACATTGAAGAAACCGTTGAGCATACCTTTAGTGTGACTAACTCTCGTGGTTAAATCAGCGCCGCTCCAGCTACTGTCCGATCAGGTAGATGAGCGAGAGGTAGCGATTGTGCTGCGCGAGCTGAGTTCTATAGAAAATATTCACGGCGACGTAGTAGAGTTTGGTTGCTATGTGGGCACTACCAGCGTGCATATTGCTCGCGAGTTAATGGGAGTAGCGCGCCAGTTTTATGTGTACGATTCGTTCGAAGGTTTACCGCCCAAGGCTGTACAAGACGAAAGTCCGGCTGGAACACAATTTGTTGCTGGAGCGCTGGCGGCTTCCAAAAAAGAATTTATCGCTAATCTTAAACGGGCCAATGTGCCGTTGCCACGTATTAAAAAAGCTTGGTTCAACAGGCTTAGTCCGGAAGATATTCCCGAGAGGGTGGCATTTGCTTTCTTAGATGGCGACTACTACGATTCAATTCTCTATCCGCTCCAACTGCTAACGCCCAAGCTGGTGGCGGGTGCAAAAATTGTAATTGATGATTACGCTAACGAGGCGCTACCGGGTGCCGCTAAGGCTGTTAATGAATGGTTGGCGCGCTATCCAAACGCTAAAATAAGAGTCGAGCATTCCATGGCTATAATTTCGTGGGACAGCCAAAAAGCCAGCGTCCGCCAATAAATACGCTATAATAGGGGTACTATGCTTGTCTATCTCCGATCAAATAATTACCGACCGGCTATTAAGCCGCGTGCAACGCTATCGCCGGGTAGTTGGATTCGGTGTGAGCGGCCAAGCGAGAATGAAAAGCAAGAGTTGTTGGCGCTAGGGATTGACGAAGACGTTCTTTACGATGCGCTGGATCCGCACGAGGTACCACGCGTAGAGAGCGGTGAAGACGGTTGGACTTATTTTATTACACGCCTGCCAGATACCGATGATCAATTTAACGATTTTACTACGCCAATTCTTTTTGCTCTTAACCGTGAATATCTGGTAACAATCAGTCGCGATTCACTCACGCGTTTATGGCAGCCGTTTATAGATCGCACTAAAACACCAACTACACAGCAATCTAAGCTGTTAATGGCGATGATTGAAGCGATTATTAATCAGTATCAGCACCGCGTGGCGGCTATTAACCGCCTCACCCGCGCCGCCACTAGTGACGTTAATAATCTACGCTCGAAAGATATCGCCACGCTTACCGAATACGAGCGCAAGTTAAACGACTTTCTTGATGCCCTTATTCCCACCAATACCGCCACCGAAAAACTGCTTAGTGGTAAATTTATCCGGCTCTACGATGATGACCGCGACCAGGTAGAAGACCTCTCAATTGACCTAGAGCAGCTGATTGCTCGCTGTAAAAGCCTGCTGCGCTCTATTACCAACGTACGCGATTCGTACCGGGCGGTCATGGACACCCGATTGAACGAAACAATTCAGCTTTTAACTGTTATTACCCTTGCGCTAGCAATTCCAACTATGTTAGCTGGGCTTTTTGGCATGAACGTAGCTATTCCGGGGAACGAGAATTCGCCGCTGGCCTTTTGGGGAGTTGTAGCGGTTAGCGTGGTGTTGTCGTTGTCGTTTGTAGTATATTTTATGCGGCGACGTTAAGAGAGGCGTGCGATGAAAAAACCACTTCACACCCGCCAAAGTCTCTATTCAGCCACAGGTGCCTCTAGGGCTTTGCTGCACCGCATTGCTATAGCGACCGTAATTTTTGGTTTAGGTTTAGCGCTCTTTGTAGCCATTGCGCTGGCGGTTCATCTAGAGCGAGCCACTGAATTTGATATTGCGGTAACAACATTTATTCAGAGTTGGCGTTCGCCAGAACTTACGGTTATTTTTAAACTTATTAGCGACGTTTCAGGCCCATTTGTATTACCTCTAATTGTAATTGGTCTTTTGGTGTGGGCGTACGTGCGACGACTGCCGGGTAAATTTTGGTTTATGCTAGTAGCGCTCGGTGGATCGGCCATCTCAAATCTTATACTTAAAGCAGTGTTCGACCGAGCGCGACCAGATATGATGACTTGGCTTATACAAGAGACTGGCCTGTCGTTTCCAAGTGGCCACGCCATGGCCTCAATGTCGTTTGTACTTACGGTAATTATTATTTTGTGGAATACACGCTGGCGACGGTTAAGTATTATTTTAGGAGCAATTAGCGTACTGCTGGTAGGTATTTCGCGGCTGTATCTTGGTGTGCATTATCCAACCGATGTTATTGCAGGCTGGGGCGTGGCGGCCGCTTGGGTGTTTATTGTGCTAGTTGCTTGGCTCGATGTGCGTCTGCATCATCTTTCGGCTACAAAATAGTACGCAGTATGCGCTTTCGGCAAAAAACCTGCACTTGTGTGCCAGAGGGAATAGTCAATACTTCGCCATCAAGTTGCACCGCTGTGTCTCTTCTTACCCTAAATGTGGATTGAGCCAGTTTTGGTGCCGAATTGTTGCCGGCGATGGAAAGGTGGAGCAAATGCCTGATTAGATCAGCCCATGAACCGTCTTTTTGCTTATTAATCTCCATTAATCCGTCACGAACATCGGCCGACGTAGACAATTTTAAAAACTTCGACATTTTACCGATATTGCTAAACACTAGGCTGTCGTAGCGTTCTTTTCGTCCGTCTGCTCGTGTAAGGAGAATATCTCGCGTAGAAAAAAGGTGACGCAGCACTAACCATATTTCTTTGCCTGGCGTAAGTTTGGTTTCGGTAAGTTTTTTTCCTATGTCGGGTGTAAGGCCAAAGCCAATGTAGGAGTGTGCGTAACGGCTGGTAGTAGCAGTTTCTAGCTGCAGGGCATCCATCTTTTTTACGCTACCTTGAACAATTTTTTCTATCAGTGTAGTTCCCGAATAGAGATAGCTGTAGTGGTCGTTAGCATTGCCAGAGGGAATAACTGCAGTAATTGCTTTATTCTCGCCACTCAGTACGCCATTAATAAGCTCGTTATAGGCGCCGTCGCCACTAGAGGATAGTAGGAGAGTTTCTGACTCATGGCTATGTTTTTTACCTATCTCTATGTTATGGCCAACATGGGTGGTTTGTATTACTTTAATAGGCACAGAGAGCTGTTGCGCCAATTGTCGTCGGAGTGAGAGGGCATTCTTTTTGCTTGGACCGGTACTTACCGGGTTATAGGTGATAATAATTTTACTAATAGTAGTCATTTTGTCTAGTATACGCGAGAAAATGGCAGTTTAGTTAGAAATGTTACAACGAATTGCATTAGAGGCAAGGTATACTACAAACACAATTAAAGGTTAACAAAGGAGAATAATAGTATGTGGTCAATTATCGTATGGATTATCGTGGGTGCACTTGCTGGTTGGATTGCTTCAAAGATTATGAAGACTGACGAAAGCATGGGCGCAGTTGCCAACATTGTTGTTGGTATCATCGGTGCATTTCTTGGTGGATGGCTTGTAGGTCTATTCGGCATTGAGATTGCTGAAGGCGAATTTAACGTACCAAGTATTCTCACCGCAATTCTTGGTGCAGTAGTACTTATTGCTATTCTTAAAGCAGTAACAGGCCGCCGACGCGTTTAAGTCGTACACTAGATATACAATTTATAACCCAAGCTAGAGCTTGGGTTATTTTTTATGCCAGAAAGATTAGTTACCTACAGGGCAAGTGGTGAACGAGGTGCAAGCGCAAGATCACCCGATTCTTGATCTAGTGTATGCTCTCGATCAATCTCGTGCAAAATATCGGGCTCAACTATAAAATGAGACGATTCATTCTCTAAAACACCATCTTTACGAAGTTTACGCAGTTCGATTGTGGCTGTTTCACGGGTAAGTCCGGTAAGGCCTGCGAGAGTAGAGTGGGTTATTTTAAAAGGAATTTGGTAGCGACCATCGCGAGTTTTTTTACCAAACTTGTAGGCTAAAAAGGCGAGAGTAGAGTGCACCTTGTCGCCGGCGCGGGTTTGGTTAAGGGCACTAATTTGCAGTTTTGCAGCGGTTTCATTACGAATAAAGTATTGTAAAATAGCTCGCATGGCCTGCACATTATTGCGTATTTCTTCGTAAAGAGTATCGCGCGGAATAACACTCACTTCGCTATCTTCTAGGGCTTCATAGTAAAACATGGCCTCGCTCGATTCGGCCTTGTGTACCCAAGTATCAGAAAAAATATCGTACTGAGACTTAAAGTCGACAATTAACTCGCGTCCAGTATCGTCAATCCGATACACCTTAATAAGCCCCTTTTGTACGTAGTAGACCTGTTGTTGAGGTTCGCCTTGATGAACGAGAATTTCTTCTTTTTCATACGATCGAACAGTTCCGTGTTCATCCATTATGGCGAGCAAACTCTTCATATATGTGAGCAGTATAGCATAAAACAAGGGTATAAAGGTAATTATGTACGCAGTAAGCATAGCCACATTGGCCGTGGTAGCGTATACTATAAACAATTATGAGCGAGTATTATATAAAACGCTCACCGGGTGACACATTAGAGGTGGGAAAAAGGGTAATTAGGCGAGATGTGTGGGTGCATTCACGTGGCACATCGCGCGAGCTTGATGAGCTGACACATGAGTTTTTGTTAAATAAAAATATCCTTCTTGATGTACGCGATGAACACGAATTACCACGCATTGAACACGACCACGATGCGGTGTACGTATTTCTACGCACTCCCGAAAACGGCTCGGCTACTACTGCCGTAAAAACGTATCCAGTGGTAGCGGTTTTGTTGCCACATGCCTTTATTACAGTTGCGCCTAAAAGTTCTTTCTCGCCACAAGCGGTTGCCGATTTGCCGTTTAGTACCGATCATCCTGGACAAGTTTTTCTTATTACGCTGGCCGATGTTGTATCTCGATTTGAAGAGCGTATTCGTGCCGCAAACGAGCAAATTGCTTCGCTGCGTCATAGTTTACAGACTCACGAGGTAAACAACACTGATTTTGTGCGATTTGTGACGATTGAAGATAACCTAAGTGAATATCACATTCACCTTGAGCATACCTTGCGCGTAACGCAGCGGTTGCATGAATCGGCCTTTATGGTATTTTCGTCCGTCGATAAAGAAATGCTAGAAGACACCTTGCTGCATATTCAGCAGTTGTTGGTGAGTGTTTCTGCTAACCGCCAAACGTTGGCGAGTATTCAAAATGCCTATTCTACCATTGCCAATAATACGTTGAACTCGCGCATGAAAACGCTTACTGGCATTACTATTTTAATGGCTATTCCTAACATAATTTTTGGTATGTATGGAATGAATGTTGCCTTACCGGTGCAAGAAAATCCTTTTGCTTTTGGCGCTGTGCTTGCCGCAACAACGTTGTTAATACTACTTGTGGTTGTTCTTGTAAAACGAGCAAAATTATTTTAAGATAAGAATAATTACGCTTATGGCTAGTATTTACGTGCCATTCTATTGACCATGCCGCTTCTAATTGGTATGATTAAATATGTGTCTGAACGACAAGCTCTAAAAAGCAGTTTTTAAAGGTCGTACGTTCGTATCAGACTGTATATAATATAAGGAGTACCAAAACACATGCCAATAGCTATCCGTTTTGTGTCGAGCCGACGCAAAAAGATCGCGGTGGATGTGGTGCCTGCCGAATGGCAAACTTATATTGCACACTAGATCTGGAAACTCTAGGGCAATTGGTATCGAGTGCTTGTAGGTGTAGGTTGCCACAATTATTGCGGCAATACACTACTCGATCTATGTCTATCATAAAATAAAAAATCACCCCATGGCACCGGGGTGATTTTTGTTTGAAAATCAGTTTTTATTAGTTTTCTGTTGCCGATAACTCTACGCCTGCATCCTGAAGGGCGGCTTCAACTGCTTCGCGAAGTGCCTCTTCGGTGTTCCATTGCTCCTGGGAGAGCGCCTCGCCATTTAGGTAAAACGACGGAGTTGCCTCTACCTGTTGTTTGCGGCCTAGTGCAATGTCAAAATTAATTTTTTGATTTACTTGACTACTGGCAAGATCTTCGCTAAATTTTGTTTGATCCAACTCTAGTGTACGAGCCTGAGAAAGAAAATAGTCGCTCCGAGCGTTTGAGGAAAGCGTACTCCAAGCAGTCTGTTCGGCATAAAGAAGATCGTGCATTTCCCAAAATTTACCCTGCTCGCCAGCGGCTTCAGCTGCTGCAGCGGCCACTCGGGCGTTCGGATGAATTTGTGTTAACGGAAAGTTTCTAAACACAAACGCCAAATCGTCGCCGTACTGTTCTTTAACCGACTTAACCGATGGTGCTGCCTCAGCGCATCCTGGGCACTGGTAGTCACCATATTCAATTAAGACAACTTTAGCGTCTCGGTTGCCGTATACGCGATCACCAATGTTTCCGGAATCTTCGCTGGCGCTTAAAATAGAGTTTGCATTAACGTCTTCTACCGATACGCGACCTTCTTGGCTCGACATATATACTAGCCCGCCCAATACGCCAATACAAATTACAGCAAAAGTAATCCAGGCTGTTTTACTCATCTTATATACTCCTTATCCTTATACATAGTAGTATACGGGAGATTACGCTACAATAAAAGTTATGATATCGGTTATTCTTGGTGTACTGTACGTTGCTGTCGTTATTTTACTGCTTGGAATAATGGGTGTGCGGCCGCAATTTACACAGTATCGGCGCTCCGAATTGCAGCGGCGAATTGATCGCGGCGATGAAGGGGCAAAAGCACTGCTGCGCCGTGATGATTATTTACCAGATATTTTTTCGTTGCAACGAGTAATTACTGCACTGCTTTTAGTAAGTTTGGCAGCAATTGGTGTGGGGCTTTTTCATTGGTTTACTGGTTTTGTGCTGTCGCTTATTATAGCCCTAGAATCTGGTGCGGTGGCTAGGTTGCCACTGTTTCAGCGTCGTTCGCAGCGGCTATACGAAAAGTACGAGAGTAAAATTTTAAGCTTTATAGAACGTCACCCGCACTTTTTTCACGCTATTCGTACCGTTTCACCTGTGCCGGCCGACAACTTTGACATTGAATCTCGAGAAGAACTGGTGCAACTTATCGAGCAGTCGGGTCCAGTAATATCTCGCCAGGAACAGACTATGCTTACAAATACCCTTACTTTTAGCGAGCGTAAAGTAAAAGAAGTTATGACGCCGCGTAAAGTTGTCGATACGGTTGATTACGACGAAATACTTGGCCCACTTCGTCTTGATGAGTTACACAAAACCGGCCACACGCGGTTTCCGGTACTAAGAGATGGCAATGTTGATGCTATTGTTGGCGTGCTGCACACTACACGATTATCGCAAGTTGGTGCCCATTCTACCACTCGTACGGTTGCCGAAGAAATGGATAGCGAAGTCTATAGTGTAGATGAGAATGATTCTTTGCGCCAAGCACTAGGGCTGTTTATTCGTACCAAGCATCATATGGCAATTGTGACAAACGAGTTTCACGAAATGGTAGGAATTGTAACGCTAGAAGACATTTTAGAGGCACTTCTTGGCACTTCAATTATGGACGAAGATGATGTGTATAGGGATTTGCGGGCTGTCGCGCGGCGCAAAAACCCTGTTAATTAGTTGCGTGTATAGAGGTGAAGGTGAAAATCTGCTATACTATGCAACATGAATCGAACACTTTCACGCGACACCCCAACTCTTGTTAATGAATCCGTTACCCTTAAAGGCTGGGTGCATAATCGTCGCGACCATGGTGGACTTATCTTTATTGATTTGCGTGATCACACTGGGCTGGTGCAGCTTGTGTTTAACCCTGCAACCACCCAAGATTTTGCGTTAGCTGGCGAATTACGTGATGAATTTGTGATTGAGGTGAATGGTAAAGTAGTGGCTCGAGATGAGACTTTAAAAAATGATAAGTTACCAACTGGCACTATCGAAGTGGTGGTTCAATCGCTTCGAATTCTTAACCGCTCCGAAGCACTGCCTATTCAACCATTTTCAGATGAACAGCAGGCAAACGAAGAACTGCGGTTGCGCTATCGTTATCTCGATTTACGCCGCGAAAAAATGCAAACTATGCTAAAAAAACGCGCCGCCTACTATAAAACCATTCGCGACTACATGGAAGAGCGAGAATTTACAGAGATTACTACACCAATTTTAGCTAACTCTAGCCCCGAAGGAGCGCGCGACTTTTTAGTGCCATCGCGGGTGCACGAGGGTAAATATTATGCGTTGCCGCAAGCACCACAGCAATTTAAGCAGCTATTAATGGTGGGCGGTGTGTCGCGCTACTACCAAATTGCGACTTGTTTTCGAGACGAGGATCCGCGCGCAGACCGTTTGTACGGTGACTTTTATCAGCTCGATCTTGAAATGGCGTTTGTAGAGGATGGAGAGACTGTTCGCCAAATTATGGAGCCGTTAATTACCGGGCTGGTAACAGACTTTGCAGGTAAGCGTCTCTCTCAACCAAGTGTTCCGCGTATTACGTACAGAGAGGCGATCGAGCAGTATGGTAGTGATAAGCCCGATCTTCGTTATGATATGAAGCTGGTCGACATGAGCGACATTTATGTCAATTCTGAGTTTGGTGTTTTTAAAAATGCAATCACAGGCGGCGGATTAGTAAAAGCTATTCGCGTGCAAAACGGTGTGAGTCTTTCGCGCTCGCAGATTGACGCTTTTACTGACATTGCCAAGCGCGAGGGCGCTGGCGGTCTTGCGTACTTAATGATTGAAGACGGCGAGGTAAAATCACCAATCGCTAAATTTATGTCGGCAGATGAACTTACGGCAGTACGCGAACGTTTGCAGGCTAATGAAGGCGACGCAATATTTTTTGCAGCCGACACCTACGAGACTGTTCACAGAGTACTTGGTAAATTGCGCTCCGAGTTTGCCGCACACTTTAACCTCGCCAATCCAGACGAGGTGGCGCTAGTGTGGGTGATAGATTTTCCCTTTTATGAATGGAACGAGACCGAAAAAAGAGTTGATTTTGGCCATAATCCGTTTTCGATGCCACGTGGCGGAGTTGAGGCGATTCGTCTTGCAGAGGATAAGCTATCAATTGTCGCCGATCAATATGACATGGTAATGAATGGTTACGAGATTTGTTCGGGTGCGGTTCGTAATCACAACCCAGAAATTATGTACGAATCGTTTGCAGCCTTAGGCTACGACAGTACTTACGTAGAAGAAAAATTCGGTGCCATGCTAAACGCCTTTAAATTTGGTGCGCCACCTCACGCTGGTTGTGCATACGGGCTTGATCGTATTTTTATGGTACTTACCGATGAGGATAACATTCGCGAAGTTGTCGCTTTTCCAAAAAACGGGTCGGGGGTTGATGTGATGATGAATTCTCCAAGCCATGTAGATCCTGCACAGCTTAGTGAGCTAGGCGGGAAATAGCGTTTATGAGCGAGCTGGCTATGGTGGCGAGCGAATGGTCAACGGTGCTCATAGGCTATGCAGCTCAGCTTACTTGGTTATTTTTATTGATTGAGTGGCTACTGCGCCTTCTTGCATTGTTCGTGGTGCCGCGCAACCGTCGCCCGACCGCCGGACTTACTTGGCTTACACTAATATTCTTGGTGCCAATTCCAGGTTGGATTTTATACTTGATATTAGGAAGTTTTAAATTGCCTCATAGGCGACGTATGGTGCAAAAAAATCTTGATAGCGTGTTAGAGCGTCTATCGGCAAATGTAGCTGTTAAAAATAAAGCTACCCCTGCCGATCACCAGTCGCTCATTACACTTAGTCAGTCACTTTCACATATGCCACTTACTAGCGCCACCGCCTGTGACGTGCTTACAGATTATCATCAAATTATTAAAAAAATTGCCGACGATATTTCTTCTGCGCAAACTATAGTGCATTTAGAGTACTACACGTTTGTAGTAGATAAAGAAACCGAACCGTTGTTTGCGGCGATTGAACAGGCTAGGGCACGCGGCGTACAGGTTCGAGTACTCTATGATGCCTTTGGTACTCGTCGCTACTTGCGTCCAAGTGCCGCTATGCGTCGTCGATTATTAGCGGCTGGTGTGCAGGTGCAATCTTCGTTGCCACTTAAACTTATTGGTCATGGCTACACTCGGCCAGATCTTCGTAATCATCGCAAGTTAGTAACAATCGACGGTCGTGTTGGCTACACTGGCTCACAAAATATCATCGCTCGTCACTATCACCGGCGCGATTCGATTGTGTATGATGAACTGGTGGTTCGGCTTGAAGGTCCGATAGTTGCTCAGCTCGATGCAGTGTTTGCTGCCGATTGGTTTGCCGAAACTAGCAAAGATGTAACCGGCGACATTCCGACTCCATCAACAGTAGGTTCGCCGCAGTTATCGCTACAGCTTTTGCCAAGTGGACCAGGTTTTGATGACGAGAATAATCTTAAAATATTCACCGCTGCCATGTACGATGCCGCTCGTACAATTACAATCGTTAATCCTTACTTTGTGCCAGAAGAGTCGCTTCTTACGGCAATTGAAAGCGCTGCCAAGCGAGGCGTTAAGGTAACTTTAGTAAACTCGTCTGTAATGGATCAGTGGATGGTGGGTCACGCTCAGCGTTCATATTACGAACAGTTACTGCAGGCGGGCGTCGATATTTACTGGTATAATTCACCGGTACTACTTCATTCAAAATTTTTAGTCATCGACGACACATTGGCGCTCGTTGGTTCAAGCAATATGGATATTCGCTCATTCGAGCTTGACCATGAACTTACGCTGCTTATCTATAGTCAGCATTATGCACAGCAACTGCAAAAAGTAGCCGATAATTACATTTCTGCAAGTAAAAAAGTCAATAAAAAGACGTGGCTGTCGCGTCGTCGTTATAAGCAGTTACTTGATAACATTGCGCGGCTCACCTCATCGCTGCAATAGCAAACCAAAGTTGGTATTTGACAAAACATATTGATTATGCTAATATAAAACATAGTTTGAATCAAACACAAACACTAAACAAAACGTAAAGTCACAGTAAATGTAAGAATAATCACGTCTCTTACATATAAAACGCGTCATACTGTAAAAGTACATTAAAGAATTAGGTGAAAGGATATCAGCTGCATGATGGATCTTAATGTGGTGTTGGTATTGCTTACAATAATTGTGGCGATATTATCGTTAGTTATTGTAGCGTTGCTGGCAATACTCATTGTGGTGCTTATGAAAGTGCGCAAAGCGGCTGCTAATGTTGATAAACTTGCCAATAATTTGGCATCGGCTACAACATGGCTAGTACCTGGCAAAATATTTTCTGAAGCGTCACGAGCTTTTAAAAACCGTCGATAATTGTTTATTACTAAACGTTACGAAAATATATTTAAACGAGAGGAATAAGTGTTATGAGTAAAAAATCAGTTGGAATTTTAGCAACCATTGCTGCAGCGTTTGCTGCTGGTGTGCTTCTTGCCCCAAAAAGTGGTAAAGAGACACGCGACGAATTAAAGCACAAAGCCGAAGACGCTAAAAGCAAGGCCAAGAATAAATCTGAGCAGGTAAAATCGGCGGCTAAAGAAGGGTACGATGCGCTGCGTAAAGGCGCTGAAGACGTAGCAAGTGAAGCACGCGACTTTACCTCTAAGGCTAAAGGTGCAGGACATGAACTAACTGAAGATGCGAAAGTTCGCGGCCGCCGCGTGGCAGATCGTGGTGAAGAGGCAGCTCATGAGGCTGATGCTAAAACACGACGTAACCTACGCTAAGTAGGCGAAAATGTAATGTACAGGCAACGGGTAAATAACTTGTTGCCTGTATTTTTATAGTGAGAGTTATATGAATTCAAACTCAAGTGCATTTGTGGCTTTTTTAAAAAACTGGTCAAGCCGTAATTTTAGAGATATGCCATGGCGCAGGGAGCCAACTGGTTACTACGTGCTAGTAAGCGAACTTATGTTACAGCAAACACAAGTTGAGCGGGTTGTGCCAAAATTTTTAACGTTTATTAATCAATTTAATACAATTGATTCTTTAGCGTCTGCACTGCAATCTGAGGTAGTAATTTATTGGCAGGGTTTAGGGTATAATCGTCGAGCGCTGTATTTACACCAAAGTGCTCAACAAATTTTAAGTCAACATGGCGGAATGGTGCCGTCTGCTGTAGAAGCACTTGAGAGTTTACCAGGAGTTGGCAAAAATACGGCTGGAGCAATTGCAGCCTATGTCTATAATATGCCGGTAATATTTATTGAGACTAATATTCGCACGGTACTTTTTTACCATTTTTTTAAAGAAAGCCGCGAAAGTATAAACGATAGAGCATTACAAAGTATATTAGCGCAATGCCTCGCTGCGGCAATAGCGGAAAATTTTTCGCCCCGAGAATTTTATTGGGCAATGATGGATTATGGCGCGTTTCTTAAGCGATCTGGCGTAAAAAATAACTACAAGAGTGTAAGTTATCGTAAGCAGTCGGCGCTAGAGGGTAGTGTGCGTCAGGCGCGCGGCCTTATTATTGCACATCTCACCACGCAGCCTCGCGGCTTAGCTTCCTATGCTGAACTTATTGGTGTAAGTAATGGTTATGGACATACCGATAGTGCCTTGGCGCAGTTAGAGCGCGAGGGATTTATTGTGCGAGAAGCCGCCGGATATCGGTTGCGTTAGGTTGACCAATCGCGAAAGTCTCTTCATAATAAAATACTATGAGTGCAACTGCTTTACTCCCGAGTGTTATACTTTATACCGCCGCCGCAAGCGTGGTAGTATTTGCGGTCAGTTTGTTTCCGTCTGTCGATGCGCAGGTGCAGTCAGAGGTGCCGATAGAAGCGGGCGCACTGTCGGCTGAAAAGCAGGCTAAAATTACACAAGATTGCACGCGGCTTCAGGCGACCCTTACGCAGCTAAACGCTAACGACGCCTTAACACGTGTAAATGTTGGTCAGGATTACGAAGTGGTTGCTTCGCGGCTTATGGCCCCGTTTAATAGCAGAGTAGCACTTAACAGGCTTGATAGCGTCCAGCTTGCAACCATTACTAGCCGCTACGAAACAGCTCGGCAAGCGTTTAGTAGCCGCTATCAAATTTACGATCAGTCACTTCGTTCACTGCAGCAAATTGATTGCACGAGTGAGCCAGCTGAGTTTTACGCTGAACTACTTACGGCGCGCGAAAGTCGGCGAGCTGTTAATGAAAGCGTTGGCGCACTAAACGGCTTAATTGATGAATACCGTACGGCGGCAGCTGGCGTGTTTACGCAGGAAGATTCGACGCCAGCTAACGCTGAGGATAAAAGCGCGTGAGTATCTCTACGCACAAAGTAACATTGTGGTTGATTGCACATAAATATATTGTGTTAATTATCGGGGTAATTAGTCTTTCACTTGCAATGGTGGCCGTCTCTTTACAGCTCTATCATGCGAGCGGCACTGCGCAACTCGACTTAAGTCATCCACAGTATCGATCTCTACGTGAATCAATTCAGCGCGATCAAAAAGGCACACTTTTTTCTTCTAACGGTGAGATGAGTCAAACGGTAGTTGATGAATTTTTATCGGCTTATGATTTAGAGACGCTTAAAATAAAAAATTATAATGCGTATGGTGGCGACCCTTTAAGTGATGCCCAGCTTGGTATTGAATAATCTTATTTTTTGCGACTACCGAGTGTAGTAGGTAGAACAAGGGTTGAAAGTTTTATGTCGGCTGCCTCAAATTCGGTATGAAGGCGCCGACGCATTTCGGCTGTTACTGCCCATTGATCAGACGGCTGGGTTTTGCCAGAAATATAGAGTTCGATTGCAACGCCACTAATGTCGCCAATAAAATCAAACTGCGGCGGATTAATAATTTTTTGCTTCCAGGCCTCTTCTTCAAATAGAGCATTACCTACCTTATTAATAATATCGGTTGCTTTGGTGATGTCTGTTGCTGGATCAAGACTGATTGAAAAGCGCGAGACACTGTACCCCATAGTTTTATTAATTACATGCTGCACCATGCCATTCGGTAAATAGTGAACGCTGCCTTCGGCGTCACGCAGCACGGTCGAGCGGATGCCAATTCGTTCTACCGTACCACCGGCACCCTCAATATCAACAACATCGCCAACCCGATATTGATTTTCGGCAATAATAAACACGCCCGAGAGAAAATCTTTCACTAGCGACTGAGCGCCGAATCCTAAAGCTACGCCCAAAATACCGGCGCTTGCGAATAGTGGTGAAAGATCGATATTAAATACGCCTGAGAGAATTGCGCCGGCAATGTAGGCGATGATAAAAATACGCCAAATGTTACGAAACAGACTAACTAGGGTGTCTTCGCGTTTTTGAAGATCTTTTCGGTGCCACGAGCGGTGCTTACCGGTACTGCGAACAGCTTGTCGTATGCCGTAGTCGAGCGCAAGTCGCCCAATATAATATAAAATTAACGCACTCAGTACTATGCCAATAACTCCAATAAGAGTGTCATTGAGAAGCCAGCCGAGGCGGGATTCATTGAGCCATGTATCGATCCCAAGCGAGTTGAGTAGTGCTTTGATATGTTCGTCCACTTCTGTTAGTATAACAGAAAATGACTCAACCCTTTATCGATCCCAGGCAGTATATTATTACTCGCAAACGAAAAAAATATAAGTTTGCTAAGTTTGCAAATTCGCCGTTATGTTTTGAGCATGAAGAGTGGAGAGAGCGTCCGGTGGATGTGTTAGAGGTTGGTGCGGGAACCGGCCTGTTTAGTGTTGCATTGGCAACGAACGAGCCGAAACGATTTTTTGCTGCGATAGACGTAAAAGGCGATAGACTACAGACGGGCGCGTACGCTGCTCATACGGTAGCTCTTGAAAACATAGCATTTCTACGCACTCGGGGAGATTTATTGCCACAACTCTTCGCGCCATATTCAATTGGCGAGTTATGGCTAACATTTCCCGATCCGCACCCAAAACCACGCTCGTCAGGGCGTCGCCTTACGCACCCTACGTTTCTTCGCACCTATGCTTCGTTGCTTCGCCCAAATGGAGTTGGCCTATGTTTTAAAACCGATGCTCACGATCTTTTTGTGTGGTCACTAGAGCAATTAGTGGTTGAGGGCTGGCGAATCTGCGAGTTGTCATTTGATTTACACGAATCTTCACTATCGCAGCAGTACAAAAATATGACTACCTACGAAGCTCGCTATACTGGCGAAGGGCTGCCAATCTATTTTGTACGTGCTCTTCCGCCCAGTTAGCCGACGCGGTATACTTAGGTATATGAATTTTACCGACTATCAATCACAAGCCCTTACAACTCTAACCACTAGTCATGAATACGGCACAATAGACGCCGAATTGATGAGTCAGGTGTTGGGATTAGTGGGTGAAAGCGGCGAGGTGGCTGAAAAGTTTAAAAAACTTCTACGTGACCATAACGGGCAAATAACCGAAGAGACAAAGGCCGAGATCGCCAAAGAACTTGGTGATATTTTATGGTATATTAGCTCGGTTTCACATTGCCTTGGTATTTCGCTTGAAACAGTTGCAAGTAGCAATCTTAAAAAGGTGTTGAGCCGTAAATCGCGGGGCGTTACGCACGGCAGCGGCGACAACCGATAAAAGGTAGGCTTTAGAGTTGTTCTCGCAACCAGTTATCAATCGAGCCAGCACCCATAAATAAAATAAGTTTTCCGGCGTTACGCTCAACTTGTAGCGTTCGCCATAGTTCTTCGTCTAGCTCGCTTAAAATAATTGCATCTTTGTTGGTAATGTGTGTAATTAAATCTTGTGGTGGCAAAATAGGCAGCAACGGATCTTCGCGACTAAGATAGGTTGGTAGCCAGTAAACGGTGTCGGCTAGTTCAAACTGAGTGGTGTAGTCGTTTTTAATTTGATGTTGGCGAATATTCTGATGAGGCTGATACACCAGAACGACTTGATCGTTTAGTTCGCGTGCCATTTGTAATGTGGCAGCGATTTCTACGGGGTGATGCCCGTAGTCGGTGTACATGCCGTCTGCTACGCGCTCAAAGCGGCGAAACGTTCCCGGAAAACGGTTAAGGGCTTCATAAATTGCATCGTGATCTAGCGCGAATTCTTGGTGGATAAATTCAGCTACTAGCGCAGCATTTTGGCGGTTATGGGCGCCTGCAAGGGTGAGCGGCGCTTCTTCGTTGACGACAGTAGTATCGGGTGAGCTATTGCAGTCAATCGCTGCGGCAGCCTTGTGCCATAAAATGGTTCGCTCAGATTGCGTTATAAACTGCCCAAACGCATCTAAGTAACTATCCTCGGTTGGGTAGGTATCGGGGTGATCGTAGTCGATGGTTGTAATGAGCGAAGTATGTGGTGAAAAGTGAAGAAAGTTTTTGTCAAACTCGTCGCACTCGTAAATAAAGTAGCGGCTGTCATCACTAAACAGCCCGCTTGGCCCCCAAGAAAGTGTGGTGCCAATTGAGTAGGAAACGGGTATGCCAAGTTGGATCATGGTCCATACCAGCATGCCAGTGGTGGTAGTTTTGCCGTGTGTGCCGCTTGCCGCTATAAGCTTAAGACCGTTATCTTTTATAATTTTAGCAAGCAGCCAATCGCGCTTAGCTATTTTAATTCCGTGTGCCCGGGCAAAGGCCAGCTCTGGGTGTTCGAGTGGCAAGGCAGCTGTGTGCACAAACACATCAATTGGCGTGCGCTCATGAAGCTCACTTAAAAAAGTGCCATCTTGATTGAGTGAGATGGCAATACCACGACGAGCTAACTCTTTAGAGGTTAGACTATCTTTTTGATCGGAACCAGCAACCGAGTGTCCAGCGTCGAAAGCAATTTCAGCCAGCGGCCCAATACCAACGCCACCAATGCCAGAAAAGTATATATTCATATATGTTAGTATACCACTTGATTCATACGAGCAAGTCGTGTTGTAATTAAAATCTAACTACATAAAAACAAACACACATGATTAGTATATTTCTTCATAAATTATTGCGACGTCGCCACTTTTGGCGTACTGTGAGCTTTTCAGAGGTAGCAGAGTTATATGCAAGCCGTTTGTTACGTATGCTGGCGCTTCATATGGTGGCATTGTTTATCGCTTTGTATCTGTATAAAAATGGCTATAGCATTACGTTTATTGCTTTTTACTATGCGTGTTACTACGTATTTAAGGTGTTATTGTGCTGGCCGTCGGCACTGTTTGCCGCCCAATTCGGACCAAAGCATGGCATTTTAATCTCAAACTTTTTATACATTCCGGCATTAGTTGCGTTTACTTTTGTAAGCGAATATGGCTTTACGGCGATTGTGGTGTTTGGCGTATTTCAGGCACTATCGGCGACACTATACGAGTTGTGTTATCAGGTAGATTTTTCCAAAGTTAAACACGCTAATCACGCTGGGAAAGAGATTGGCATAATGAGTTTTGTAGAAAAATTTGCTACTGGCGTAAGTCCGTTAATTGGTGGAGCGGTTGCTACACTATTTGGCGCCGAGGTAACTATTTGGTTGGCGGCAATTTTGTTTGCAATTTCGGCCGGTCCGCTTATGAAAACTGCTGAGCCGTTAAAAACCGGACAGTCAATTCGCCTAGGCGGTATTAGCTGGAGAGCGATTGTGCCTTCTATGCGTTCCGAGGTGGCTCGTGGTTTTGACGTGATAGCGACCGGTATGGTGTGGGTGTTGTTTGTTGCAGTAGTGATTTTTAGCGCCAGTAGCGATGATATCTATGTGCAGATTGGTGCGCTGTCTTCGGTTGGTTTTCTTATTACTTTTGTTGCGGCGTTTACTTTTGGCAAGCTGATTGATCGCCGCCAAGGTCGTGCATTACTTTTAAGTGGAGTGGCGATGAAAGCTATTACACACTTGTTTCGTCCGGTAACGGCCACGCCAATTGGTGTTGCGTCGCTTAATTTAGCATCGGAAACTGCGTCTACGGGGTATTATATGGCTTACTTACGTGGTTTGTTTGATAATGCCGATAGAAGTGAAAACCGCATTGGATACCTACTGGTTATGGAGATGGCAGTTAATTTTGGTGCGGCCATTGGCTGTGCCTTGCTGGGACTTTTTGTGTGGAATTTGGGCGACGTAGAGGGCATGAGTGTATTCTTTGTGCTAGCAGCATTCGTAAGTGTGTTGCTTGGCACGGCTAAGTTTGCGCTCTATCGTAAAACTACTCACTAAATGCTACAATAAAGCATAAGTAAGTTAGGGTGGAAGTAATAAGTGTCGCAAAAGCAAACGATCCGGTCGGGAATTCGCCAGATTAAGCGAGTACATACATGGCAACTAGTTGTAGTGCTTATTTTGTGTGGTTTTTTGGCGGCCACTTTTTTGCGACTTAATAATATTGGTATGATTGAGCGTCGAGAGGCGGTATTAACTGCCGATGAATCTGGTGACAGCGAACAAATTCGATCTCGCCTCTATGATCTCCAGCGCTATGTCTCAAGCCATATGAATACCGATCCAGGGCGCATTGCGCTAACCGGACAGTATGAGCGAGACAGTGAACGCATAAAACAAGTTGCCGAACAGGCGAACACTTCTAACCCTAACGGTAACGTGTATGCTAGGGCGGCCGAAGTTTGTGATCCAATTGCTCAAGCTAATGGCTGGCGTTGGCCTGATACTCGCTACACCCAGTGTATTGATAACGAGCTACAAAAGTTTCCTGAAGCTGCCGAAGTGGCATATAGGGCAGAGTTGCCAGATACGAATATGTATTATCACACCTACCAGTCGCCGCGTTGGTCGCCCGATTTTGCTGGTTTTTCTGTGCTCGCTTGCGTAGTAGTAGCCTTGGTGATTGTACTGCGGTTTATATCACTGGCAGTCCTTACCTTATTACTTAGAATGCGCTATAAGAGTCTCTAAGGTGTTGACAGCGCCTAGCTATAGAGGTAGTCTAATAACCGTAGACTACTTTAAGGAGGTATAAGACCCATTATGGCTTACAAGCACACAAACTCGAAAGGTATTACATACTATCTTCACAAAACAGAAGTGACTCTTCGCGGCGGCAAGCCACAGACAATCTACTTCTTTGCGAAGGTTGAGAAGAATGAAAAGGGTGAACCTACAGATCTTCCAGAAGACCGTGTAGTGAAAGAAAATCCACGCAACGGATTTCTTACTATTTCTAAAAAAGAAAAATAATCTTGCACCATAAGCACGTTTGATGCTAGTATAGATCAAACAAACAGGTGCCAAAATTTGCCCACAGATCCCGTATATCATTCGCAGGTGGCATACGGGTATCCGGGCTTTTTTTGTGCCTAGATTGTGCTTGTATATTTTTATAAACTATGGTATGGTATTTTTATGAGTGAATATGCAGGAGCCGGCATAACGCCCGCCGATAAACATAAAAACTGGACAACCTTACCCGATAATGAAAACACACTATTTGCTGACTTAGACGAGCCTTTGCCCGTGGAGGTCGAGGAGTTAGATCGTTACACCGAACTCGGTCAAGCTATGGCTCATGAAGCGGTTGCACAGGCGGCAAACGAGCAGTTACTTGATAAGTTACAGTTAGAATCTCGAATTATTGAAATGGCAGGCGAGCTTCGCAGCCGTGGATATCAAGCAGATCGAATAACGTATTTACTTGGCAAGCAGTTTAGAAAAGAAATTTTACAGGTACGTAAACTGGGCGAGCCGGCTGAACGTTATTTTGCGTTACTATCTTCGCTTGCATATCACCCTTCCATGGGGTTAGCGCACGAGTCAACCGATGATGATCCGCGTGATCCGTGGGAACGAGCGGCGGGCGACGATACTAAGGTTAGCGAATAAAATCAAAAAAAGCGTAGATAAATTTCTGCGCTTTTTTTGGTGGGGCTGGTTGGAATCGAACCAACTACCAAGTGGTTATGAGCCGCCTGCTCTAACCGATGAGCTACAGCCCCAATGAAGGCTATTATAGCGTATTTTGCGGCGCTCCGCTATAATAATGCTAAGACCTTATGCTTTAAGGGCATGTAATAATGAAACAGTTAACCTCTAAAAGTTTGCGACAGATGTACTACCACCTTTCAAGGCGGTATTTAACGTTAAATACTGTGGTAATTGCAGTGGCGGTAATTATTGCATTATCGTGGGTATGGGGTTCAATTCAAGTAATGCAGAGTAACTATCTACTACAGCAGCGAGTCGAGTCGCGTCAGCAGCAGGTGCGGCTTGCGGAGCTAGAGACGCAGCTACTTGAGTTCGAGTCTAACTATTATCGCAGTGATGAGTATCAGGAGCTGGCGGTTCGCGAACGGCTTGGCTACGGCAATCCAGGTGAGAAAGTGTTAGTATTACCCGATGCCACACAGCAAGCGCTTGAGAGAGATCGAGCGCTACTTAACCAAACTGTGGAATTAAGTAACGGGGGTGAGCCAACTAACCTGCAACAGTGGACAACATTCCTTTTTGGTACAAATTATCAATCCTTGCAAGATAACAATTAAATTGCTATAATAAATATGTATCGCGGGGTGGAGCAGCCCGGTTAGCTCGTGTGGCTCATAACCACAAGGTCGTAGGTTCAAATCCTACCCCCGCAACCAAGAAAAAACGATTACCATTAACGGTAGTCGTTTTTTCTTTTTGACATAAAATACAATATTTGTAAAAATCTTCACAACTATTTCAGCTAGAGTTCAGGTAAAGTTATGAGTAAGAAAGCATTGCTTTCGATTAAACTATAATCCACCCGTAAGGAGGATGTATGAACAATAACGATATAACCAATTGGTTCGAAAACCTGATTCGAAGCTTTTTAGAGGCATTGCCGGAAATTCTTGGCGCACTGTTGTTGGTTGTAGTTGGTTACTTAGTTGCCCTACTTATCAAATCAGTAATTGCAAAGTTGCTCCGACAAGTTCGCTTTGACCGCGCTCTACACAGTTCGCCAGCAGGTAACTCAATTGCTCGCCTAGTTGACAGTCCGTCACGTTTTGTGGGTAAAATTGCTTTTTGGCTTGTATTTCTTGGCTTTGTGTCTATGGCGGTTGCCGTGCTTGATGTACCGGCTCTTAATAACTTTATGGCGGCAATCTATGGTTACCTGCCACATGTAATAGCGGCAATCATCATCTTTTTGGTAGCTAGTGCGCTATCGGTTGGTGCAGTGGCATTTGTCCGCCGCGTTATGGGGCGTACAACGTTAGCTAAAATTGTATCATCGGTTGTACCGTCGCTTGTTATGAGCATTGCGGTATTTATGATTCTTGACGAGCTAATGATTGCTGAAAACATTGTTACCATTACCTATACCGCCCTCATTGGTGCTGTAGCTCTTGGTTTGGCGCTAGCCTTTGGACTTGGCGGCCGTGATGTAGCAGCACGTCTACTTGAACAGGCTTACGAAGCTGGTGCTCAAAATGCAGAAGGTGCTAAGCAAGAGGCAAAGCGTGCGAGTCGCAACGCAAAGCGCGAAGCGCAGTCTATACAAAACAATCAGTAAAAGTCCATTACTACACCAAAATCACCCGCTTAAATAGGCGGGTGATTTTTACTGTACGCAATTTTGTAGGTATATTTGTTAACCTAATTTTGCAGCTGCCGCTCGAACCGCTTCGCTCCATGATAAGAAAGCGTGCGGTAGCTCGGAAAGTTCTTTAGCGGTTAGGCCATATTTAATGGCTAAGCCAATTTCGTGAATCATTTCACCAGCATGCGGAGCAACGATTGTACCGCCAAGCAACTGACCTTTTTTGTTGGCTATTAATTTTACAAAGCCATCACTGCAATCACTTACGTTAGCGCGACCTACGATGCTTAAGGGTACCATTGACTTAACAATTGCAAGGTCGCGACGTAAACAGTCTTCTTCGTTTAAACCTACCGAGGCGACCTCTGGCGACAAGAACGTAACGCGGGGAGTGGCCGTGTAGTCTGGTTCTATTGGTGTGCGGCGCAGCATATTGTGCGCTGCAATGCGCCCTTCAAGCATTGCCGAGTGCGTGTAACTCTGACCACCCAGTACATCACCGGCTGCAAAAATGTGTCGCTGCGTAGTTTGCAGGGTGTTAGAGGCTTCAACACCTTTAGCGCTATAATCCACCCCTGCATTCTCTAAGCCAATATCTACAGTTGGTACGCGTTCACCAGCTAGCAGAATGTCATCAACTTTAATTGATTTTTCTACACCACCGCGTAAATACGAGACTCGTTTCATAATGCCGTCTTTGGTAGTAGAAAGAATTCGGGTTCCTGTAAGAACGGTCACACCTTTTTGTTCAGAGAGTAATTTAGCAATTAATGTGCCCACCTCTTCATCTTCACTTGATAAAATTCGATCGTGAATATCAGCAATAAATACCTTGGTACCAAAAGTAGCGAATAACTGCGCCAATTCGACTGCTCGGGTAGAGCCGCCTATAATAAACAGCGATTTTGGCGGCTTATTAAGCGAAAGAATAGTTTTTGGCGTGTAGTATTTAAGTTTATCGAGGCCAATAATACCTGGAATGTCCCAGTGTGATCCGGTGGCGATTAAAAATTTTGCGGCCGAAAGATGTCTGCGGCTAACACTAATCTCGTGCGGACTCAAAAAATGAGCGATACCGTGATAGGCGCTAATGCCTTGCTTTTCGTAGTAATGTCGGTTACCGCCGGCACCAGTACGCTTAACAGCGAGGTCTTTCCACGCTAAGAGCGAGGGATAGTTATAGCCTAGCATGCTCGAGCGTATGCCAAAACGCATGCCTTTTTTAGCTTCATCGTATAGACTGGCAGCGTGTAGTAAAGCCTTTGTAGGTACGTCGCCCCAGTTCGGCGATTCTCCACCAAAAGTGTTGGCTTCAATGATAGCTACTCGTTTGCCGTCTTTTGCGGCCAAGGTAGCTGCAATGCTGCCGCCTGCGCCGCTACCAATTACTATAATGTCGTAGTCGAATTGTTGTTGTTTTTGTGCCATAATAATTAAACCTTTTGGGCGAACACCCTTAGACGATAAGCTTATGATGTTTGTATAAGTAGGCGGCATCTGGGTGGTGAGTCTGGAGGGTGCGGCTGGCTATGCGTCGAAGGTCGCTGCTGGTTACTTCGGGTTTGGTGCTGCACCATGCCATAGTGGCGGTACAAACGTCTCGGGCAATAGCTTCGGCCTGACCTTCGGGCGTGCGAACAGCTAGACATGCCGCTACGATACTACTATGTAGCTTATCGGCATTAAATTCCTCCGACGGTCGCGTGCCGCCTGCTTTTACAATATCAATTACAGTTCGCTGTCCAAAAAGTGACATACTTAGATTCCCCCTAGAAGAACGGCTTTAGCAAACAATATTTTTTCGGTATAAAGATAAAAGCCCAGTAATACCAACAGGCTACCGCCACTAAACTGCAAAAATCGCTTATTTTTTTCTCGCCACAGCTGAATTCGGCTAAGTGAGTGGCCGCTACCAACTAAAATCCAGACAATACCAAGTGATAGCGAAGCGCTAAGAGTATAGACAAGAATACCAACCAATTGCCAGCCAGTTGATGGCAGGAGGGGAATAAGTAGTGCTGCAGCTGCTAATGGTCCGGCAATAAATAGTATTTCGGCAATGACTGTTGAAAGTCCAAGGCTAAACGCTTCGGCTGGATCGCGTGTGGTTTTGGCTCGTTTGGTTAAAAACTGCGCCATAGAGCGTGGTAACCACAGCGATGTACCAGTACTTTTGCGGTAATAAAACACCCAGGTTGCAATCCCAAGTCCAATCAGTAGTCCGCATACAATTGCCCAAGCTAGCAGGGGAATGCCACTGTGCGAGAATATATGCAGAGTAGTGTAAACGGCGCTAGTAATAAGTAGCAAGGTCATAATAATAGTGCCCAAAAGGTAGCTACCCGAAAGTCGCAAGACGCGTTTAAAGTGGGTTTTTTTGCCAATGGCGTGCCCAGAAAGCAGCGTCAGCACGCTTACGCTCAACTGGTAGCTGGCGTGAATCAGTCCGCAGGCTACAATGAGCGCTAACGTGAGAAGTGTTTCTGGATTCATGTTTTTTCTTTTTATTATCCTTATGTTAATTTATAGCATGTTTTAGGCGTACCCGTAAAGGTTATTGATGAATAGACAAAAAGTGTTCTCTGTTGCGCTGAATATGTAAAATAAGATCGCGCTCCTGCGAAAGTTTAATGTATTTTTGAATGTCGCTTAGCAGTTGATTGCGATCGGCTGTTTTAAGGTCAAATATTTCAAGAAGTAGATTGTAAACTTCGTCGTTAATAGCCTTAATTTCTTGCAAGCTTTCGGCTTTTCTGGTGGCAATAAGGCGAGCCGCCTCGTTTTCGCGAAAACTAACCGTTACGCGATCAAAAGTTTTTAGTTTTACGCTTGGGTTACGTTCTTCTTTCGTAGTAAGCGCGTCAAGTTGCTTTTGGTACTTATTGCGCAACTCTAAAATTGCCACAAAACTCCAGTCTTTTTGCACAATTTTACCCACAATATGATTAGTGCTGTGCGAAAGCATTTGAAGAATCGTATCAATTTCTTCTAGCCGAGCGTCTTCGTCTTGAACCATTTTTTGGCGCTCTTTATGAATGGATAGGGCGGCGCGTTGTCGCTCTAGCCAGCCACCGTGCGGATCGAGCAAGGTAACGTCGTGAGCTTCAGCTGCTGCCATTACTTCAATAAAAGTACCGTAACGAGTGGCGAAATCATCAATTTCGGCTGGGTTGCGACCAAGAAGCTCCTCAGCGTAGGCACGCTGATACACCTCTTCGTGAATATCAATTGAATATAAATTCGTCAACACCTCATCAAGCAGTTGCGCTTTGCGGTGTTCAACCATGCGTTCAATTGCTAACTCCGCCTGAGTCTCATCGTAGCCAATTCGGCGCATAATTAATGTACGAAAACGAGCGTCTTCTAACTCGCTTTGTAAATCGTTAAATACCGGCTCAATTTGTTCAATCCAGGCTTTTAACACGTCTGATGTGAGTACGTGTTCAGTTTCGAGCGCCGCGGCCAGTTCGCGGTCGTGCGGCCCAAATTTTGTCAACGCATCGGTTGCCTCGGCTCTAAATGCCTCGCGATCGATACGAATTGTCTCTTCGAAATTTTTAATCCCACCCATAGATATCGTTATTGTAACATAATAATTACGCTTATTATTTAAATGTATGTAAGATTGATTACTAAACAAATAAGCCGCACGTTTTACAATATAAAGATAAATAAGGAGGTGTCTAATATGAAAGCAGTGACGTGGCAAGGAAAGAAGAAAATTGCAGTTCAAACTGTTAGCGACCCGATTATTCAAGAACCAACAGATGCCATTATTAAAGTTACCTCAAGTGGGCTGTGCGGTTCGGATTTGCACTTATATGAAGTAATGACTCCATTTATGAATGAAGGCAACATTCTTGGTCATGAGCCAATGGGTATTGTGCAAGAAATTGGCTCTAGCGTGACTAACCTTAAGGTGGGTGATCGGGTGGTTGTGCCGTTTAATATTTCGTGCGGACATTGCTTTATGTGTAATGACGGCATGCAGTCGCAGTGCGAGACTACACAGGTGCGCGAGTTTAACCGCGGAGCGGCATTGTTTGGCTACACTAAATTATACGGCGAAGTAGCGGGCGCTCAGGCAGAATATTTACGGGTACCACACGCCGATTATGGTGCCGTAAAAGTACCGGCAGGTCCAAGTGATGATCGCTTTTTGTACCTTTCAGATGTACTGCCAACCGCATGGCAAGCGGTTGAATACGCTAAAATTCCTAAAGAAGGCACGGTTGTGGTGTTCGGCCTGGGGCCGATTGGAGAAATGGCAGCACGTATTGCTAAATATCGTGGGGCAAAAATGGTAATTGGTGTTGATGTGGTGCCGGATCGGCTAGAGCGAGCCAAACGGCGCGGTGTGTATACTGTTAATGCTGAGACTCAGTCTAATGAACTTATCGATATTATTGCATCGTTGACCGATGGACGTGGCGCCGATGCCGCAATTGATGCCGTTGGTATGGAGGCGCACGGCAGCCCTGGAGCTAAATTACTACAGTCAGGTGCCGGTATGTTACCCGATGTGGTAGCTGAAAAAGTATTTCAAAAAGCTGGAATCGATCGGTTATCGGCGTTATTGATGGCCATGGAATCTGTGCGGCGCGGTGGAACACTGTCAATTGTTGGAGTGTATGCCGGTGTGGCCGATCCGCTACCGCTTGGCACGCTGTTTGATCGTCAGATAACTATTAAAATGGGGCAGGCTAATGTTCGCCGTTGGACAGATGATATTTTGCCGCTTCTTACCGATAAAGATGAGCTGGGCGTAGATGATTTTGCAACTCATCATCTTTCGCTCGATGAGGCGCCAGAGGCATACGAAAAGTTTCAGCAAAAGGCTGATGGCGCATTTAAAATAGTATTTAATCCATAGGATAATGGGAGATATAGTATGACAGCAAATCAATCAGATGATTATACGCCGGTAAATAGCTATCAAGATGACATTGATACTCGTGGCACAGATATGATTACTAATGAAGAGACAGACGATCCGAGTAAGGGTTTTGGTGTGCCTGCTGATAAGTTTAAGGAAGAACTTGATCGTATGGAGGGAGACGCGCCAGCCGGTGAAAATCCAGAGTACGATACCGATGATATGCGCGAGCACATTGAAGACTTAGACGAAGACGACAAGCGGTAGAGAATTCGTAATCAAAAACAACCCCTGTAATGGGGTTGTTTTTTTATGCAATACACCACTAGCGTACGTCTGAAGTAACTTCTTCCTCGCGATTGGTTCGGGTAACTAACGCGTAGCCAATTACCACAATACCTACAAGTACGTGCGGTAGCCATGCATTGGTTGGTTCGTCAGCAAATCCAAATAGCCACGGCGAAAGGGCTAATACTGCACCAACTACTACATCTTGAGCAATGTGTGTTTTCATCGGTATCACTCCCATACCGCTAAAGCTACCGCGAACCATAA
>Ga0194110_10001153_pt1 | contig 34045 bp, 21 predicted proteins | sample TA2Kig1200mmetaG_FD_146192 | JGI IMG/M metagenome (GOLD analysis project Ga0194110, IMG submission 146192) | Freshwater microbial communities from Lake Tanganyika, Tanzania - TA2015032 Kigoma Deep Cast 1200m | ecosystem: Environmental > Aquatic > Freshwater > Lake | place: Tanzania: Lake...
CCAAAATTTTAAGAGCATTATCTACGGTGCTTTCTTTTTTTACATCTACCTCTACCTGCAAAATTTCTTGCTCTGTTGTTTCAATTATTTGTTCTTCTTCAGTAATTTGATCAGATAGTAACTCTACTTGTTTAACTGAAATCTCTTTAATAATTTCTTCTTTTTTAATTTTTAGAGGTTCAGCATACAACCAAGATTCTAAAGCTTTAACTTGCTTTTGAATTTCTTTTTCTTTTTTCTTTTTCTTTTCTTTTTCCTCTTTTACTGATTCTTTGACTTGCGTAAAAAGGGAATCAATATTAATTTCTCCAACAAGTGACTTAAACTCATCCTCTTTTTCTTTTTTGGCTTTACCTATAAGTGAGAAAAATTCTTTGAGTTCTGTGTCCATTTTTTATCATTTTTGTTTTGCAGTTGCAACATCCTTAAATCCCAATCCGTGAATTGTTCCCTTCGGATCTTCATCTGTACAGAGATTAGAGTGTTTATCAGACTTATCTGGTTGTCCTGGTTTTTTTGGAATGCGAGGATTATTCATTTCACTGAAAGGTGACTTTGGTGTATTATTACACTTTTGATGGGCACAACCGCAATCTTTTTCCATCCACCTTACGACATTCCTCTTCATTTGCATGATCTTCTGGCAATAAGTTTATTTATTATTATGCAAGAGTAAAACTTGTAGATCCAATTCCAACTGCAGAAAAAACCAATAATCCGTTTTCTATCTTAATTGTGACTGGGGTTGTATTTGCTACACTTATAAATCCACCAGTAGAAGTTATAATACCCGAAACATTTATAGATTTTGATGTAAATTGAGTTGTAGATGTTACTCCTAATGTTGCTATCCCAGATACTATGAAATTTGTTACGGATCCGATACCACCAATTACACTAGTAGAAATTCCAGCAGTATCAGAATATGTGGTGATACCTGCTCTAGATGCATAAATTGTGGTTGCTGTTGTTACTACTTTATAACTCATTGGTTTGATGGAGAAGATGTTACTAAAGCCATTCCTTCAACTATTTTTGTTTTTTTAGATTCTGGAGATATAATGATTACATCATAGTAATATCTACCTGGAGATAATGCTGCAGTGACTGTATTGGCAATTGAAATAGCAATTTTTCCCGTTTCCGATGTTATACCAACAGAAAATGATGTAGAAGTTGAAGATTCTGGATATTTTTTAATCTTAGATACTGCAGAAAATCCAGTTAAGGGAACTACAGTGCCATCGGGGTTTGTAACATCAAATGATTCTTCAAAATCAGTTCCCTTCTCAATAATTAAATTAACTACTGCTGCCATTATTCTTTTTTATTTTATTTATGGTTTTGCTCTTGATTCTTTAAAATTTTAGAAAGTTCTGTGGTTGAACCAATAAACAACGCATTAGTAACACTTGTTGGACCCTTTTGAGATGTATCCTTCAAATCTTTCATTTTCTTTTGCAGATCAATTAATTTATCTGTAGTATCTGCAACATTTTTAATTAACTGCCCAGCAACTTCATATGCTCTTGGGCTATCACTTTCATGAGCCAATTCTAAAATTCCATTTATTGCTTCTTGACCCTTTTCAACTAAAGAATAAAGATTTCCTCTAGTATATTCGTAGTCTTTGTCAATTTGATCTAAATCTGCAGATGATAAATTTTTTGGGATTACTTCCAAATTATTAGAAACAATGGAAGAAGATACAGAATCCATTTCTAAAGATTCTGCTATTGGATTCATTGAATTTTTTGAATTATTTTTTGACATAATTTAGATTGAAGTAAAGTTTCCACCAATGTCAAAAAAAAGTTTTTCGTCATTAAATCCAAAATCATCTTCTGGTTGAACTAGAGCATCATCCAAATAGTTTATAACATCAATAGAAGATTCGTGTGCATGTTCCTTCTTAGTAGTATTATCATATCCTCTAGTTACAGTGAGAACATTTTCATTAATAGAAATGATTCTCATGTTTTCTTCATCTATTCTAATAATAGTATTTGTGGTCAAATTTGATGCATCTGCCACAACAATTTTTCCAATCTCATCATTTATCTGCCCATTTAAAATAGTTGTATTATCATCATTATAATCTTTAATTGCTCTTGGAGTTGCCGTATACCTTACTGCTCTTTGTGCTGTTTTGATGTTGGTGTTTGTATAATAATCAACTTGAACCTTCTTGATAAGACCATCGGTTGTATCTGCAACTGGACCAAATAGATAAGTTTTTGCAGTAAATCTTAAAGTGTGAATAAGAATTCTTCTTGAGTTGAAATCACCTTCATAGTCATCACTTTGCGAAATACTTTCTAATACGATTGGAACATCTTTTTTTTCACCGATAGAGGAAACTAAATCAATAGTTACATTAATTGCCGGTTGAAAAAATGGTAATATTTGTTCTAAAATTTGTAAAGAATCATCGTTTAACTTTGAAAAAACATTAAGTTCAAACGATAAGTTATATGGAACTGGCAAGTATACTTTCCTCATGGTCTTGCCATCTGAGGATAAAATCGCTTTAAATGATTGAGTTACGCTTGCTTTTCTTGAGGGATCATAAGATATTCCTGCCATTTCAAATGACATTCTTGGAAAAGTAATTTCAACCTTTTTATTGAGTTCTTCTTGTCTTGCTCTTTGTAAATATTTTTGGGAAGGTCCATAAGACAAAGGCACTTTAATAATACTAAAACTTTCGTTGTTTGAATCTTGATGTCTTACTTCAATATCATTGAATAATGTTCCGAATCCAATAACGGTTTTTCTTATAATTTGGTGATAAAAATAAGTATCCATTTCAAAACATTTTTATCTATTTAGTAAGTTCCAAAAGGATTTTTTTCGGAAAAATCTAAAATTTCATCTGCTGCAGTTTCAATATCGTCGTTATCTTCCTCTACATTATCATAAACAATTTGTTTAACAGAATATAAAGAACCAGATTTTTCTCCTTTAATAAGTTCTCCAAGTTTAAATTTATGATCGCTCACAATCCCAATTTCTAAAATTCCTGATGATTTTGTCCAAGATTTTACTCTTGCAGTTGCTCCAGAAGTTTGAGCAATAATTTTTTCATTTATAATAAACGTTCCAACTCCTACAGTAGTAGCAGCACCAATTGTAATTGTTGGAGCAGATGAATATCCCAGTCCAGAATTAAGAATACGAATTTGATTTATCGTTCCTGCACTACTAACAACTGCTTCTCCGGTTGCAGTTATACCCCACCCAACATTTGGTGACGAGAAAGTTACTGTGGGTGCAGTCACGTAACTATTACCTCCAGATGAAATTGTAACAATTCCAATTGAACCTTGTGTTGAAATTCCTGCGGTTATAATACCAGTTCCAGAAACAGTAACTGTTGGAATTCCAACGTATCCTCTACCTGGATTGATTAAAAATGCTTTATGAATAGATGAGGATGTGCTGATGCCAGATGATTTTGAAGTAATTATTCCAATAGCTGTCGCATTAATTCCTCCAGATGGAGCAGTTCCGATTGAAACATTTGGTGAAGATCTATATCCATAACCACTATATTGAACAAATAAATTACGAATTGCACCATTTACTATTCCAGTGAATGCTGTTGCAGTGCTTCCAATTCCAGTTAAAATTAGTTTTGCAACATATCCTTCATCTTTAACTACAGTGTCAATTTCTTCATTTCCAGTATCAATAAGTTCATCCTCGTATTCAAATAATTCGCATTTTAATTCATAAGTGTAAAGTTTTCCTAATTGATAAAATGGTTTTTCATGTTCTACAAATTTTATTTCGAAGAAATTTTTAGATAGTGGAAAATAAATTATGTCACCTTCTTTTGGTCTAACTCTAATATATTTGTCAATGCTTTCATCCAAAAAAGGACCGACAACCATTTCAAATCTTTCTCTTGAGATTGTTAATACCAATTCATCTTTTTGCATTAATCCAAATTTGGAAAGAATATCTCCTTGACCAGAAAATCCATCAAAAGTATTTACGTAGGCTTCAATCGGAAATGCTTGTTCAAATTTTGATTGAATAACCTCTTCAATTATAGTTTTTGTAGTAATAAATTTTCTTGGAATGTAAAGACACTCAATTCCAAACATTTTAATCTGTTCATTTACCAGATCCTGAACTAAACCTTGTTCTGTTTGACTAGTCTGCGTAAAAAATGGATTTAACATTTTATTATCCGATCATGTCAAGTGGTGGTAATTCATAGGTAGAAGACATTTTTTCCATAAGAGCATCAAGTTCTCTTTGTCCATCCTCATAAATTTGTCTTCCATTCAATGTAATTCCTCCAGGAAGAGAAACGTTATTAAACTTAATAAGATTTTGCCCCCATTGTCTTTTTGCGGTTGCAGTTAAATATCGTTTTAAAAATGAATCATTATAAACTCTAGTAAAGTCTGCAGGATCTAAAATTCTATAACATTCAATGACTAAGTAATCCCCTGCTTTCAATCTTTCCCAATCGGTATCAATATATAATCTATCTTGTCTTTTATTGAATCTTATTTGTTTTTCAGGAGTTAGTAACCACTCAATGTCTGATAGATAAGTTTTAACCATTGAATAATGCAATAAATCTACTGAACTAAAGTAGTAGAGATCATTTAAAAATAATTGATATCGAATATTGAATAATCCATCCGATACTGTACTTGTGTCAACTTTAAAAATTCTATTAATTCCTATTACTGATGGTGGAACTTCAATGTAATTGGAATTTTCTTGAAAGGAAAATGTTGTAGCAGTGCCAACAATTGTTGATGTTGCTGTTGTTGTAGTAATACCAGCATTTCCAGAACCTCTACCCCTAACAATGTCTCCTTCAGTGAGAACATGTTTTAAATACATTAATTCGACACCATCAAAGTGTCTTTCTTGGAAAAATTGAATGGCATCATCCAACAAATCATCAAACTGTTCGTCAGCAATATTGATTTCCAAAACTGGATAACCAAGTTGCCTCTTTACATAATCTATCAGACCAGATCTACTGTTTGGTTGTGCCATCGTTTTTTAAATTATTTAGATTGTTGAATTAATTCTTTAATCAAAGATTTAATTTCACCCAATTCATTTTTTATACCGTCAACATCATCTTTAAGGTTTTTGACCTCTAAAGAAGTATTTTTTACTATTTCTTCTTTTTTTGAAAGAAGATTTTTTCTTTTTATGTATTCGTTATATTCCATGTTATTTGTATTTACAATGGCACAATTTTCAGAATCTCTAAACATTCCAAGTTTCCCTTCGACGGGAATCAATTCTCTATCATAAAAGTTATTCATTATGCCAATGCGATTGTTCTAAGATCTTTAATCTTTGGTGGAGCAGCTTGATTTGTTCCAGTCATGTCAATTTTAATTTGGAATTTTGTAAAAGGTGGAAGTGGATTCGCACTATAGGCATGATCAGTATATCTCACACCCTGTAAACCAGTAGAACGTGGACGTAAATCTGGCAATCCATCAGATTTTTCAATTCTTTCAATGTTTCCTTCAAAATTAAGATTGTCATATCCTGGGAATAATCTAAAAATTTCATTATCAAATGGTGTTGTAGATCCAACTCTTTGAATTTTGTACATCACTCTAATATCACTTGTTGCAGGACAAACTGCAGAAAGTAATACTTTTAGGGACGATGCTGGATTTTCCAAAGTTATAATTTTGCTAACATAAGAAGCTATGCATGGATCTTGTCCATTAAGTCTAATCAATTCATTTGATGCGAAATCAACTATTGGATCATTTAATCTATTTGTTGTTGTTATAACACTTACTCGATCTAAGTCTATAACTGGAGAAATGTTCCTATTATTAGAAGTCATAATTAATTCCATAGTTATTGATTTATTTGCAGGAAGAGATGATAGGTGAAAATCTTCATTTACTCTTGATGCAATCATTCTTGGTGTTGGGAAATTATTTTGTGATGTGAGATTTATTTCTGTAAATCCTTGATCAACAAATGATTCTTCAATTCCATCAACACTTGTTGCACTAATAGTTCTAACTCTTCCTGAAATATTTGTTCCAGATGGAAGCATCGTTTGAATATTGGGAGTCAAGGTTTCAAACTGCATGTTTTGAGATGCATAAACAGTATTTCCACCACCAGATCCAGTTCTTGTAAAGTAAAGTTTTGGAAAACCAACACCAGAAGATCTATTAGTTCCATTTGTTGACATGTCAACTTTTACATGATAAAAATCAAGATCTATTGCATCTGGAACAGTAGTAAAAGTCATGTTATGAGTTTTATTAATTCTTCTTAAAGAAACACCTCTAAATTGATATTTAAAGACGGTTGAATTTACCTCGTGTGTTGCTCTAGAAGACGAATCAATTCCTCTAGTAATTCCAGTGAGAGATGTTGCTGTTGTCCCAGTATAACTTATGATTTCACCATCCACAAAAACGTATCCTGGATTTGTAGCACCAACTCCGATTCCTTCAAATGTAGTGAAATTTGAAGTTGAAGTTACATTTAAACTTTCTGTAGAATTAATAGAGTATTCTTGAGTTACTCTAGTTGATGGAACATCAGAATCAATGTCAGAAATTTCAACTAAATTTGCAAAGGAATGCATTGCATGAGATCTATGCTTAACCTTGAAATGTAATCCGTCAGAATTACTGCTATAATCAATTGTCTGTATTAAGCAATTTGTGGTGACAGCAGAACTCACTAAAGTATCAGGATCAGTAAAACTAACTGTATTAATTCCTATGTTAAATTCACCTTGAATGTCTTTGAGAACAATTGCATTTGATGCGGAAATAATTCCAACAGAAAATCTTGCTCCAGATCCATTACCATCACCTATTGATGAAATTCCAACAACGTCTCCAATAACAAAGTTTTTACCACCTTCAGTTACTGTAACTCCACTCACAATACCATTAGTTACCGTGACAATTCCAACCAAATTAGATCCTCTTTCTGAAGTTGTAGATTCTTCATTTGCATTTCTGACTACAACTAAAGAAATATTATTAAAGGTTTCTGTTCCAGATGATGGTGTATAACCAATTCCAGCATTGGTTATGATTAAAGATGTAGATCCAGTGGCAACAGCACTCGCAGTTGAAACCAAAATACCTTTAGCAGTTGTATTTCCCTGTTGAGAAACCGTTACACCAGGAACTAAATCTCCATTTATAAAAGTTGTTCCTAATCCAACAACTGCTCTTCTTGATAAAGTTTGAATTGGATTATTGTCTAATTGAATTAGTTGCTTATTTCCTTTGTGCAACTTTGGGTTATAGAATCTAACAATTCCTGGTGTAATGTCGAATTGAGCTTTATAAATTGTTAATTTCAAATCTTCCAATTGACTTGGATCCCAAGTAGATCCATTTTGAGATTTGAATAAAGATCCAAGATAAGGTTGTTGAGTAATAACCAACTGACCTCTATTTGGTTGATTAAGTGTGGAGATGTCAATTTCCCCCATTCTAGAAATCCAAGCTTCATACTTATCTGATGGTGATACTAAAACAACCGCATATTCAACATTTGGTCCTTTGAGATAAACTGGAGAACTAAATGTAAATTTAGTTGGAACAGATGCATTCTCAGAAACATTTATTTTATTTGGCATCATTTTTACCACCGAGAATGGTAAAATTGTAGTGGTTGGAGTACCACCTCTCATTTCCCTAATTTGTAAAGATACAGGTAATTCAGTATCTTTTGTTCTGAAGTAAACATCAACAGATGTTACAAATATTCCAGTTGCTTCATCAACTGCAAATGATTGTGCAAGGGGATCATAGTAAGTCGTTGATGATTGTGCTACAATGTCTCTTTCTACTTTCTTATCAGTTTTAGTTATTGTTCTAGTATCTTGTCTTTGAATCTGCTCTACAATTGGCAATTTAACGCTCAAAGTTGTCTGCTGAACAGTATCCTGCTCTCCCTGAGAATAGAAAGTTGCTTCAGCAGAACTTTGAACAATTCCACCAACTTTTGAATTTGTGGGACTTGTTGTAAATCTTATTGTTTTTGATCCAGTTTCCCATCTTGGATTTCCTGGTAAATTTGGATTTGGAATGAATAAGCTTCCATACAAATCCCCAACATCATCACTAATCAATCTTAAATCTCTAACAGTTGCTTCAGCACCACTTGTTTTACCTCTTAATTTTATACCTTTTACCAAATATCCATTAAATTCTGTAATTTGACTAGAAAGACTGAAAATGTCTACATTCAAAACATTTGATGTTGATGTATAAACATTGCCAATTGAAGTTCCATCATTGTAGGGATTATCTCCAACAAAATCTGTTGGTGAATTATAACGACCTTCAAGATGCTGAGGATGAGCAACTCTAAAAGTCATCAAATCTAATTTTTTATCTCCATCAATGTCTAATTTTGCTTCCACAATTTCACCAATTCTGAAAGGAGAACTTCCAGATCTCATTGAAATTTCTATAAATTTGGGAGTACAATACTTTGTAACATCAATGCCATCAAAAAATACATAAAATCTTGTACTTGGTTTTAATCTACTAATTCTAAATTCAATATTTCTAGAACGCATGTATGGTATAATATCTCTACTTACGATTCTGTCTCCAAGATTTACTGTTTCTATAGAAGGTGTTACTTGAGTTTGAATTCCATCTCTTGATTGTTTGGTCGTTGTAGTATTTGTAGTTTCAATTAATGCTGTGGTAGTTCTTATGTCAGTTTCACCACGTCTTCCAACCCATGGAATAAAAGTGTTATTAGAAATAGGGAGAAGAATTCCACTTTGTTTCATGAGATCAATAGCTTCCGTTCGCGTAATCCCTGAGCCCCGGTCATTAGCCCATTCAAAAGTACTGGTTGAAGTTAGTCTAGATCCTGGTACTTCTCTTGTGTTAGTTACTTTTGTTGAAGACCAATAAGTTTCCCATGATCCCCATTCCGTAGGAGCAAATCCAGTTTGTGGATTTACTCCTAATTCCTTAATTGTATCGTCATAAAATTTAGTTAACTGTGGATTTAATGCAGAAATTCGTTTTTGATCAATCCATACATCAGATTGGGGACTTAATTCTAATGTTCCTTGATAGAAGACAATCAAAAATGGATTTACATTTTCAACTCTTGATGCATATCTTTGAGTAACTACAGGAACTTCAGTATAATTAAGTGTTAAAATTCTTCCACTCTTTTTAATATTTGATCCATCAATGTCATTAATAAAGTTGGCATCTACATCTGGATTTGCAGTGCTTCCTATTCCTATTAAAGACTCTGATCCAACTAATAAGTCAATAGCAGTAGTATAGTGTGATGGTCTCAATTCTCCATTTGTTTTATCAATGGATGCCTCAAAATCTGGATGTGATAAATCATGACTCTCATGAGATCTAAAGTTATCTACAAAAAATCCTGATTTAAATCTGTCTAATCCAGATGCATCAGTTATTTTTAAATTTGCAGTCTCAGTTTCTAGCAAACTTAATTGTGTATAGTATTCAATGTTTGAAATTCTATCCTCCAACTTAGCAATATCTGACATTCTATATCGTTTATGTGGAGTTTTTGATACTACAACATCAGATGCAGAATAAGTGTAAGCAGGAATTTCCAATGTTGCTAATTCTAATGCTTCATCTAGACTTTTTGGTGCAGAAGGATTTAATCCAGAACTACCTTTTTGATGTAAAAATTTTCCGTCTTTATCAATGTATACTTTATCAATTCTAGAAAGATAGTAATCATAGTCTAAAATTAAATATTCATCGTTTGAGAGAGGATCTGAAATGCTTGCTCCAGGAGAAGTAAAAGATCTTCCATCAAAATCGAATGGTGAGAATGAAGATGATAATGAATAATCAGATACTCTAGGTCTAATGTCTATTAAAGAATCTTGTTTTTTTGGAAGAACTGTTTCGAGAGCAAGATACTTTCTATCACTTTCTGCATAACTTGATGCTGTAAAAAAGTCACCATTATCAGATTGTTCAACAATAAAATGATTGAATACAATTTTTAGTCTTCTGGATGGAATTGGAGAATCTTTTTTTCTAGTTATATAACTGTAATCATAGAATGTTGGTTGAATACCAGTTGATAAAGAATAATAGTTTGTTATGTTTTTATCTCCTTTGGAGCAGGAGGAAACTAAAGCAGTTATTCCTGAATTTTCAAATGTAACTTTTTCACCAACAGAAAAAACATTATTATTTAAATAGACAAATCCCACTGAACTTAAACTTGGTTTTTCTGCAATTATTGCTACAGCATCACTATTTTCACCAATAATTTTTTCTCCAATTAAAACTCCAGATGTATTCGCCGTTGGACCAGTAAACGATGTTAGAACACAACCTGGTAAATCTGGATTTGAATTACTATCAGATTCAAAAACTCCAAGAAGTTCTACAGCATCACAAACATTTAAACTAATTTTTTGATCTTGAATTCTAGTTCCGTAGATTCTATTAAAAGTTAATCCATCAACACTATTTTTTGATGAAGTTAACTGGGATCTTGTAAGGACTAAAGTTGATGCTTTTTGTAAAGTTTTTTCTTTTAATCTAATTTTATTCTTAAGTAAAGTTGCAAGTAAATCTGCTTTACCGGTTGATTTTGATAAACCTTTAAATGTGACTGTTTTTTTATTTTCAGAGATTGAAAATTTGTCTGGAGTTAAATTTTCAATAGTTCCATCATCATAGCTAATGAAGTATCTATCTATTGTGAATGGTTGAAAAAGTAAATCGGTTCCTGCAGAAGGAGTTGTAAATGAACTTAAAGAAATTGTAAGATTGTCAAATCTTTTTCTGATTTGAATTTGCGATGATGTAATATCAACATCTTTAATGTTATTGTGTGGAAGTGGAGTTGTTAAACTATTATCTCCCTCATCAATTAAGGGTGATGATAAAACCAAATTGTTTATTGTTCCTGCCTGAACTGCTCCATCGCACACATTGGCAATAGTTGAAACACCACTAACATTGATTGTATCTCCATCTGTTGAGATTCCAGTTACAACATTAAAGGTTGGAACTTTTAATCCAGAAATTCTATATGAAAGAATGTCTCCTGAAGTTACAATGCCACTAAAAACTCTAGTTGGTGCAGTAATTATTCCAGAATTTGATCCTGTTTTTGTAATAAAATATGTAGAAGAATTTTGAATGTTTAATGATTTTTCCTTGGATAATGAAGTGTCTGCAGAAAAAGTTACTATACCTACAGAACTTCTGAGTGCTTTAACATCATTAATGTTATAATCTATTGCTTTAAGAATAATTCTTGAATTAATAATTCCATTAATTTTTATCTGTTCATTTCTATAAAATTCACCAACGGTGCTTGTTAACTTTACCGTTTTTGAATTTGATGTTGCAGACACAACAAACCCACTAGCACCACTTCGATTCCCTTCAATAAAATCGGATTCATTAAGAGAAATATTTGAATTTAATTCAAGTTGTGTATAAACTTCAATATCAAATAAAGAAATTTTAAATGGTGTTGCTTGATTTAAATATGAAACTTTATTTAAATTAAAATCATAAACTCTTGCCTCACCTATTGGAATTCCTGTAGAATGATAAGATGATCCCACCATTCTATTGCTTAATAACTCTACTTTTGCAGTAGTTCCTATTCCTATTGAAGCAGATCCATAAACATTATTTAATAAAATATCAGTACCACAATTTATACCTACCGTTAAATTTTTAACTTGTTTCGTATCTCTTGCTTTCGGAACATCTAAAATTGAAGATGCTATTTTTTCAATATCATATCCTTTTACGTATGCTTTTCCTGGAGAAATTTCAACTGCTAATAAATTGTCTGATGGAGTATTTCCTTGATCTGTCTTTTGTGATGGTAAATATACTCCTCTACTACCTTCTCTATCATTAAGAGATTCTTTAACAAATACGTCAAATGGTTTTATATAATAATCACCAGATTCATCAAAAGTTCTTTTGGCTAATTCATCTCGAATTAAACTATATTGAGTATCTTTTTTGAACGATTGAAGTATGCCATCTTCTACTCTAGCAATCTCAACAAAATCTTTGTCTTCAAAAGATTCTAAAGATCTTTTTGAAAAAATCAAACTAATTTTTAATCTATCCGCTCCAGGGGCAGTATAATTTGAAAATCCTTGTGCGTTATCATTTAATTTTGGGTCTTCATCTGCAGTTACAATTCTTTCAACTACATCAAATCCAACTCTATAGGATGGATTTGGGGAATATTGATCTAATAAAATTGTTTGTTTTTGAACTTCAACAAAAGTTCCTCTAACAAAATAAACACCATCACCAACAGACATTGCTGAAGCAATCGACGTTGCATTTGATGAAATAGTAGTCGCAAATGGTTGATTTGCTGGAATTGATCTTAATCCAAAACGAATCAAAGAAGTGCAGACTAACTGCTCAGCATTTGAAAATTCTCTAATTGATTGATTTGTTGAATTAGAACCACGATACTGAATGTAAAGGGTATTCGTCCCTCTTTCAGAATCGGCAGATGACAAGACTTTTCTTACAGTGGCAGTTACACCCGATGACAACCCTTGTATTTGTTTGCCAACGAGTTGATTTAAATATAATTCAACATCAATTCCAGAAGAAGTTGGTTCTATTTGAACAGCATAAAATTCATTGTCATATGTCAAATTTCCTGGAATAATTTTTGAACCTTCCTTGAAGAAATGTTTTCCAAATTGTTCAATTTGATTTTGAAGAATAGATTGAAGAGTTGTTAATTCTCTAGATTGTACTGGAAGTCCGGGCTTAAACAGAACCCTATAGTATTCATTGTCACGATTAAAATCGTCAAAATAAGGACTATTGTTAAGATTAGTTTCCTGTGGCATGGTAGTTTAAAATTCCAATACAATTTTGATGTCTTCTTTTTGTGTGGAAGATCTAGTTACTGCTGCACGATTGTCAACATAAACAATTTCACCATTATACTTTTTAACTTCTGGATTTGCAATTCCATTAACAAAACCTTGACCCAAATAATATGTCTTACTATTTATTGTAGTTTTAATACCTGGTTCTGATGTTGTTCCAAAATTTGTGTCAATTGTTAAACTATTAGATCCACCTAAAATTGTAGTATTTCCACCAGATTCTGGTGAAGATGTAAATCTTTGTAATTTATACCCATATGTTGCCGTAGCACCACTTGCCAATTTTTTATCTTGCCAATATTTTAAAATACCTGTAGATGATGTCCATGAAATAACTCTACCAACAGCAGTAACTCCAGATCCAACTGTTTGACGAATGTATGAGTCTGGAGTGAAAGATGTTGTAGTAACATTTGATCCACTTAACTTTAATGCATAGACAGAACTTGCCTTTGATAAATTTAATAATTCGGTAGAATTATATGCAATAGGATTTTTCACTATTCCTACTCTTGAAAATTGATTTCCAACAATAAAATCTGGATTTAAAGTATCATTCTCCAATCTAGAATAAATTAAAACCCGATATGCTCCGAGTTCTTTGTAAACATCATATCCATGCCCTTGAGATGGTGGAATAATAACTTCCATCTCAGCATCAGTAGATCCACCATTAGTAATTCCTGCAACATCTAAATCAACGGTTCCAAATGTATAATCAACTCCACCATTTGTAATTTCTACTGCATCAATGGTTCCTGCGCTATTAACAATAACTGAACATGTGGCATCTTTACCATCTCCACTAATAGGCACATTATTGTATGTTGCAGCAGTTCCATATCCAACTCCACGGTTTTTAATTGTAATAATTTTAATTTGACCACTATCTAAAGCATTATTCCTTACTGCTTGATATTGTGCCCCAGTTTCCCAATTATTTGGAACTGGCATAAAATTTGTTGAATCAAACTTTATAATTTCACTCGGCTTAATAGTATAAAGATATTTCCAAATGTATCCATCACCGCTAGTTCCAGCAGACCTTGGTTCTAAATCAGTGAATGTTGGTTCATCTAAAGAAGGTCTGCCAAGAGGATTTTCTGGATCAGTCCCATTCTGTAGACAAATATATACTCTATAGTCGGAGTTTACAACATAATAATTTGCACTATACAAATTTGTTGCCGAGGTCACATTGGATAAGTTTGTTCTACTATAATCATGTCTATAATAGTCATAAAATGTTCCAGACCTCCAAACATTCTTTCTTACTACTCTGACTACATCATCGGCATTAATTTTTTTTAATGCCATCATTGTATCCCAATAATCATTTTCTTCAGCAATTGCATCCTTTGGTGCTGGTGGATTATCGTCCCATGTTGCTGAAATTTCTGAGGAATTTGGCAACCCAATCCACAAATAATAATTATTAGAAGTAGAACCTATTCCAGTGATACCTGAAACAAAAGATTCTGCACTTTTAATACGAAATTGATCAGTAATAATTGCAGGCATTTTAATTATACTTTTTGTTTTTATTTATGCTCTATCTAATATAGGTCATAAGAATCTAACAACTCAACTGTTCTAATTACTAATGGTCCAGTTTCTATTCCAATAGATCCGTTAGTTGTATAAGATTCGAATGATTTTGGATTTTCTCGTTTATAGTCATAAATTCTACCCCAAGAATAATTACCGTAGAAATCGCTAGTTCCAGTTGAAATTAAACTATTATCATTAACACTAACAGTAACTCTTGTCAATACTGTGGATCCAATACCAATAGCATCTCCAATGATAGTAGAAACTCCAACAACTTCATAAATGTTATCAATAAAAGTAGTTCCAACTCCAACAATTGTTCCAGATGATCCAGATGCTGAAGAATATGAAATGTTTGGAGAATTTAAATTTGAATCAGTAACCACAAAGTAATACCCAGTTTTGATACCGCTATATTCAATAGCAGTTGTCATAAGAGAAGAATCTCTAAGAGGTGAATCAATTGGTACAAACAAATCAAAATTAATACCGGTTGTAGCAATACCTACGATTGATGTGGAAGCAATACCCGTAATAATTCCAAAATCTCCTTCGTAACTTAGATTTCTAATTGACTCTGAAAATTGTGCTTCGGACTCTATTAAAACTTTTGGTGGATTTGATGAAGTATATCCAAGACCACCATTTACTATTTGTACTGACGAAACTGTTCCAACTCCAGAAATAATTGCCGTTGCTGATGCGTTAGAAGTATAAACAACAATACCGTCATTAACAGTTCCTACTCCAATTGTTGAAGCGATTGATACAACTGGTGAAGTGCTGAAACCAATTCCACCGTCATTAATTTTAATTGATGAAATTGAACCAATTCCTGATACAATCGCAGTTGCAATTGCTCCAGATTTTTCTTGCTGTTTGATTATTTTTATTTTTGATAAATTTTTTGGATAATCATCATATTCATTAAAAAGAGGCACAAGATAATTTACAAAAATTTCAGTTGAAGCAGAGCTAACATTATTAATTAAATAGCAAACTGGATAAATTCTAGAAGATATCAAAGGTCTATCCTTTGGCAATTCAATACCATTTATAATTAAGTCTGATGATTGCTTTAATAAATCTAAAGGTCTCAAATAATCCTTGGAATTTGAAATTCCATCTCCACCATAAGTATTTGTGTTAAAAATATTTGTAGTTCTAGTTTCTATACCAACAATAGTTCTTTCAGTTTGATAGTCTTCAAAATTATTAGACTCCGGAAAATTTGAAATTTTTATGTTATCTCCAATTTTTATAGGAGAAATTATTTTTTTAGACTTTACATCAGAATCAGAACCTTTATAAAAATAAATCTGACAGGTATCATCTGCAACTGGTGCCTCAGTAAATCGTATTAATCCACCAATAATTTTATAACTTTCTATTGGTATTTGTAATACATCATTTACAAAAACTAAGAAATTTTGATCTATGAAAATTTGAGAACCTTTTGTTGCTGCATATGAAAATGGAATTCCATTTTGTTCTGTGATTTTAAATACAGTTTCCATTCCATCAAATTGATCAGAAATTGAATCTAATCTTAAAAGTTCTCCAAGACTCCATCCACTAAATGAATCATCATAAGTTCTGGTTACAGACAATCTAAATGAAGAGAAAGCAACTCCAACTATAGGATCTGTTGGAACACCAACAGATCCTCCAGATTCTATGGTTAATTCATCTCCAACTTTATAATTACTTCCATAGTTTGTTATTTCGAAATTAACAATACTTGAAGCAGATCCGACAACAATAGACACTGAACCACCAATTCCTGTTGCACTGCCTATTAAAGGTAAATTTGCATATGGAAGAGGATCATCTATTACAATTTTTGGTGGATTTGAAGATGTATATCCACTTCCTGCATTTGTTATAGTTACTGAAGTAACTATACCGGATGAAACGTTTGCATTTCCAACAGTAATAATACCAGAATTTGTTATTGCTTTTACTATGACACTAGTTTGTATACCAGATCTATAACCAGATCCACTATTTCCTATCGAAATAGATGAAATTGATCCAATGCCAGAAATAATTGCCGTGCCACCAGCTGCAACTAATGATTGATATCCATAAGAAACACTACTTGCCACAGATACTATAATTCCACCTTTTGGAATGCTTGCTGTATTTACATCGTAGTTTGTTGAGGAAGCTGTGCCAACAAATGTTATTGTAGTGATTCCACTATTTTCACCCAAAACATAATTTTCTGGAGAATGTTGTAGAACTTGATTAATTAAAATAATTCCACCATAAGTTGAAATTCCAGTTACATTTTGTTGATCTTCTGTCAAATTGAAAATTTTAGTAACTCCATTAAATTGCTCAGCAATATTATCAAAAAGATAATTTTCTGCGTATGATTGTGTTGATGAATCCTCAGAATTTTGCCTAAAAAATACTCTACCAGCAAATGAAGAAGATGTTTGAATGCCAGAAAATCCTTTTAATCCTTTGGGAGGATCTGAAAATGAAATTTTATTTTTAGCAATTAGATAGTCACCGATGTATTTTGTTATGGTTGAACCAATTGAATGTGGTGAATATGTGGAATTAAGCCATCCTCTATCAACATTTACGACATTTTCAAAAATGGTTTTAACTCTCATGTATTCTTCTTCAATTCTTAACAAATCACCTGCAAAAAATGATACCACACCAACAACAGAAAATGATGGTTGGAAATCAGTAATATTTTCACCCAAACTAAATGATAAATTTGTTTTGGTAAGTGGAGACTGAATTGTATTATCAATAGAAATTATTGATTTTGTTGTAGCGTTTACTGAGCTTTCAAATGAATGCTTTAAATCTGTGATTGGTGCTAAATTTGAAATATCAATTGTTATTGGTGGAATAGCAAGTGCCTTTTCTGCAGTGTCTGCAACTTTGAACTTAGTTTCGGAAATTTTTACAGCATATAAATTTGAAGGAAGTTTATCTGTTGTTCCTATACCAGCAATTGATGTCGTTGCTATACCTATTCTAGCATTTTGAATTAAAGATGCAGTAGCAATATCTTTTGGTGGCAAATATAAAATTGGTTCTCCGGTAGTAAAAAAGTGATTTTTGATCGTGATTACATCATTTGTGGTATCAACTACGGTTGAACTAGATCCTACAAATTCCTTATAAAAAAGGTCATCTCCTTTATGTTTTAAATTAAATGTTCTTGAAGTATCATCATTTGATGCGAGGTATGTTGCATCAAAACTTTGTATTTGATTATTTTGAAAGGATGTAATTCCTACTGATGATTGATTGGGTAAATTTAATTGAATTATTCTTGCTTCTACTGCTTTATTTTGTGGTGGTGTAAATAAAAGTTCGACCTCAGATCCATTAAATTGTGCTGAAAAAGATCCAATTCCAGATGAAGTAGATACATTAGCAAATTCACTATAAAAAATATTAGATGTATTATGCAATAGTAAAATCTGAGATGATTCAAATGTACTATCGGTTACATTTTTAATTTCTATGAAATAATCGGCAGCATTATAAATTGAACTGCTAAATCCACTTAATCTTGTTGGTATAGGTGATGAGGTGGATGCTATTGATGTATATGAGGTTAAGTACTTTGCTTCACCAATTGCTAAACTACTTATTCCAGTTTTAGAACTATCAATTGATGTTTGAAAAACGCTTACACTGAGGGTTTTATTTTCAATTGGAGTAAATTCTAAAAATACATTTCCACCAGAAATAGATGATCCAAATGTTCCGAGACCAATTGATGATGATTCAAACAGTGGATTATCTGTATTAATTGTCCCATAATCTAAATTATGGAGAATCGATGATGCACCATCTTGAACTAAAATAAATTCATTAAATTGTTTTATTGATGTGTTTTCTAAATCTTTAACTTGAATAGAAAATTTTGAAGATGTAAATTCGGATGCAGAGAATGATACAATTCCAACTGGAGTTGGAGAAACTGAAGAAGTGATACCAGTATTGGTTGATTGAATACTAAACGAATTTCCAATAGTTATTCCAGTAGTGCCAACTCCAACATTGCTTAAAAATGGTATTTTTACAGATCGAATTGAATAACTACTGAAAATTGGATTTGATGGATAAAAAAGTAATTGTCCGGTATTTGATGATGTTTCTGAAAGACTAAATTCGAAATTTCCTAGATCATATAACGATTCTATTCTTCCGAATGGAACTAAAAATCCATTTACTCCATCATGGGTAAAATTTATTTGAATTAATTGACTTTCTCCAGTAAATCTAACGTTATAAATTAAAAAATAATACTTAATAGAATCAAATAAATTTAAATCTATACTATCTAAAATAGAAAAATTTGTAAGTCTGGATTCATCCCTAAAGGCAAAACTTATGTCATCAATAGGAATAACTCTATTAGTAATACATTCTATATAATCACTAACAACTTTATTTTCTAGATAAATTTCATTTGAAATTTTTTTAAATGACATTGAAATTTACCTCACTGATTTTGAGTCAAAATGTTTATAGTATTTTCAGCACAAAAATCAAAGTCAATACGGTGATTGACTGAAATAACAGTATCAAGTTCAATTTTACTACTAACTTGAGTATTTTCTTCTATAATAAAAATGTCTTCTTCCATTGAACCGCCGACTTTTAATTATTTATTACTAAAAAATAGTCGGTTCTTGTTTAATAAGTGCAGATTGTATTGTTGCTTTATTTTCCGGAACAGAAATAATTTCAAGATCTGCAAAATTTTTAAATCCGACAGAGTGTGTTGTAGCATCAACAATATTTTGCCATTTTGACTTTGGAATTGAACTTTTAATTGAGTATGAGAAAAATTGATAATAATCGCTATCATGTATTTTTTGCACTTCATCACTCAATTTTCCAGTGTCTCTTTGCCATCCATCAACAGTTTTTGACGATGAAGACACTTTAAAGAAAGATTCTATATAATTAGCATCACTAACGATTGCTGAAGATTTTGAAGATTGACCTATTAACACATCACCAGATTTTATAGGAGCAACTTCCATAATCACTTTAGCGACATTGTTATCTTCATCTATGGAAATTATTTTTCCATAGTTTGAAGATCCTACATAAATTTCTTCCTGTTTATTAAATTTAGTTTTTTCTGTGATAGGAGTAATTATTGGCAAATCTTCTTCCAAAATTACTTTTGGAAAAGAACCACTAAATTTAAAAGTTCCTGGTGATTGATTGTTTATTATATATGAAATTTCACTATTTGATGTATTTACACCAACGATTGAAAATAGATTATAGTTATAATCTGATGAATTATATCCATTTCCTGTAGACACAATACCAATGTTTTCTACAAAAATTTTATCTCCAACAAAAAATGGAAAATTAGTATTAGAAAAAGTTTCATTAAGTTTTAATGTTACTCTTCTCAATGAAGAATTAAATGATACTGTTTGAACTCCCACTCCATTTGAATTGTTTGTTGCTATAATTTTTGGAGGAATTGAAAAAAGATTTTGTGGAATCTGTAAAATCTTTACATCTGTAATGGATGTTCCATTCAGAGAAGTTTGAAATAAAAATCCAGGTATAGATTGATTTGTTATAGAATCTACAACAATTAAGTCTGGAGAAACTGTATATTTAGATCCACCATTTAGTAAAGATACGTCAACAACTTTTAACAAAGATTTTAATTTTATTGCTTGTGGAAAAATAGCAAATGGTCTCAAAGTTAAATCTGCTGAATAATTAAATCCAACGTTTTTTAAGTTATATTTTTTTAACAATCCAATATTAGATCCAAAAAGTTCAATCAAAGCAGTGTTGTTATTTGAACTTCCAGCAGAAACTACCACTGGAGGATAAAAATAATTTCTTCCTTTTGAAACTATTTCAATTTTTTCTATAGGACCCTTTATGTTTGGAGAATTTGTGGAAAATTTAAGTACAGTAGCTTCATTTTGACTGTATGAATTTTTTTCTGGTTCATCCAAAAGATTTATTTTGAATGTTGTAGAACCAATTCCAACGACTTTTCCCAATACATTGAAATAACTAATTTGCTTTGACTGTAGACATGAGTAATTAATAACATCTCTATCAACCAATGGAGATTTAAATAAGTCTTGGATTAGATTGATAGATTTTGGTTCTAATCTATAAAATAATTGCTCTGGTGTACTTTCAGTAATTTCTAACTTGACTTTAGCAGACCCAATACCAACTTGTCCAAATTTAATCACATTGAAATTCTTCTCATTTTCGGTATTATTTGAATAATATGGAATTGTGAAATTTTTATCTTTATATAAGTTAAAATCAAAAACCTCAATCTTTTTGCCAGATAATGATTGACTCAGTGATGAATCTGATAAATCAAATACTACGGTATTTCCTTTAACTGCTATTAATTGTGGATTAATTTTAGAAATTTTTTGATTAGATCCTCCAATTGAAGTAAAGTTGATAAATTCTGGAAATTGTTTTGTTGCCTTATAATAGTTTTCACATAATTTAAAATTATTTTTATCAATTTTTACGACATAGTAAGACTTTTTAGTTTTTAATGGAGATGCTTCATTTGCACTTGTATATAAAATTTTATCTCCCGTATTTAAATTGTGACTATTAATTGTTATTTTACCTTGATCCAAACTAATTGCTGACGAATTGAATGTAATTTCATTAAATGTAGTTAATTTTGTATCTTGATCGTATTTAACATAAAATGTTGTCGATATCCCAGGAGTTAAAGAAATTTTTACATCTTCATTTAATGAAAGATTATGATCTTCATCACAAACAACCGTTGCAACAACTTTTTTTACAGTTCCTTTGAATTCTGGTTTAAGAGGAGTAAAACTGTGGTATTGACCAGAACCAATAGAAGTAAATCTTAATTGAACTCCGGGAGCACCAATGCCCTCTACCTTTCCGCTTGAACCAATTCCAACAGTGGTTGTAGAAATTCCTAACAGATCTGAACTAACTTTAATTGCATAAACTGTTGAATTATCTTGAAGAGAGAATGTTGTAGATCCATTTGATACAACTATTGATGATCCCGACCCATTTGAATATGTTAATGCTTGTCCTGTTGTAAATTGATGATTTTCTAAGTAGATCGTTCTTGTTGGTATAAATCTTTCTCTTCCGATGTTACCTGGAACATTAAGAGTGTATACAATAGTTGATCCAATTCCAACACCAAAAGCAGTGCCAATTGCTACATGTTCCTTTGGATTAAAATAATATGAAAGATTTCTAAATGTTTCAACATTAGTGCTAATTCCTAAATTAAAATTAATTTTTTTGGATGAAACTTTTAATTTATTTCCAGCAGAAATAGAAGTTCCTCCAGTTCCACTATATCTTCTTAAAACTCTTAATTTACTATTAGCAGCATCTATATTTAATACCAACATTTGTTCATTTCCAAATGATAATACATCATTTGGAGATACATTATTTAAGTCTGTTATACTTGGACCTACTACTGAAATTGATGTTACGATTCCTGTTTGTCCAGTAGTTCCGATTCCAATTGAAAGCGAATAGTTTAAATCAGACACATTAATCAAATGCTGTCCATTTAAATTATCTAAAGAATTCGTTGATACACCACTAATAGAAATTACATCACCATTCGATAAATTATGTGGAGACTGTGAATGCCCAGTCACATTACCACTAAAATTATCGTACGTGAAGACGACGTTTTCAACATCAACTGCAGTATATCCTATAGAGATTGTTTTTGCACCAATAACTTCCTTTACTTTTGCAGAAAAATCAGATCCACTATTGATACTTTTTTCATCCAAAACTAGTCTGTCATTAATTTGATAATTTTCACCTGAATTTAAAATCTTAACTTTATCAATTTCTCCAAGTGAAGTGAATATAACATCAGATTCCTCCTCTAAATTATTTTGATAAATTCCATCATAAAAAGTAAATTTATCATTTAGTTTATAGTGATAGGTATTTCTATGATAATTGTTTAAATTTATGTTTGAATATTGCGAATTTTTTTTAGAGAAATTAAACTCATCAGGATTTGCTGCATATTTATCACCTATTAAATAAGGAAACTGAGGTTCTCTATAGTTTTTAAAAACACCTTTAGTACTTAAAGATTGATTAACTGTTGCAAAATATGCGTAGGTTCCATTTGGAAAATCTGGAGTAATACAGAATCTACCATTTTTTTCATCCAGATCTGCATTATTTAAAAATTCATAATCTTCTATAAAAAACCCAAGAGGAAATGTTGAAGTTGGAGGACCATCTATACGAGCAGATTTCAATGAATATCCAGATACCATTAATTTTATATTACCGCCATTTTTGTTAGAATATCCATATGGACCATAAATTGGATTTCCGTCATATGCCCATCCTATAATTGGTGAATGTGAATTTGATATTTTTTCTGTATTATTTTTAAAAATAAGATCATTTTGTGTGTAATTAATGCTGCCATCGCTATTTTTTTGCTTTAAATTTTTTCTAAGTTCCCTTGGAGAATACAAAGCAGTTAATTTAATTCCTCTTCCCTCATCACCTTCTTCTAAAAATAAATCATCCTCATTAAAACTATTTTCGTACCTTTTAACATCATTGACTGTCCAAGATTTTAAGTTAACTAAAAATTTTGCGCCAGATCCAGGAAGAATTTCTTGTATAACAAAATTTGATGTAGAATATCCAACACCACCATTCTTAATTTTTACTCCAGTAACGCTACTACCAGAAGAAACTGCAACTAATTCTGCACCCACTCCATCACCAATGACTTTAAGTTTTGGTGCTGATGTGTAATCAGCACCTTTTTTTGTAATAATGACATCTACAATTGATCCAGTTTTATCTAAAATTGCTTTATAAAAACTTTGAGTTCCTGCAGCAGAAACTCTTACATTTACTGCTTTAGAGTTGTTTATAATCGTACTATATCCATATCCTTTTCCAACATTTTCCAAATCAATTGATGTAATTGATCCTCCGAATATTGGTCTTATTTTAGATGAATAATCTTCTGTATCTGACTTTTTAATTCCAATTTCTCCAGACACTAAAACTGAAATTGGTGGATAATTAAATATGTGTGATCCGGACCCAATTGATGAGATGCCAATGAATTGATTTGTAATATAATTAGTTCTAGAAACATCGAGTTCTGTGGATCCTGCAAAAGATAATCTAAAATTATTTTCATTAATTTTAATTACATGATAATAATTATTGTTTGATAATCCTCCAATTGGAATACCCGTAGTTTTGTATAAAACTAAATCTCCATCATTATAGTTGTGATTTTTATAAAATAATGTATTGGTTGAAGTTATAATTCCAGAAGATGCAATGAGTCTTTTTTTATTTGCATACCCACTGCCAGAATTAGTAACAATAATTTCTCCAATTCTTTTCTTTAATGAAACGCTATCAAATCTTTGTATGCCACTTCCAACCTCTCTCAAATCAATTAAATTTGTTTGATTTATAGCATCAGTAGAATTATTTGATAACGCAATACTACTTGGACCAACTCTAGAAACATAATAAATTGTATTGTTTATTAAAGTGCCTGTCGTTCCAATACCAATTTCTTGCTGACCAAATGATCTATAAATAACATCCTCTCCATTTTCAAATTTATGAAATGTAGAAAATCCTATTAAGTTATTAGTTAAATCAATTGATCCTGCATTAAAATTCATGGAATGTGAAAATGATTCGAGTCTAACTTCAGCAGTTGCTCCAAATCCATTTCCACCAGAAATAGAAATTTTTGGTTCGGAAACATAATCAAATCCTGGATCAAGAATTTCTATTTCCTTCAATTCTCCTTTAACACAACAAATAGCTGACGCATCAACTCCATTTTCACTTTCAAAAATTACTTTTGGTGGATTGATTACGTCGTAATCTTTTCCACCACCCAAAACTTCTATAGAATTTATTGACCCAAAATAAACTTTATCAGATGATTTATAGTTTTTGATTTCTACACCATTAATCAAAATTCCAATGGTTCCTGGAGTAGTTTCATAAAATCCACCATCAAAATTTGGATTTTGTGGAATTTTTTTTAAAAATCTTTGTGTTTGTATTTGTTTATCAACAAATTTTGGAATTTGTAATTTAAATGTACCAGATCCAGAAGCATTTACAAATCTATCGTTAGCAAGATCTACAAGACTATTTGCAAGATTAATTTCATTTGAATTAATTCTTCTCACATAATAATTTTTATCACTTATCAAATTACCTAAAGATCCATTGATTGATGTATATTTGACAATTTCCCCACTATAAAACCCATGATCAACTGATCCTGTTGTAACTTGAATATTTACATCAACAGTTGTTCCAGTCCAAGATACAGATCTATTCTTTGCTGAGATTATTTTTCCACCTAAAGATGGTATAGATCCAGAGGCAACATATGCATCACCATTACTGTCGTAAACATTTTGAACATCCGCAGAAAAAGATTTGACATTTTCATAAATGTTGCTATTTGCAAATGCAATTTTTCTTCTAATATATAAAATTTTATTTAAATTTAGAGTTCCTGCTTCTGAAATAGAAAATGAATTTGAATTTGTAATTGTGTTAATAATACATGATTTTGTAGTTAAATCTGTAAAAACAATTTCCACAGCATCCTTTTCATTGAATGTGTGACTTGATTTTGTAATCACATTATAAATTCCAAAAGATGTTGTAGATTCAATTTCTTTAATTTGATAATTAACACTGGTATTAACTAACCAACTATTAAATAGAACATCTTTTTCATTTTTTATAAATCCTTGAGATCCTGCTTTGATTGTATCTCCAGGTCTCAATAAAGAATAATCTGAAGGAATGTCAAAATCAGATAATACTCCAGTAATGTGAACATTAATTTTTAATGAAGAATCATCTGCTGCATAAGCATACGTATCAATAATTTCAGAAACTTCATCACCATTTGTATACGATCTACTTATTTTTGAAATATTTAAAAATTGATTAAATGTTTTGTCCGTGTAAGAAACAACATCTTGCCCATTGACGATTAAACTTCCTTTATTTGGAAATCCTAATGTAGAATCTACAGTTATTGTTTTTGAATTTATAGATAATGGTGAAGTTAATCTAGTTTTTTTTGTAATTCTAAATTGACTTAAATTTTCATCATTTGGTAGTGAGAGCAGATAATAACTTTGATTTTTATATCTAAATTCATCAACTCTAGAAATAGAAGTTGTAGCTCTAGGATCAGATTGTATTAACGAGGATCCTTCTATTCTTTTAATATCAGGAACATTTACTAATTCTCTTGCAGATCTTTCTCTATAAAGAGGATTCGCATGTTGAACAACCATTTTTTTAGTTGTCAAATAATCAGCATCAGATGCTTTAATTAAAAAGTCTTGAGGCTTAATTACATCAGATTCTACACCATAAAGAACTCTAAACAAAATTTTAATTGCTTCATTAGTTCCTTTAGAAGAATAAAAATCTTTGATTTGCTTTATAAATTGAACATGATTTAAATCTGAATCAAATTCAACTCCCTGAAAATCTGGAGCATAAAGTGATTTTAATTTTTTAAAGAATTCCCTGGCAAATAAACTACTTAAGTTTTGTACAAGTGAATTTTCTGTATGAGATTGAGCAGAAGTTTTTGTAAAAGATAAAGATTCTGGTACATTGGTTCTGGATAATTTTTCAATTCCACTGAATCCTCTTATACATCCAGTAAAAGTGTTTTTTCGCAATACCTCAACATTAATTGCGGAATTTCCATACATGTTGGAAATTGTAGGACTGTATAAGTAAAAATTATTAGGAGCAGATTCTGGAACAATAAATGTTGTTTTTCTGTTTGCACCAAGAACACCAGTAACTGTAATTCCTGTAGTATAAGCAATTCCGGCATTCCAAGTTCCATCTTGAGTTGTTGAAATTTTGAGATCATATCCATCATTGCTTGAATCAGATTGATCAAAGATATAAGTTCCACCCTTCTTTAAATTCAATTCACCAGACTCTACACCATTAACAAAAAATTTAACATCTTCATTTGATAATTCACTTCCTTCTACAGTAATTTTAAATGTTTGATTTGGATTAGTCGCTGACAATCCAGTATAAGTGATAATCTCATTATTAATTTTAATTAATCCATAAGATTCTGGAAATCCTGCTGTACTATTAACTACAATCGTTTTAGTATATGGTTCTATTCTATAACTTAATCTAGTGTAACTACTTAAAGCAGATCCAACCAAAGAATCAAGTTTTGTGTAATAATCTAAATTTTCAGCAAGATCTGCTGGACCACCTGGATGATCTTGCGATGTATAATAACTTTTTAAAAAATCAGAAAACAGTGGATTTTCATTTAAAATAAATTCTGGTAGTTGGTTTTGAACTACCTGACTAATCTTGACTCTTTGTGATGAGGTGCTTATCATATCTTTAGAGTTCTCTTATAAATCCTGGTTGATAGTAACTTGTTTGTGTGGTCAATCTTGTTCCAGAGGTATTTTCTCCAGAAGAAATTACGTCACGAATTAAATTAATTTTAGATGATCCAACGTCAAATCTAACATATAAATCTTTTAATCCAATGACATCATTGGAAAGTGGAACGGCTTGAATTTCTATAACATTATTTGGTGCTGCTGTTGAAGATATGTTTACAGTATCTATAATAATTTCTCCAGTATCATAGTTAACAGTTCCAGCATTTCTTTTAATAATTTTTGGTTTTAAATCTTTATAAGTAAAAAAGAAAATTTCACCGGTTGTCGATGAAACTCTTCTATCTGCCAAATAGACATCATCATTAATTCCTACAATTTTAAATGATGTTGAATTAATGTTGTATGTGTCCTTTGATGTATGAAATGCGTTTCCAAAACAAATTTCATACTGAGCATTTGAATCAATTTCGGCAATTAAATCTCTGCGAATAAGAACACTTGTTATGTTAGAAGTAATTGAATAATTAACATTATCAATTAATGATGAAACTTTGCTATATTTAAATCTACCTCCAAATTTATTCAAATCAATAGACTGCGAATATTGCGTCAATGAACTTAAAATCAATGTTCTTAAATCAGAAACTCTATTATTTTTATTATAGTCAAAATAAACTGAAGAAACTATTTCAACATAAAGATACTTGGCATCAATAAATTGGGGAATAATTCCTGCAATTGAATAATTTTTTAATTTTAACAGAAGATCTCTTTTTGTAGAATCTGGAAGTTTATCACCATTTCTTGGTTTAACTGAAATAAAAACTTTTCCGTATTGTGGAGGACTTAATTCTTCTCCACCATAAGCAGTCACAGAATCTACATTTGGATAGATGTATCCGATAATTGACTCATAATCAGATGCAGTAACTGCTCTATACTGCGAGGAATAAATTCTTGGAGCAAAATGTTTGATTGAATTAATTGATTCCGATTCATCACCATTTCTTGATGATTGAGATGTAGTAATTCTTGATACATTTGTTGGATCAATTATAGTATTATTTTCATCTCTCAAAATTCCTACCAAATTAAATTGAGTGGCACCATTTCCACCTCTACCAGATGTTGTAATGTATGAAACATCAATAACATTTCCATTCTCTAGTTTTTTGCCGATGATTCCATCACCAAATAATAATTCATATCTTTCGTCAGAAACTTCCTGAATTAGATAAATGTCTGATCGACCATCAATCTTTAAAATATTATCAACTTGCTTATATTCAGAAGATACTGAAGAATTTTCGGATAATTTAATTAGGACTCTGATTGTACTTGTGTCTACAAAAGAGTTTGGTAAAATGTATTTTTGATCGTAAACTGATTGACTGACTGTGAATTTCGTTTGAACAAATGTTCCTTCATAAATTTCAACATTATCAAATCTTGCAATTCCATTTATAACATTTGTGGTTACATCTTCAGGAATTGAAAAAATAAAATTAGTATTATTTGCTGAACCATTACAAACAACTCCTGCCTTTAATGTTGCAGTAAGAGATGTTAAGTTATTGACTCTGAATGAAATTTTTGCAATTGCCGATCTTCTTGATCTTGGAACATATCCGATACCCCTAACAAGAGAGACGACATTTTCTCTTAGAATTGCAGAATCGAGAAATGATTCATTAACTGCAAGATTTGTATTGTACGCTGTGATGTATGTATTATAAGCTAGGGTATTAATCAGGACCGAAAGATTCGAACCTTCAAAATCAAAATCAGTAAAATTGCTATTTGCTCTCAGGTAATCCTGAATCGAAACTTTTATCTGATCAAAATCTAGATTTGTGTACTGACCGAATGCCATTATTATGCCCTAGTAGGTAAAAGAACAACCTCTATAATTTGTGTGTCAACGGGAAGACCAACAATGTCGTATTGAATAACTGCTAACAATTCGTGATCTTCTCCGTTTACAGTTACTTCTACATTAATGTTATCAATACGTGGTTCATATGCTTCTAAAACTGATTTAATTTCATTCTCCAAAGGTATCTCTGGAAATGTTGTATCTAACTCAAATAGTGCATCAGTGACTCTTGAACCAAAATCAGGATCAAAAAATTTTTCACCGAGTTTTGTGAAAATAATATTTTTGACAGATCGTTTAATCGCATCTTCATTTCGAATCGTTAAAAGATCTTTAGTAACTGGATGCTTTTTAAAAGACAAATTAATGTCTTTAAATGCTCTAGAAATAGATGCCAATTACTATTCTCCACAAATCTTTTTGTATTTATACTCCAATTACATGGTTATTTTACCGTAATAAGGTTCTGTTCCATACTCCCAATCATCATAATCCTCATCATTGCGAATTCTTTCATGCAACTCAGTCTGTTTTTTGAGATCGTGCTTCTTTTCTGTCAAATTATCATGTAAAATTTCCGATAAGATCAATTTTTCGTCCATTTTTTCTCCTGATTAGTGAAAATCAGAACTTTTTACGGGGTTGCTATCCCGAATTTCTTTGATTTCGTACATAAAATCGTCTGAAGTCTCAATTTTTCTACGATTTTCAACTGAATATTCGGTCAAATCAATCTCATAACCTGGATTTTGAGTAATTCTGTTCTTTGTCCATGCATCATCGTACCATAAAATCTTATTATTTGGGTATGCATAGTAATTTCCATTGTCCATCTTGAAAAAATGAGCACATTTATGTTCTGGAGTCTCACTAAAGTTCGTATTCAAGGTGGATTTTGACTCCCATGACCAATCGAGAGTGAACATATAAACACCTTCGTTCTTTTCACCTCGATAATTGATTAATTGAGCTCGTAATCCAGAGAGTCTTGAACGAACTTGAACATCAATATAAGGAGAAAAACAATCCCACCACATACACTCTTCCAATTGAGGGACTGGTGCATCTGGTTTCCAACAAAAGGCATGAATTGGCCTACGAGTCCAGTTTACACCATTCTCAAGAAATGCCTCAAACAGCGGTACGTGCTTCTCTAAGGACGATACAGAGTGTACATCACATAAAGTTACCTCACCATGTCCCTTTTTATGATTGTAGAGAAATTCATTACGAATGTAGCAAGTAATCGTTGGAAGATTATGATTTAAGTATGCCATAAGTTGTTAATAAAAAAGCAGAAATTTCTTCCTGCTCTATCTATGTTATTATCGTCCTTGTCCCTTGTACCTTTTGCGAGATCCGTTGCGAGAAGAAGCACTCAATTTGGTATGTTGCGAGCGACCTTGACGAGTTTTCTTCGGTGTTCCGGGTACAAAATTCGACCCACCAGAGCTTTTACGAGTTGCCATAAGTTAATCTCCATCAAATAATACGAGTCTTTTCGTGACCGACACGAATGCGTGGGTCACACCAGATTTCAAATCCCTCTTTCTTGGCATCAAGACAGAAGGATACGTCCTCACCGCACATGTCTTGAACCTCACCAGACTCAAAGACTTGCATTTGTGGTGCAAACCATGGATACGTGAGAGACTCAAAGACTCCATTCTTAATCAGCACCCATCCGAAACCTGTATAATCAACGGTAAAGGGTTTGCGTCTCTTCTGAATGGATTCCACTGTCTCATGATTCATCACACCACCATTCTTACGGAAGTCACCTTCCTCCAACCAATGAGCAACCGATGTGGTGTATCCGTCTTCCGTTGCATACCAACCCGCAACGATGTTCTTTTCATCCGTACAATCTTCGGATTCACCCTGAGCAAGTGCAAGAAGTTGCCAGAATTTTTCGGTGTTGAAAACAATGTCATTATCAATCCAGAGTTGATAATCATAATTCAGTTTTCCGTCCCAAGGAATCTGCTTCGGTCCACGAAGAACATTTGCACCAAGAACCTTACACCGTGCAAAGTTGACCATAGAAGAATAGTCCTGAGAGATCTGAATACTCATTCCGTTTTGAACAAGATCAAAACAGAGTTGAACAAAACTCTTCAGAAAAGTATAGGAACAACCTCTTCCAGGAAGACAGAAAACAATACTTTTACCTTTTGCTTTTTCTTTAATCTTATCATAATCCCACTGAGGAGAATCGGCAGTGGATTTCGCAATAACTTTAAATCCTTTTGTCATAAGAAAATAATTTCTACATCAACATCATACAGGAGTATTTAGAATGTGTCAAGATGATAAATAATCGTATTCGGTTGGAATAGGATTCATGTTTAATTCAGAAGACGTAAGATTACTGCAAGAAGCATACGCATCTGTTTATTTTGATGAGTCTCAGTATGCTCGTGAAAATCCAGAGAAGTATGAAAGAAGCCCAGAAGCAAGAGAAGGCCGCAGAAGAAGAAGTGGAATAAATGATCCTCATACTGGAATCAATTCACCTGCTTTTGAAAAGTTTATGAGACAGCAAATGGGTGGTGGAAAGAAAAAGAAAGTAAAAGAAGAAGTTTTTGATGAAATTTTCTCACATCTTCTCGATGAAGGTTATGCCGACACCGATCAGGCAGCTCTTGCTATTATGGCAAATATGAGTGAAGAGTGGAGGCAGAGTATTGTTGAATTCATGAGAGGTTCTGGTCCCGGACGCCCCAATGGTGGAAATAGCACCCGTCCTGGTGACGGGAAACCATATGCAGATGGTCCTCTCTGGGATAGTAAACAAAAGCCAGAGGATGTACCAAGTTCTACAAAATCATCACCTACTAAAAAACCAACACCAAAACCAACACCAGGAAATAGCACCCGTCCTGGTGACGGGAAACCATATGCAGATGGTCCTCTCTTCTGAACCACTTCCCAAACTGGCACACTAGAGGGTCTCACCACCCTCTTTTTTATGACTGAATTATTTTCAGTGACCCTAGGGGGATTATTTTTTGCCCGGGAATTTTTTTTATTTAAATGGTTTTATAATATTGATGTCGTTGGGGGACCTTTGTAGGTTAGGGACTTAAGCAATTATATATTCGCTACGCCCGCATAAGTATAAAGAATTCACCCCAATTTAACTGTCATTTCGGTCATAAACCACGCACCTCGCAAAGTATAAAAAAAGAACAGAAATTCACTGTTCTCTGACTATAAAGTTTTCCACAAGTTTATGATACTTTTTCCACAAGTTTTCCACATAAAGTATAAAGTTTTCCACAGGTTGCTGATGCTTACTGTGCATGAGATCTCTGATACCAACTGTGATCTCGCAGATTTATACTCAGAACCTGTGGAAAACTTTATACTATTCCTCCGCAATCTTATCGTATGAAAGCGTCAAGAGGGAGGATGTAATGCTGTGTGCATGAGTGATACTGTGCAGCAGCAGATTGCGACCTGATTGCTGATACCATTGTGCGCTGCTGTTGTATAGAAACTGTGTGATGCCTGCGATAACAGCAGCAACCGTAGCAGTGAGCATCAGTATCTCATGCATAATCTCATGAGCATAAACCTCATGCAATTGTTCCTGCAGCGTGCTCAGATAAGGCACCTGAAAAGAATAGCTCATAATGATAAAAATGTGTTTTCAGTGGTATGACCCCTGCATACGATTAGAGAGGGGTTGTAGAGGCACAGAGAGGTGTCTGGTGACGTATTACCAATCGAGATTCATGTCCTCTACGGTGACACTTAAGGACTCTGCTGGTTCTAACTTAAAGACACGTTCATAATTAATCTCATGAGGATTGAAGTCTTCGAGCACGTTGAACTCTAAAGTCACACGAAATTTCTGTAACTGTCCAGGTAGAGATGCCAGTGTCATGAGATTTCTCATCGGGTTACACTAATTATAAGGGTTGTGAGGGATTTTGTCAACTCTGAGGGTGTGGAGTTTTGTGTGGGTGTGTGTTGACAAAGTGCGTGTCTTATGTTATAACGTCTTAGACCACAAGCACTGAGAGGATTTAATTGATCGGCACACGAAACATTAAAACAACTCTAGAAGGGTTTTAATACACATAAAAAAGAAGTTTTCCACAAGTTTATGATACTTTTTCCACAAACCTGTGGAAAACTATAAAACAGCATATTATGTTTTTTAATACATTTTTATCATACAAAAAACTTTTCTAAATTACATTTTTTTGGTGGAAACATTCCAGTGTAAGGTGTAGTCAATGAGAGATCAATTTGCTTTCCTGGTGTCTTTGAATTGACTGGGGCAAAGTATAATTGTTTCTTGATAGAATAGAATCCCCAGACTGTTGCCACTGCTTTTCCCAAGTTGTAATCGTATTTGCAATGATGATTGAGCATAATGCGATCAAACTTGGAATTAAACTTTTCCACACTGTAAGAGTAACCATTTGGAGCAGAATGTGGAAAGTTGGGTGTCACGCAAAAGGGGCAGATTCTTCTCCTTCTTGATTGATGAGGGAATCCAGAATCGCAAGCAATTCGTTACCAGTGTTTGCTTGATTCAGCAGAGAAATGAGAACTTCTTGAGTCATGAGAATGATGATGAGAGTGTACTGGGAATGAGTATGTTTAATGACCCCTCATTCCCGTTGAGTCAGGTGTCATCAGCAGGCAAGAGCACCATTACACTTTCGAGATAAGTTACATCGTGCCACTGACAAGTATCATAGCACAACCATACCTGTCACATTAGTTGCAGATTCTAACAAATAATGAAGACTAGAAATCGAACACGTCAGAGTTAATTTGAATCACATTCACTCTGGGATCATTGAACTTAACTCCGTCACCAGTTACTGCATCAGAACCGACGTAATCACAGAAGGTTTCATAGTCACCACACTCAGAAGCAAGGTGATACAAACTCTCGTCATTGTTGATCCAGAGAGCACAGTTCCAGGTCTCATAATTCTCCCAACCATTATAGGAAATGTCGAGAGCATTGGACTGATAGGTTGCGGTTGCCATTTGGTGAAAACTCCTTTGACTCTTTAAGATTAGCAGGTTTTGAGGTTTGTGCTCATTGTTTGTGACACTTCTACAAGTGGCACATTGATAAGTTACTCTTATGCTCCAATAGATGTCAACAACTTGTCACATTCATGATACAATCCTGGTTTGACACTTTTTGCCTTGGTGATGACAAGATTTCGATTCAGATTTGGATGTCGATAGATC
>Ga0194110_10001158_pt1 | contig 33946 bp, 31 predicted proteins | sample TA2Kig1200mmetaG_FD_146192 | JGI IMG/M metagenome (GOLD analysis project Ga0194110, IMG submission 146192) | Freshwater microbial communities from Lake Tanganyika, Tanzania - TA2015032 Kigoma Deep Cast 1200m | ecosystem: Environmental > Aquatic > Freshwater > Lake | place: Tanzania: Lake...
GATCAGAGGAAACATGGGACACCTCCCTCAGCATGTTACTCCTCTGCATTGTACGCGATTTCCCGGAAGATGCCAGAGTGCTTGAATATTCGGTTGTCAATGTGCCAGAAGACTCAGGATTTTATGTTACTGCAAAAGTCGAGTGATTACATCAAATATCTGACTGAGCGCTATTTGTGAGCCTAAATGAAGCATCAGAAAAGTGAGAGCCCCCTCCAACACAGTACGCGCCCGATTGGTGGGTTTTGTCCCGGCAATGTGTGAAAGGCGGCTATATTATGGTTACACCAGATCCTATCAATCCAGATGGTGGAGTTGAGGAACCTGATTTTTCCGAAGAAGACATAGCTCTTCTTGGAAAAATTTGGGATCAGATAGGATTGGAAGAACAGAATGCTTCTGGTATCTGTTCAGATCAGATTGCACCGAATGGTCAATCACCAACATTGACGAAGGATAACACGCCGAAATTGAGTAATACGGATGCCACGACAGGCAACCTGCTGCCGCCAGGTATTTCCGGTGGAGAGCCAGAAAAAAGAAACTGACCTTGCACTACTTGACGATTCTGCTGCAGGGTCAGTCGAGAACTGGATTTTGGTCGTACCCCATGGGCGACCCATCAGGGTCGCCCCTACATTTTCCACCGCCAGCCGATCAGTCCGACGATGATCGCTTCACCAATCGTCAGCGCGATCAGCGCGATGGAGGTCGCAAACCAAAACGGCAAGGGGTAGAACTGAATCAGACTATCGGTGTAGTTGAACAGCCAGGTGTCGCCTTCAAAGAAAATCTTGTGAAATAGAGTGAAGAAGGTTTGAAAGCCGATTGCCGCAAAGAGACCGAGCGCGACGAACAATCCGATCGTCAAGATTGCTCCATTGAGCAGACCGCGCGCCGCGAGCGCGCGGTTTTCTTTTGCGCGCGCCAGCGCGAGGAGTGAAGCGATCATCAACGCGACGAGAATCGGCAGAACGATTTTCACCTTGTCCACTAACTCGCGCACGTCAATCATATGCTTGATCTCGCGCGCGTCGTACACGTTCAGCGCTTTGAACTGCTCCAGCGTGCGATTGCCGCGCACGTACTCGATGGATTCGCTTGCCAAGCGATAACGCTCTGGCGGTGTAAAGCGCACCGAGGGCGGAAAATCGGGTTGGCTGTACTGAACCGCGAGCCAGGTTGGATTCATAAATATAAAAATATTTGTCAAAATCAAAATGACCGGGACGGCGAGCGTGATGATAAGCGAGAGCAGGTTGGCGAGTGAGCGAGACATTGCACTCCTTTGGAAATGAGCCAATGCGCCAATTATCCAATGAGCCAATTTGGATTTGGTTCATTGGCTCATTGGCTCATTGGTCAATTGGTTCATTGCCCCAGCGCGTAGCGGAAGATGATGTCGTGGATCAGATTTTCGACCGGCGCGCGATCATCCGTGAAGACGGGCGCGGTTTGCGTGGCGACGCGCGCGGTGAGGGCGGCTTGTTCCGCGACGACGCGCAGATTCGCGTCGGTCGCGCGCGCGACGTTTGCGCGAAAATCGTCGAGGCGCGTCGGCGCGAGCGTCGCGACGATCAGCGTGTTCGCGCTGTTCGGGTGATCGATCAAATAGACGCTGGGAAAAACCTGGCGCAGCGTCGCCGCGAGCGCGTCCACCAACCGATAATCGGTCGGCGTGTGCGCGGCGTTCACCGCGACGACGCCGCGCGGCGTGAGATGCGCGCGCGTCGCGCGGAAAAATTCGACGGTCGTCAAGTGAAACGGGATGTACGGCTGGCGATACGCGTCAATCGCGATCACGTCGTACTGCCCGGCGCGCGTCTGCACAAAGTTGCGCCCGTCATCCGCGATCGCGCGCAAGTTCGGCTGCGTCATCGCGAAATATTTTTGTCCGGCGGCGATGATCGCCGGATCGAGCTCGACGCCGTCAATCGGGATCGCGCCGTAGACGAGCGTGTACGCGCGCGCCGTCGTTCCCGCGGCGAGTCCGATCAGCAACAAACTGCGCGGCGCGTCGGCGGAAGCAAAATGCGGCGCGATCAGAAACAGATCCCAGATGCCGTTCGTCAACACGCGGTCGGCGCGGTACGCGGATTGGTACGCTTGTCCTTCGTTGACGGTGAGCAAACGCCAACCACTCGGATCGTCAATGACCTGAATGAAATTGTACGGCGATTCGATTTCGGTGACCAAGCCCGGCGCGGCTTTGACGATGCCGCCCGAGTCGAGCGCGGCGAGGATGACGATGATCGCAAGGAGCGCGAGGTATTTGAGCGCACGTACGATTTTCCCCTCTTGAATGATTCCCACGATTGCGCCAACGAGTAACGCGATCGAAAACGCGACAAACGTGCCGCGCGTGCCGAACGACTGGAACAGGATGAACACGGGGGCGAATACGCCGAGGATACTGCCGAAGGTGGAGAGCGCGTACACCGTGCCGGCAGTTGCGCCCGCTGAGGTGACGTCGCGCGTGCTGAGCCGGATCGCAAACGGCGACACGCAACCCAGCAAGGTGATCGGGAGGATGAACAGCACGAGCGAGCCGACGAACGAGACGAAACCCAGCCCCGCGTCGAACTGTTGGAGCGCGGGAATCGCCAGTTGCAGAAACGGACGCGCGAGGTATGGCAAAATGCCAATCGCGAATCCGGCGATCGCGATGATGCGGTACAACGTCACCGCGCGCGGATCGCGATCCGCCCAGCGTCCGCCCAGATAATAGCCGAGCGTGAGGTAGATCAGGATCAAGCCGATGATGTTCGCCCAGATCAAAATCGAATCGCCGAAAAACGGACGCAGTAAACGCGACGCCGCCATCTCGACGCCCATCACGCTAAAACCGCAGAGAAAGACGAGCGTCAGCAAAAGCCAGTTGTTCGATTTCATTTGCCGCCACCCACCGGCGGAAACAACTCGACGCGATCTGAATCGGAGACGCGTGCAATTTGCAAATCTACCGCGCGACCGTTGACAACTGCGATCGCGATCTCGGCGATGGGGATTCCCAGATCGCGCAAGAGATCGATCAGCCAAGTTGGTTGCGGCACGGCAATTTCGATGTGCGCGTGTTTGCGCGAATCGTACCACGGAAGATGTCCGGCGAGATAGATTTGCATAGCCCCGATTCTTGATCCGCGAATCACGCGAATCGCCGCGAATTTTTTATTCGCGTAGTTCGCGCGATTCGCGGATCGTCGCAGCATGTCGACCATGCCGACGCGCCACGCGAAATGAAGATACACTCCAACTATACCAACCACTTTCGCCAAAAGGCGCGTACCGTGCGTGGTCGGCGTGCAACGTGTTCTGCGTTCGCTCGTCGTCCACGCTACTTGGGTATTTCTGTGCATGAGACTTGATGTGAGTATTCTCTCTCAGGTAGTGCAAATGTCATCGGTTGCCATTGACCGCTCTGGGTGGGAGCATAGAACAAACCGTTTTTTCTTTGCACATAGAATTCTGCAGCCCCTTGACCGTTCGAGCAATTAAACCAATCTGACCATCCCCCTGGTCCTCCCCAATATTCCCACTGAGAGGACCCATATTTTCGTTCAGCACGCCAAAGACGTTTTACTTTGCAACTTACGCTTACCCATCCCTGCCACTCAATACCGTTTGATTTGTCTGCCTCACTGAGTGTTTTCGCTTTGATTTCGATGCTCTGTCCTCCATATTCAGTGATATCGAGGATTTCGTAATCTCGTTGAGGAGTCAGTCCGATTACATATTGGTAGTAAAATTCTCCGCATTTGACCATTGTCTCGTCAATAGACTTCTGGAGAGACGACCGCATCTCTTGTTCCAAAATAAATCCCTGTGCCAATGAACAAGAGGATAACCACAGAGTCGTCACGATGATTATCCAGAGGCATGTTGATTTTCTCATGTCACATACTCCCTCAAATTATTCTTGCTCAGCGCGTACCGTCGGGTGAAAAGGGAGGAACGCAGAACGTCCTATTTGTTTTCCAACACATCCGCCACCCACTCGATTCCCAGTTCGCGCAATTTCGCGCGCGAGGGCACGGTCGTTTGCGGATCCCAGCCCTTGAGTTGGTACAACTGCGTCATCATTTGCTCGAACTCGGCTTTGGGAATGGCGACGCCCGCGAGCGCGCCGTTTTCCAAGGGCTGATGCAAACGTTCGGGCAGAACGTCGTCGCGCCGCGCGAATCCTTCGCGGACGTTGAACGCGCGCGCCAGATTCGTCGCGCGTTCGCCGATGCGCGTCACATCGTCCAACGTAATGTCCCAACCCGTCGCTGCGCGCAACGCGTTCACCAATTCGTCAATCTGGATGAACGAACGCGGCGCGACGCCAAAGAAACACATCCCGGTCACTTTTTCCGCGCTCGTCCAATTTTCGACGAGATAGTAATTCCGGACTTTGCGTTCGCTCAATTCGCGCGGCGGCGCGGCTTCGATGCCCAGCGGCGCGCCGCCTTTGAATCCGACCGAATCGGCGTTCGCGATCATCGGATCGTGAACCGAGGTGAGATGCTCTGCGCCCGCTTCATTGATCGCGTAGCCGAGTCCCAAGCCAACCTTGCCGCGCGGATCGTGCATCGGCAATTCTTGACCTTTGACGTGCATCGCGAAATAGCGCGCGTCGCCGCCGATGAGTTCCGCCGCGCGGCGCGTTCCTTCCGCCAGCAAATCGCCGATGCCTTGCCGCCGCGCGATCAGATCGATCAACTTGAGCATCGCCTCCGCGTTGCCAAAGCGCAGATCGATTCCGCCGGTTTCTTTCAAGCCGATCAAGTTATGCTCGAAACATTCCATCGCGAAAGCAATCGTCGAGCCGCACGAAATCGAATCGAGGACGTAGCGATTGCACAACTCGTTCGCCTTGGCGATGGCTTGTAAATCGCCGACGCCGCAGTTGGGTCCGAAACTATCGAGCGATTCGTACTCGGGTCCGCCGTACGCGTCGCTGACTTGATAGCGATCATCTACTTTGACTTCGCGCTTGCAGCGCACCGCGCACGCGTAGCAACTGCGGCGCGCGGTGAGCAACTGTTTTTCGTACGCGTCCCATTTGATCTGATCAATTTGATCGAATGCGCCTTGATGAAAATTGCGCGTCGGCAAAATGCCCGCCGCGTTCAAGCCGTCCACCAAGCCGGGGGTTCCCTTGTTTTGCAGATCCCAGGATTGCGGATGATCTTTGACGCGCTTTGCCAAGATGGGACCCAGCGCGGCAACGCCTTTGGCGTCGTGCGCCCAGTCCGCGTAACGCCCGGAGCCGCGCACCGCGACTGCGCGCAAATTTTTCGATCCCATCACCGCTCCGATTCCGGCGCGCGCGGCAAAGTGGCGCAGTTCGTTCGTCAGTCCTGCAAAACGCACCAGGTTTTCACCGCCGATGCCGATCTGCAAAATGCGGATTAGTTTGTCGCCGAGTTCCGCGCGAATCGTTTCCTGTACCTCCAGCGCGTCGCGTCCCCACACATTGCGCGCGTCGCGAATTTCAACGCGATCGTTGTGAATCCAGAGATAGACCGGCGACGCCGCGCGTCCGGTGACGACGACGGCTTCCCAACCCGCGTTCTTGAGTTCGGGACCCCAATAGCCCGCCGCTTCCGCTTCGCCGAACGCGCGCGTGAGCGGCGAGCGCGCCACCGCGCTGAAACGCGTCGCGGTCGAAAAGGGCGCGCCGGTCAACACGCCGTTCGCCAGAATCAGAATGTTCGCCGGATCGAACGGCTCGGTGCCGCGCGGCAATTCGCGCAACAAGATGTACGCCGCGAGCGCTTTGCCGCCGGGATAAAGCCGATAGAATTGTTCGTCGAATGTTTCGACGCGCGTCGTGCGATTCGTCAGATCGACGCGCAGAATTTTGCCGGAAGTGCCGAAAGACATACCAGTCTCCTGAGTATGACCGCTGACGGCAGACCGCTGACCGCATCATTCATTGGCGGTCTGTGGTCGTCCGTCGTCGGTCGAAATTATTTTGGCGCGCGCCCGTACATCGCCGTCAATTCCGCGAGCCGCGCGGCAATGTCATCGTTCAGCGTGTCGGGCATCATTCGCCAGCACCAATTCGGCGCGCCGAAGGTGCTGGGGTTGTTCAAGCGCGCGTCGTTGCCCAACGACAACAAATCTTGCGCGGGTGCGATCGCGGTGTGCGCAACCGAACTCCACACCGCGCGGATGAAATCCCAAGCGATGTCCGCGCCGTCGCTCTGTAAATATTTGCGCGCGCGATCGCGCTCGGTGTCGGACGAGGTGACGCGATACCAGCCGACGGTCGTGTCGTTGTCGTGCGTGCCGGTGTACGCGACGAAATCGCGCGAATAGTTGTGCGGCAGAAACGGATTCGCCGGATCGCCGCCGAACGCGAACTGCAAGACCTTCATCCCCGGATAACCGAACTCGGCGCGCAACGCGTCTACGCCGACGCGCGACGCGTCATCGAATTGTCCCAGGTCTTCCGCGATGATCGCCACCTTGCCGAGCGCGCGCGTGATCGCGCGAAAAAAGTTTTTGCCGGGACCTTCGAGCCACTTGCCTTTGACCGCCGTCGCTTCGCCAAAGGGGACTGCCCAATAGTTGTAAAAGCCGCGAAAGTGATCGATCCGCACGACATCGCTTTGCGTGAACGCCACTTGAAAGCGCGCGCGCCACCACGCGAATTCATCGCGCGCCATCGCGTTCCAGCGATACAACGGATTGCCCCACAGTTGTCCGGTCGCGCTGAAATAATCCGGCGGCACGCCCGCGACTGCCATCGGCTGGAAATTTTTGTCGAGCGAAAATTGATCGGGATTCGCCCACACGTCCGCGCTATCGAGCGCGACGTAGATCGGCACATCACCGATGATGCGGATGCCGCGTTCGTTCGCGTATCGTTTGAGCGCGAGCCATTGCTCGAAAAATTGCCACTGGCGATATTTTTGATTTTCGATTTTTTCTGCGAGCGCGGCGCGCGCGCGTTTGAGCGCGGCAGGTTTACGCGCGACCAGGTCGGGTTCCCATTCGCGCCACGCGCGCCAGTTATGCGTTTCTTTCAGCGCGAGAAACAGCGCGACGTCGTCCAGCCACGCGGCGTTGGCGCGGCAGAACCGCGCAAATGAATCGCGTTGTTCGCGCGGCGCGTGCGCGCGAAAATTTTCGAACGCGCGATTCAGCAGATCGTTTTTGTACGGAATGACGCGTCCATAGTCCACCCGGTCAATCGGAAAATCGGGAAACGCTTGCAGATCGTCGCGCGAAAGATGTCTCGCATCGGCTAGTTTTTCAGGACTGATGAGGAGTGGATTTCCGGCAAATGTCGCAGGTGACTGGTACGGCGAATCGCCAAAACCGGTGGGGCTGAGCGGCAGAACTTGCCAGTACGTTTGGCGCGCGCGCGCCAGAAAATCTACAAAGCGAAACGCGTTGTCGCCCAGGTCGCCGATGCCGAAACGACCGGGAAGTGAAGTTGGATGGAGGATGACGCCACTGCGTCGCGGAAATTGCATAAGCGCATTGTAATCAAAATGGGTTTTGAGGGCAAACGCGTGGAACGACCGGCGAATGTCATTGCGAGGCGCGGTCTTTGCGCCGAAGCAATCTCCAATTTGCAAGTTGGAGATTGCTTCGCCGCTACGCGGCTCGCAATGACACAGCGGTCATCGGCCAATCTTGCGCTTTTTCGCGTTTGCGTGCAAAATAAGCAACGTCAATTTCTAGCGGTGGTCGGCGGTCGTCCGTCGGCGGTCGCTGTTCAAGGGAGTCGTCAATGTCGGAAACGCAGTTTCTCATGCTCGCGCTCGTGGCGCTCGTCGTCACCGCGCTCGCGATAAAATTCGTTCCGCGCGCGCGTCAATCGCCGCTGTTCGATCGGGTGTTGTGGGGCGCAACCTGGTTGCTGGCGTTCGTGTGCGCGTGGTACGCGGTCGGGCAAGTGAAAAGCGACGCGCCGCTCGCGTCGCTCGGACTCGACGCGTTCGCGCAGGTGGCTGGCGCGGCGCTCGTCATCGGCGCGCTGGGGGGCGCGTTGTCGCTCAACCTGGTGTTGTGGTTGATCGACCGGCTGAATCCGGCGGAGGCAGACGAAACCCAGGACGCGGATGTGCCTGCGGATGCTCCGCTCGAAAACGAAACGCCTGCGCCGCCGGATACTTGATTGGCGCGCGCAAACAAAACGCGCGGCAACCCGTTACGGTTGTCGCGCGTTTTTTCTTTGCGCGTGGAGGTATTACGCCGCTTTGCGCGCCGCCGCCAGTTGGACGCGCGCAAAATGCAACCGCTCGATTGCCATCGCGGCAACTTGCTTGACCAGCGCATAGCCCAACTTGCAGTCCACTTCGCACAGCGCGCGCAATGCTTTCGCGTCGATCCGCAAGACGCGGCTGGGCGCGGCGACGCGCGCGGTGGCGGTAAACGTGTACGGCTCGATCATCGCCGAGATCGCGAACGGCTCGCCGGATCCGATTTCGCCGACCAGGAATTGATCCTTGGGATCGCCGCTTGCCACGTAGTACAGATCGACACTGCCTTCCACCAGCAAGTAGAGCGCTTCGACGGGCTGACCTTCCAGGAATAATTCCTTGCCTGCGTCAACGCGCATTTCTTCCGTCACCATCGCAATCGCTTTTTGCTGTTCTTCGCTGAGGCAACAGAAAAATGGATAGCGTCGTAGGATTTCGGGTGAGATCATTTCTCCTCCTTCAGATAGTCAACTAGTGATTGGTCAATTGGTTGACTAGTCACCAATTACCAATCACTAATTGACCAATTGACTAATCACTAATTCCACTGCGCGCGGCACTGCGCTTGCTACCGCCGGCGATAATTCCTCCGAAAAATCGTACACGTTTTGCGCTTCAATCGCGACGATCAGAATGTCGTTTGGCAATGCCGCGCCCATCGTGCGTCCGACTTGGAGCGCGGTGTGCAGCGTCGTCTCGTGTGCGGAGGCGAGATGACTCTGCGCGTAGTTCGGCAAATCCTCCAGCCGAAACGAACTGACGGTGCCTTGCGGCGCGCGTCCAGTGTTGAGCGCGTCCACGATGATCGCGCGATCATAGCCGATGAGGCGTTCCATCAACGACAAGCCGCCGCCGGAGTGAAAGTCAAATTCGATATTCGGGTCGGTGATGCGCGCTTGGACTTGCTCCGCGACGCGCCAGCCGACGCCGTCATCGCTGAGGAGCGGATTGCCGAGACCGAGGATGAGTGTTTTCATCAAGTTCAAAGTTCGAGGTTCAAGGTTCAACTTTGAACTTTGAACCTTGAACTCACTAATCACAGAATTGCTTCAATACCTCAACCACATTCCCGCGCGCGTCACGCACCGTCACTTCCAGCGGCATCTGTCCCGGCAGCGAATGCGTCGCGCAGCCAAAGCAGGGATCGTACGCGCGGAATGCCATCTCGACGCGATTCAAAATCCCTTCGCTGACAACGACGCCGCGCTTGATGAAACTGTCCGCCGCTTTTTTGATGCTCATCGTGATCGGCGCATAGTTGTTCGTCGTGCCGACGATCAAATTCGCCTTCGTCACGATGCCGCGCTCGTCCGTCCAGTAATGATGCGTCAACGTGCCGCGCGGCGCTTCGACGATGCCGACGCCTTCCGTCGGTTTCGCGGTTGGGATCGTGCGGAAGTTGTCCGATGTGATTTCCGGATCGGTCACGAGTTCGACCCAGCGTTCCGCCGCGTACAGCAATTCGATCAGGCGCGCCCAGTGAATCGCGAGGCGTTGGTGTACCGGCTTGCCGCCGAGCGTCGCGTAGAATTTGTCGTACTCGGCTTGGGCGAGCGGCGTCGCCATTCCGTCCGCCGCGTTCAAACGCGATAACGGCGTCGCAAAGTACACGCCGGAATCTTTCCCGTCCACAAATCCTTTCCAGCCCACTTTTTTCAGATACGGGAATTTGAGGTACGTCCAGGGTTCGACGTGTTCCGCGATCCAATCGGTGTACTCGCTGGGCGCGTACTTGCCGAGCCGTTTGCCTTCCGGATCGACGACGCTGACCTTGCCATCGTAGAAATTCACCTTGTGGCTGTCGTCCACCATACCGATGCTGTGCGTGCGATGCGTGTAGATGTCGCCAAGAATCAAATCCACGTACGCCTTGTTGCCCAGCACGATGTCGCCGAACAATTTCAAACTGAACTGCGCGAATTCAATCGCCCATTTACCCATCGCGAGAATTTCATCGCGCTGTTCTTTCGTGATCCCTTTCGACAGACCGCCGGGAATCGAAGTGCAGGGATGCACTTTGCGCCCGCCGATCATTTCGATCACGGTGTGCCCGGCTTTGCGCGCTTGCAAAACTTTCCCTGCGATTTCCATTCCGACTTTGTGGATCACACCCAGGATGTTCCGCTCCGCGACCGGCGCGTCGGGACCCATCACGAAATCGGGACCGCCGAGCGCGTAAAAGTGCGTCGTGTGATCGGTGACGTAGAACGCGGAGTAGAGCAGTTCGCGCAACAGTTTCGCGGGGCGCGGGATTTCGACGTGATACACCGCGTCCGCCGCTTTCGCCGCCGCCATGTGATGCGCCTCAGGGCAAACGCCGCAGATGCGTCCGGTGATCACTGCCATTTCTTCGATGGGGCGTCCAACACAGAATCGTTCAAAACCGCGCAGTTCGGGAATTTGAAAGTACGTATTCGCGACGTTCCCCTCGTCGTTCAAAAATATCTCAATCTTGCCGTGCCCTTCGAGACGCGTAATCGGGTCTATGGTTATTCTCTGCATATTTGTTCTCCAATCGAAAGATGAAAGATGAAGGATGAAAGATGAATCTTCCTTTTTTCATCTTTCATCTTTCATCTTTCATCTTTCATCCTTCATCCTTTGTCTTCCCATGCCGCCTTGCTTGCTCTTAGCAACGACCCCGGCATCCCGAAACGATAAAACATTCCGGCGGGATCAGGAATGCCGTCGAGAATTTTTTCCACCTCGACGGGATCGCGCGAGTCAATCACCGACGCGACGGCGTTGAGCAAACGCGCGCCGTGATCGGGTGAGTCGTCCGTTGCGCCGTAACAGCCGACGCACGGCACGGCGGCTTTGGGGCAAACTGCGCCGCAACCGCTGCGCGTCGCCGCGCCGCAACACAGGATACCTTGCTCGAGCAAGCAGACATCCGGATCGGGTTTGAAATCTTGGATGCGCGTGAACTTGGCGATCTTTTTTTCGTTGCGCGTGCGCGTACATTCCTCGCACACGCTCGAATTGCCCGCGCCGATGACCGCGCCGGTCGGCGGGAGTTGCGCCTTGCCCTGCAACACTTGCACGACTAGATCGATCACCGCCGCGATTTGATGCGATTCGGGCGGACAGCCGGGCATATAATAGTCCACCTTCACCACTTGGTCAAGCGATTTGACCGCCGGATACAGCGTTGGAATTGTGATCTCGCCTTCCGGTATTGTGTATTTCGTTTGCGGGCGGAGGTCGTCCGGATTGTCGGTCGAGAGTGTGGTGAACGCGGTGTCCACCATAGATGGCGTGCTACTCAGGTTTGCCAAGCCGGGAATGCCGCCTTGCGTCGCGCACGCGCCGAACGCAACGAGGATTTGTGATTTCTTCCGGAGCAGATGCGCGATGTGTTCGTTCTCGTCGTTGCGGATCGCGCCGTTGAAGAGCGTCAGCAGGATCGACTGGTCCGCCATCGCTTCCACGTCTTTGTACTTCGCGTCCATCGCGACGGGCCAGAAGACGACGTCGAAATTCGCGTCCACGTCGAGAATTTTTTCGTTCGTGTTCAGCACGGCGATTTCGCAGCCGCCGCACGCCGCCGCCCAGTACATTGCGAATTTGGGTTTGCTCATACCGCCACCTCCGCGATTGCCGATCGCTGATGGCTGACGGCTGATAGCTGACCGCCTTTCCAATTCAGCGGACCCAGTTTGCGAATCTCTTCGATCATCTTTGTTACTTCGGCGGCGAAGATCGTACCTTCTGCCGCGCTCGCCCACAACAACTGCAAGCGTTGCGGCTCGATACCCATTTGCGCGATCATCCGGCGCATCAACAGGAACCGACTTTGCGCTTTGTAGTTTTGTTCGACATAGTGGCAATCGCCGGGATGACAGCCGGAAATCAGCACCGCGTCCGCGCCGTTCGCAAATGCTTGCAGGACGAACGTCGTGTCAATGCGTCCGGAACACATCAAGCGAATCAGGCGAATGTTCGGTGGATATTTCAACCGCATCGAGCCAGCCGAATCGGCGGCGCGGTAACTGCACCAGTTACAAGTGAAACCGATTATCAAGGGTTCGAATTGTTGAGCCATAGTTATTCTCCGAGTGAGTGGTCAGTGGGTAGTGGTCAGTGGACAGACGGACGTTGATCACTGACCACCGATCACTATCCACTCGATCACGCCGGTACCGCCTCCCCGATATTCAACAGCATCAACCCGTTCAGTTGCGCCGTGATTTGTTTGCTGCTGAAAACGGTGCCGGCGATTGCGCCGGAAGGACACGCGGCAACGCACGTGCCGCAACCCTGACAGAGCGCGGGATTCACTTCCGAGTACGCGCGCGCGCCGTTTTTCGCTTCGATAAAGTTGATCGCTGTGAACGGGCATTGATTGTTGCAGATGCGGCACGCGGAACAACGCTCCTTGTCAATGCTCGCGCGGATCGGCTCGACCGCGATCTCTTTCTGCTGAACCTTGCCGACGACGCGCGCCGCCGCCGCCGCGCCTTGCGCGACACTCGCCGGAATGTCTTTGGGACCTTGCGCGCAGCCCGCGATGAAAATCCCTTCCGTCATCGTCGCGACCGGATCGAGTTTGGGATGGCGCTCGATGAACCACCCGGCGGACGCACAAGAAATGCCGAAGAGATGCCCCACTTGTTTCGAATCGTGGCGCGGCTCCAAGCCCGCCGAGAGGATCACCATATCTACCGGGATCCGGCGTTGCTTGCCGATCAGCGTGTCCTCGACCTGGACGATCAGTTTGCCTTCTTCGCCCGACTGACGCGCGGCATCCGTCACTTCGGCGACGCGCCCGCGCACAAAGAGCGTGCCTTCATCCAAAACGCGTTGGTAGAACTCGTCGTAATCTTTGAACGCGGTCCGCATATCCATATAGAAATTGTACACGGTCGCGCCGGTTTTCTCTTTGACCAGGTGCGCGAATTTCAAACTCTGCATACAACAAATCACCGAGCAGTAATTGTTATAGTGTTTGTCGCGGCTGCCGACGCAGTGGACGATGCCGACCGATTGGGGGACGGTTACGCCGTCGCGCAAAACGATCTTGCCGCCGGTCGGTCCGCCCGCGCTGGAGAGTCGCTCGAATTCGAGGTTGGTGAAGACGTTTGCCAGACGACCGTAGCCGTACTGCGAAATCCGGCGCGCGTCGAACAAGTCGTAGCCGGTTGCCAGGATGATGTTGCCGACCTGGAACGTGACGTATTCGTCTTGTTGTTTGAAATCAATCGCGTTCGACGCGCAGAATTTCTCGCACGCCTTGCACGTTCCTTTTTGGAAGAACGTGCAGTTGTCGCGATCGATCACCGGATATTTCGGTACGGCTTGCGGGAAGGGCGTGTAAATCGCTTTGCGATAACCCACGCCGGCTTCGTATGCCTGATCGATCACTTTCTTGGGACACTTTTCCTGACAAATGCCGCAACCCGTACAATCGGCTTCTTTGACGTACCGCGCTTTTTTCCGCACGGTCACGGTGAAATTGCCGACGTATCCTTCGACCTTGGTCACTTCGCTGTATGCCATCAAGTTGATATTTTTGTGGCTTCCCACGGAAACCATCTTGGGTGTGAGAATTCAGGCAGAGCAATCGAGGGTGGGATACGTTTTATCCAGTTGCGCCATTCGTCCGCCGATGGAGGGTTCGCGTTCGACCAGGTAGACCGGCAGACCGCCGTCCGCGATTTCCAACGCGGCTTGAATCCCGGCGACTCCGCCGCCGACGACCAGCGTCGCCGGATGAATCGGCAGGTAGAGCGGTTCGAGCGGTTCGTGATAGATCACGCGCTCGACCGCGCCGGCGATGATCGCTTTCGATTTGTCGTTCGCCGCCGCTTTGTCCGTATGCACCCAGGAGACCTGCTCGCGGATCGAGACGAGTTCGCACAGGTACGGATTCAATCCGGCTTGTTCGCACGCGCCGCGAAACGTTTTTTCGTGCAAGTGCGGCGAGCACGCCGCGACGACGATGCGTGTCAAGCCCTGTTCCTTGATGTCCTTGGCGATCAAATCTTGCCCTGGGCTGGAGCACATAAATTTGTAATCGCGTGCGACGACGACGCCGCGCGCTTTCAGTTTCTCGCCTGCCCACTTGGCGACCCCCGCCACATCCACCATTCCGGCGATGTTGCTGCCGCAGTGACAGACATAGACTCCGATTCGTTCCGTCATGCTTACACCTCCTCTCGGCCGGGCATCGCCGGCATCGGCAAGGCTTCTTTGGGGCGGCGCGGTTTTGCTGCCGGCGGCGTTTCTTCAGAGGGCGGCACTTCGACGCCGATCCGCGCCAGCGCCGGGCGCGCGTCCACGATTTCCGCGCCGATGCCCAGCGCGCGCGCGGACTCGCCAAACGCCAAGCCCATCATTTGCGTAAAGTACAGGACTGGAATGTGATAGTCGGTCTTGAAATACCGATTCATCGCGCTTTGGAAGCCGTCGAGATTCATCTGGCACATCGGGCACACCGTGACGATGAGATCGGCTTTGTAATCGGCGGCGCCTTTGACCAAGCGGCGAATCATTTCGAATGCCGACGCTTCGCTGATCTGGGTCATATGTCCGCCGCAGCAATGCGCTTTCATCGGATAGTCCACCACTTCCGCGCCGAGCGCTTGCATCAATTTGTCCAACGCCACAGGATATTCTGGATCGTCTACGACCCCGTCGAGTTTCGGGCGACCGAACAGGCAACCATAGTACGGCGCGATCCGCAAACCGGTGAGCGGTTTGGTGACTTTGGCCTCGATGGGTGTGTAGCCGACGTCGTTGACGATCACATCGAGCAGGTGGCGCGTCCTGACCGCGCCGGGTTTATAGTGCAAGCCGCCCGCCGCCAGCGCGCCATTCACTTTTTCTGCCAGCGCGGCATCTTGCGCCAGGTACGTGTCGGTCTTGGCGAGGTTCAAATAACACGCGCTGCACGGCGCGACCATTTCGCGCAAGCCGTCGGTTTTCGCTGCCAGCGCGAGCGTGCGCGCGATCAGCGCATACGCCGCCATCCGATTCAGCGCGATGTATTCCGTCGCGCCGCAGCAATTCCAATCGTCCACTTCCACCAATTCGATCCCCAGCGGTTTGAGGACGACTTCCATGGATTGCCAGTACGGGTAGCCGAGCGCGCCTTTTTCTAGTGAACAGCCGGGAAAGACACTGTACTTCATCCGGCACCTCCCATAATCTTGGCGTCATCTTCCGCTTCGATCTCTTTGGCTTTATCCAAGATCGCGCGCAAACTGTCCATTCCCTTGATCCGTTTGGGAGTGAAACTGATGCGCCCCTTGGTGACCATCCCCACGCCCATATCGGCGATCTTGAACACGCCGAAAGGATTGTGGCGAATCATATGTTGCGACATCAACCCCAATTCGAACGAGCGCCCAAAGTTTTCCACCCAGAAGATAAAGGTCTTCGAGAAATCGGGCGCGGTGGATTCATCGTACAATTTGGACTTGACGGACATTCGCTTGAGCGTGTACATCACGTCGGTGACGTGAATGTCTTGGGGACAGCGCACCATACAATAGTAGCAGGAAACGCAAAACCAGGGGGCGTTACTGCGAAGCACGCGCTCTTTCATTCCTGCGCGAATCATCGCAAAGAGATTGCGCGGTGTGGAGTCCATATCGGGACCGGACGGGCAAGAGCCGCCGCACGTCCCGCATTGGATACACATTTCCAAATGCGATTGACCGGGAGTCGCGGCAATGACTTGGTCGAGGAACGTCTTGGGCGCTCCATTCGACACCGTTTGGTGCATAGGGGAACCTCCTTCCCAAATGAATTGCAAGCGTGGATGATCGAATCGCGGACAACAAAAAAAGCAATCCGGCGGCGTACTCCGCCGCGCGATTGCTTCGTCACAAAAATCAAATCTACCGAGCAACGAACCAAGCCCCAAGCGGCATCGCCTGAGGTCACCATCGGTATTTCAACAGCTCGATCTTATCCACTATGGGTGCTAATCAAGTGCCGTGAGGGTCAAAATCCGGTCAAAATTATTTTGGCGCACGCAGCGCCTCTAACGCCTGCCGCACGCGCGCGTATTCGCCTTCGATGTGTTGGAATTGCGCCGCCGCGCCGTCCAGCGTGCCGCCGCGCGCTTGCAGTTCCAGCGCGTGGCAATGCGCGGCAAGCGTCGTCGCGCCCAGCGACGCGCTGCTGCCTTTGAGCGTGTGCGCGGCTTTTTGTGTCGCGGTCGCGCTGCCTCCGGCAATCGCCGCGCGCAACGCGCCCAGCAATTCGGGCGCACTCTCCAAATACGTGGCGATCAGTTCGCCCAAGTAATCGTGTTCGCCGTCTTGCAGAAAGCGCAAACGTTCGAGCGTGTTGCGATCCAATGGATCGGATGGGGGTTGATTCATCGCGATTGGTTCTCTCTTATTGACCGGGCACGCGCGTTCCGATGAATTTGATCTGTCCCAGATCCGTCGTGCCGCCTGCGGTGACTTGGACCGGCAATTCCATCCCGCCGCCCTGGCGCGCGATCACGATCGCGCGCGCGCCGACCGGCACACCGCGTATCTCGAATGCCCCCGCGTTGTTCGCGTACCCCTGGATGTCGGTGCGTAAAATGTAAATTTCCGCGTCGAGCGGCTTGCCGTTTTCATCCACGACGATTCCGATCACAGTCCCCGCACCGACGACACGCGCAAACTGATCGCTCTTGAACAGATTGACGACGGTGATCGCGGTGAGCAGAAACAAGGCGAGCATGATCATCCAAACGATCCGCCAGCGCGCCGCCGCGCGATCTTTGGGCGTGAGCCCTTTGCCGTAATCTTTCAGGGAGGGAGAAGATTCGAACGCCATTGGAGAACTCCTTTCACTTGGCCGGATCAACCGAGATCTTGCCAAACCGCGCCGTCGTGCTACTCCACGTGCGAAACCCGACGCCGCCATGCGTGTACGTGCTGTCACTCCCCTGCAACACCGGTTTGCCATCCACGTAAGCGGTGAACGTACTTCCTTTCGCTACGATTTGAATGTCGCGCGATGTACCATACCAATTGTAGCCGGGTGCACGGGCAACCGCAAACGGACTGAGCTCGTTGCCATTCACCCACTTGCGCATAATGAACGCGCCGCCGGCATAGCCCGGATCGTACTGAAACGTATACCCGTTGACGTTGCTTGTGTTCGTCGCGCGAAACCAGAGACCGTACCCGTTCCCCTGATTCAGCACCGCGCCGTTCACCGTGATCGTGTAATCGCCGTGCGAGAGGTCGTGGAAGATGCGTCCCTCGCCGGGACCTCCTACCAAGTCGCCGTCTTTGGTCTGCCAATTGCCATTGACGATTTTCCAATTTCCCAAATTACCGAAATCGTCGCTAAAGTAGGAACCGCACGCATTCGCAAAACCGACCGCGCTGACCACCCGGCAGTACGCGCCTTGCAGGTCAACGCCAAAGAGGGTCAAGACCAAAATCACTCCCAGGAGGAACAACACGAGGAGCAAACTGTACTCGGTCATTCCTTGCCCGGCTTGATGCGATCTGTTGATGGATTTCATTCTACCTCCTCGATGACCATTGACAACGCTCAATCATCGTTTCGCTTGCCGTTGCGCCAGACGCGCCGCCACGCGTTGATACGCCGGCGACGGAGTAGCGGGCGGTGGCTTGTGATGTTCCGGTTGGCTCAGCGCGTACGCCCAATCCTCGAACAGCGCGGCGAGCGGCGTGGGCGGCGTTTCCAAGACGGGCGGGACGCCGCGATTGATCGCCGGCACGAACGCGTCCGGCGCAAAGGGCAGGACGACGTCAATCAGGCGTTGCAGCGCGTCCTCGATCTCTTTGCGCGCCAAGCCGCGCCGCTCGAACGTCCAGTTCAGCACCAGCCGGATGATCTGGCGCGGATATTTCAGCGTGTCGAACACATCGAGCGCGCATGCCGCCGCGTGCAACGACGCGAGTTCCGGCGCCAGCACCAGCAAAATCTCGTCGGCGTTGTCCAAGCCCGCCAGCGTGGTCGCGCTGAAATCGTGCGGCAGATCGAGCACCAAATAGTGATAGCGTTCGCGCAGCGTCGTGATCACGTGCGCGACCTTGTCGCCGGTGATCAGTTCGGCTTGCTCCGGGCGGTTGGGCGCGGCAAGCACGAACGCGCCGCTGCGATGCGACAGCGAGACTCGTTCGATCAACTCGGCATCAATCTCTTCGACCGGCAGGCGCGCCAGGTCTGCCCAGGTTTTGCGCAACGGCAGATTCAACATCAACGCGCTTTGCCCGCTCGTCAACACGAGATCGATCAAGCCGGTGCCGCAGCCCCACAACTGCGCGAGTCCGGTCGCCAGGTTCGCGGCAATGGTCGAAGTGCCGATGCCGCCGCGCAGCGAAAAGACCGCGATCACCTTGCCCTTGATCTTGTGCGTTTCGGCGGGGAGCGCGGTGACGCGCCGGAGCAAGACGCGGACGCGCGCCTGCAACTCGGACGGCTCGAACGGTTTGGTCATATAGTCGTCCGCGCCGGCTTCGAATCCCTTGATCTTTTCCTGCACCGTATCGTGGCTGGTGAGGATCATAATCGGCGAATGGGCGGTCGTGGTTTTTTGGCGCAGTTGGCGTGTCAACTCATAGCCGTTCATCTCCGGCATTTCGACATCGGAAATGATCAGATCGGGGCGAATTTCCTCCACGCGATTCAGCGCGTCGGCGCCGGTGTTGGCGGTGAACGTTTCGTACCCGGCTTGTTTCAGTACGATGACGACGAGTTTTTGATTGACCGGATCATCGTCTACAACGAGAATTCGATTGGGCATAGGGTTCCTCGCAATTCGCAATTCGCAATTCGCAATTCGCAATTCACAATTCACAATTGCTAATTGTCAATGAGCTTGAAAAACGCTTCGACGAGGTGCGGATCGAAATGCGCGCCGGCGTTGTCGCGCAAGTATGCGCGCGCGTGCGCGTCATCCCACGCGCGCGCATCCGGACGATCCGTGCGCAACGTATCCCACACATCCACGATCGCAAAAAGACGCGCGGGCAAGGGAATCTCCTCGCCTTGCAAGCCGCGCGGGTAACCCGAGCCGTCCCATTTTTCGTGATGCGCGTACGGGATCGCCAGCGCGGGTTTGAGAAATTCGACCGGCGCGAGGAATTCCAACGCAAACGCCGGATGTTGGCGCATACGCGCCTCTTCCAGTTCAGTCAGCGGACTCGTTTTGAGCATGATCTGATCCGGCACGTTCAGTTTGCCAATGTCGTGCAACAACGCGCCGCGCCGGATGTGCGCGATGTCCGTATCGGCGATGCCCAGCGCGCGCGCTAGGCGAATCGCCAGTTCCGTGACGCGGCGAATGTGTCCCGCCGGTTCGACGCCGCGCGTTTCGAGCGCGTGCGCCAAGCCCTCGATCATCGTATCGGCGGCGAGCGCGAGTTCCAGGTTGGAGTTTTGCAACTCTTCAAACAGCGAGACGTTGTCAATCGCGATCGCGGCTTGCAGCGCGAGCGCGTCGAGAAAATCGAGCCATTCGCCCGGCGCGGGCAACGGGCGGCGATGAAAAATCTCGAACACGCCTTTGAGTTGCCCCTTGGCGATCAGCGGCGTGCCCAGATAGCCGACAAACCCTTCGCGTTTCAGCGCGGCAACGCGCGCCGATGGCGTGGTCACGCTTGCGAGATCGAGAATGACTTGCGCGCGGCGCTCTAACGCGATTTGTCCGGCGAGACCTTCGCCCCACCGGCAAGTGTGCCGCTCGATTTCGCGCGCGGTAAAGCCGCGCCCCGCCGCGAATTTGAGCGCCTGCAACTGAGGATGGAAGAGCAAGATCGCCGCCGCATCGGCGTGGAGAAACGTGACGACTTGATCGAGCAAGACGCGCAAGACGAGTCGCAGATCGAGACTCGCGCTGATCGCCTGATCCACGATCCGGAGCGAGGACAAACGCTGAACGTTCTTTTGCGTCTGTTCGACCAGGCGGACGGTTTCTGCGTGCAAGTTCGCGCGCCGCAGCGCGCTCGCCGCGATGTCTGCGAGCGCGGTGAGCAAACGCGCGTCGTCCGTTTCGATTCGGTCTGTTCGTCCCACCAACAGCGCGCCCAGGATTTCGTTTTGCGAAATGAGCGGGACGCAGGCAAACGCCGTCAATTGTTCCAGCCACGCCGGGCGCACCAGCAGCGGATCGTTTTCCGCGTCGTTTGTGGCGTAGGGTTCGCCGGTGGCGATCACGCGCCCGGCGACGCTTTTGTCCGGCGGCATCCGAAAGCCGATCCCGCGCGCCCACTGTCCGCGCGCCGATTCGATGGCGATCTCGCCGCTTGCCGGATCGCGCGTTGTGAATGTCGCGCCGGGCGCATCAAGCAAATACATCACTTGATCGAGGATGATCGGCAGCATCTCGGCGCGCGTCGTCGCGGCGCGCAACGCGTGCGCCATCGTCGCGACGGCGTGCAGTTCGCGCTCGCGTTGTTTTTGCGCGGTGATATCGCGAAAGATGCTTTGCACGATTTGCCCGTCCGAGTATTCGATCCGGCTTCCGGTGATTTCGACCGGCACGGTTGTGCCATCTTGGCGCAGGATTAGCCCGTCGCGCAGGATGCCAGAGCCGGTCGCGATCATCTCCTCAAAAACAGAAAGCGCGCGCGGCAATTCTGCGACCGGATAAATTTGCTCGACGCCCATTCCGACGATTTGCGCTTTGGAGTAACCGAAAAGGTCTTCCGCCTTGCGGTTGGCATCCAGCAAATTTCCTTGCAGATCCGCGAGCAGAATGGCATCGCTCGCGTCATTCAACAGCGCGCGATATTTTTCTTCGGACTTGATCAGTTCGTCGGTGCGTGCCTCCACGCGTTGTTCCAAGGTTTGAGCGTACGCGCGCAGTTGATTTTCTTTTTCGATCAGCGCGTCTGCCATCGCATCGAACGCGGCGGCGGTTTGCCCCACTTCGTCGCGCCGATTCAAACGGACGCGGCGCGCGGTATCGCCAGCGGCGAGCGCGTTGGCAACATCGGCGAGGTGCCGCAGTGGGCGCGTGACCCAGCGCGCCGCGAACAACGCGCCCAGCAACGCGACAATTCCGATGACGAGGGTCGCTCCGGCGACGCGTTCGATTTGCGCGGCGACGAGTTCTTGAATCCTGGGTTCGTGCGTCACGACGGAATAAATCCAGCGTTGATTTTCGAGCGGGACGAGCGCGGCATGCACTGTTTCGCCCGGAGCCGAGATGTAATGCACGAACGGATCGGTGGCGCGATGGTAGAGCAACGAGCGACCGAGCTGAACGAGTTCCGGGTTGTCGCTCGCGTCGGCGAGCAATTGCGCGGTGTTGGGACCATAGCGTTGTTCGAACAGGATCGGATTGGCGACATCGGGATTCAATGGCGCGTAGGGTTTAAAGCGCAAGTCGGGAAACTTGCCGTGTGACAAGCGGATACCCAGGTCGTTCCACAAGATGCCGTGCTCGTCCAGTCCGGCAAAATTGTTGTCTGCCGTGACGATGCGATCGAGCGCGGAGATTGAGACGCGTCCGATCACCGCGCCCCAGATCACACCCGAAGCGTCGCGAACGGGCGCGGAGAAATGCAGATAGACCTGTTGATCGTTGGGATCGTAGCGCGGCTCGTCAATTGTGACTTGACCCGCCATCGCGGTGCGAAAGTAGGGCGCGGTGGTGTAATTGCGTTCCAGCAAGGGCGCGGCGGTGCTTGCCAACACCAGCCCGTGCGGATCGGTCAGGGAGAGCGCGTCATAATCGTAGATCGCGCGAACCTCGCTGAGGTATTGTTCGATTTGGGCGCGCTGGGTGGGATTTTGCGGATCGCGCAAAAACTCGGCGGCGTTCGTGGTGATGCTGAGAAAGCGCAGATCGTTGAGGAGTTCGACGAGGTAGGCGTCCAACATTTCAGCCGTGCCGCGCGCGCGTTGCAGATTTTGCGCGTGGACGGCGCGCGTGATTTCATCGCGCGCGGAAATTTGGGTGTACGCGACGATCGCCATCGTCGCGATGACGGCGAACGCGACGGTCAGCGCGGTCATTTTTAGATCAAGTGGCAAGTCGCGCCACGCGGCGCGCAGACGAGTGAACATTGCAATACCAATGAGCAAAAGAGCAAATGACAAATTACAAATGACGAATGCTGACGGCTGACCGCTGATGGCTGATCGTCATTTGATTCTCACCAAACTGTAATCCTGAAACGTGACGAGTCCGCGCGCTTGGGTGTAGCCCAAGCCGGTGACGTTCGCGCGCGCCAGCACGATGAACGCCGGATCCACGAGCGGCGCGAGCGGCAGATCGCGCGCCAGAATTTCCTGCGCGCGAAAATACGCTTTGGCGCGATCTTCCACTTTGGTCTGCCGCGCGCCGTCCGCCATCGCCGCGTCGAATTCCGCGCTGGCGTACCCCAACGGCGCGAATGAGCCGGTCGATCCGAAACGCAAAAACAGGTTTTCCGGATCGGGTCCGTGCGAGCCGTCGTTCACCCACAAGTCGAAATCTTTTTGCTGGTACACGCGCGTCGAAACATCGGTGGACGCGAGCAACACCAGGTTGGCTTCGATGCCGACGGCGCGCAGTTGTTCTTGAACGACCTGCGCGACCTCTTTGAACGGCGAGACGTTCGACGCGAGCAGCACGGGTTTGAACCGACTGCCGTCCACGCCGCGTTTCACACCGGCGTCGTCCAGCAACTTTTCCGCGTTCGCGCGATCGAACGCGGGGGCGAGCGCGTTCGGATTGTACGCCCAAGGAATGCCCGGCGTGTACATTCCGACGCCCGGCGTGCCGAGTCCGGCAAATGCCTGGCTGAGCATCGCCGATCGATCCAGCGCGGAATTGATCGCCTGACGCACGCGCAGATCGTCCAGCGGCTTGCGCCGGAGGTTGATGCCCAAGTAGTACCGATTGGTGGATGCGAACGTTTTGACTTGGACGCCGGGCGTCTTTTGCAATTCGGCGACGCGTTCGCGCGGCGGCGCGGCGACGGAGAGATCAGCTTGCGCTTGCGCGATGAGATCGGGTCCCAGCGGCGCGGTCTTGGGGAAACGCCAGATCACTTGATCGAGAAATGGACCGCGCTTGAAGTACTCGCGGTTCACGACGGCAGTGATGTGATCGCCCCTGATCCATTCGACGAATTTGAACGGACCGGTGCCAATCGGTTTTTCGTTCGCCGGATTTTTCGTCCAGTCGTCGCTTTCGTAAATGTGCTTGGGCAGGATGAACGTGCCGTACCACGCGAGCATCGGCACGAAGGGCGCATACGCGTCTTTCAAGCGCAACGTCACCGTCGTCGCGTTCGGCGTTTCGATGCTGGCGATCCGCGTGGCAACGTCTTGCGCGGTTCCTTTTTCGCGCGCGATCGTTTCAAATGTCCATTTTACATCGGCGGCGGTGAGCGGCTTGCCATCGTGCCATTGGACGTTGGGGGCAAGATGGAAGGTGTAGGTCAAGCCGTCGCCGGAAATGTCCCAGCGCGTCGCCAGATCGGGGATGACGCGAAAATCCGCATCGAGCGTGACGAGTTTGTTGTAGAGATTTTGGCTGACGTAGAACGCGCTATCGTCGGAACGCAGATTCGGATTGAGACTGGACGGCTCGGTAGCGAGGATGACGCGAAACTCGCCGCCGCTCCCTTTGGGTTCCGGCGGTGTGGGAACTGCACAAGCGATCATACTGAAACCAATGGATACGCACGCGATTAAGAGTGTCCATACCGGGAACTTGTTCATCGTCCCCTCCGATCGGAACTGCGGCAATATACCGACCCGCTCCACTTGCATTATACCACGAATCTCTGGGAATTGTGCTAGCGATTTTGTCCTAGCCACATTGACAACGCGTGGGCTTGACGGTAGAATACGATCATCACCAACGCGAAAAAAACGGGAGGCAAAATGTCAAAGACGACGTACGATCTTAAATCGGTCAAACTGCCGCGTCTGGCAGGCGGCGGCTTGCGCGCGTTCGTCGCGCTGATGGAAAACCCGGCGACGCGCGGCTTGATCATTCCCAACTTGCTGCAGAGCGGCGGCATCACGCAACTGCGCGAACTAACGCTGGACGATCCGCCGACGTTTCTGCCGCGCTGGGAAACGCGCGCGACAAATTCTGCGCCGGTCGATCTCACGCGATTCGCGCAGACCGCGCGACCCGGGGGCAAGGGCTTTGCGTTTGCGACGACGCGCGCGTACTATGACGCGTATCGTTCCGGCGCGACGACGCCGGAAAAAATCGCGGAGCAAGTCTTGTCCGCGATTGAAGACAGCAACGCGCGCACGCCCGCGCTGCGCGCCATCGTCGCGTGTTTGCGCGATGACGTGATCGCGCAAGCGCGCGCCTCCGCCGAACGTTGGCGCGCGGGCAAACCGCTCAGCGTGTTCGATGGCGTGCCGGTCGCGGTGAAAGAAGAATTCGATCAGTCGCCGTATGGCACGACGTGGGGCACGCGTTTTCTCGGCAAGCAACCGGCGCGCACAGATGCGACGGTCGTCGCGCGGATGCGCGCTGGCGGCGCGCTCTTGATCGGCAAAGCGAATATGCACGAGATCGGAATTGGCGTGACCGGACTCAATCCGCATTGGGGCGTCACGCGCAATCCGTACAACGTCGCGCATCACACCGGCGGCAGTTCCAGCGGTTCGGCGACGGCGGTGGCGGCGGGTTTGTGTCCTGCCGCGCTCAGCGCGGATGGCGGCGGCTCGATCCGGATTCCGGCGGGATTCTGCGGTGTCGTCGGATTGAAACCGACGTTCGGACGCGTCAGCGAATTCAGTTCCGCCGCGTTGTGTTGGAGCGTCGCGCACAACGGTCCGATTGCCGCGACGGCGGAAGATGTCGCGCTGATGTACGCGCTGATCGCCGGACCCGATCCGAAAGACGATCAAACTTTGCATCAGCCGCCCGTGACCCTGGATCGTTTTGACGATTTGGACTTGCGCGATCTGACGATCGGAATTTTCACGCCCTGGTTCGAGCACGCGTCTCTGGCGATGGTCGAGGGGTGCAAGAAAATGGTCGCGGCGTTTCAAGCGATGGGCGCGCGCGTGGTCGAAATCGAAATTCCGGAACTGGAGGCGGCGCGCGTCGCGCACGTCATCACGATCACGTCGGAAATGTGCGCGGTGTTGGACAAGGAGTACGCAGCGCATCGCGCCGATTTTGGCTTGGACGTGCGAACGAATCTCGCGTTGGCGCGTTCGTTCACCGCGCCGGATTATTTGCAAGCGCAGCGCGTTCGCACGCGCGCGCTCGCGCATTTTGGGCGCGCGCTGGAGCAGGTCAACGTCATTCTCACGCCGGTCGCCGGTTGCGTCGCGCCCAAGATTCCGCCGGACGCGCTGCCGGACGGCGAATCGGATTTGACGACGCTGATGGAAATTATGCGCTTTGCGACTCCGGCGAATCTCACCGGACTGCCGGCGATTTCGTTCCCCGCCGGTTACGATTCGGCTGGTTTGCCGGTGGGCTGTCAGGCGATTGGGCGTCCCTGGGAGGAAAATATTCTGTTGCGACTCGCGCGCGCGGCGGAGCAAGTAGTGGAGCGGCGCAAACCGCAAGCGCATTATCGGCTGTTGCCGGAGTAAATCAAGACCTCGCAGGTTTCTAAAACCTGCGAGGTCTTTTTACACTTGGATGCGCGTTCCATCTTCCGCGACGATGATCTCTCCGGCGTACTCGGCGCGCACTTGTGCGACGACATCCACCTCCAGCGCGGGTGGATACAAATGATTCAGGATCACGCGCTTGACGCGCGCCGCGCGCGCCACGCGCCCGACCGCGTCGGCAGTCATATGATCGCGCGTCGCATAACCGCGCGGAAACGCGCACTCGCAGACGAACGCGTCCGCGTCGCGCGCGATTTCGATCAGCGCGGGATTTTCTTTCGCGTCGCCGGTGTACACCAACGCTTTGTCTTCCGCTTCGATCCGGTACGCGATGCTCGTCGCGGTGTGTGCGGACGGCGCGGTTTCAATCGTCCACGCGTCAAACGCGATTCGCTCTGCGCTGAGTTCGCGAATCGTCAATTCAAAACCGCGCGGCGCGACACTGGGATACGCGCGCAACAAATCGTCGTAGAGCGCGCGCGTGCCAACGCAACCGAACAAGCGGAGCGGACGTTCGCGCGTAAAACTCGGCGTGTAGTTCAATGCCTGCAACAGCATCACCAGATCGAGTGTGTGATCGGGGTGCAGATGCGTGAGAAAGACAAATTCGAGATCGCGATAACTGACGCCTGCCGCGTCGAGTCGCGGAATCGTGCCGGGACCCAAATCGAAGAGGAGCGGCGTCGCGCCGATTTGGACGAGGACGCCTGCCGGACTACGTTGCGGCATCGGCACGCCGGTCCCCGCGCCGAGGATGGTGAAGCGGATCATCAAAATTCAAAGCGCGCGAAATCTTTGCCGACGACGACGCGCCCCCCGAAACTTTTCTCCGCCGCCGCGCGCCATTTCTGCGCGTCGCAATGCGGCGGTAAATGCACCAACACCAATTTCTTTACGCCCGCGCGCTTTGCCTGCATTCCGGCTTGTTGTGCGCTCGTGTGTCCGCCGGTGGCTTGGCGGAGCGTCGTCGCTTCGTGGAAGAGAATGTCGGAGCCACGCGCGAGCTGCGCGACCGCGTCGCACATTTCCGTATCGCTGGAGTACGTGACGGCGCGTCGCGTCGCGCGCGCTTGGACGCGCACGGCGACGGTCGGGAGGAGGTGTTTCGTCGGCGTCGTCGCAATCGAAAATTCGGGTGTGGTGAAGAGCGCACTGCGTTGACGTTTGGGAATGCAATGAAACTCGACGGGGAAAAAGCCGACCTCGAACCAGCGTTCCCATTCGAACGCGCGCATCATCGCGCGCGTCGCGCGCAAGGTTTCCGCGAGTCCGAAAATGCGCAGAACTTTTTTGCGCCCCGCCAGCCACAGATCGAGCAGAAAGACGGAGACGCCGTAAATGTGATCGGGATGATGATGCGTGAGGATGACGTGATCGATCTGCTCGAGCGCGACGCCGGATTTTTCCAAGCGCTGCACCGGACTGCCGGCGCAATCAATCAGGATCGCTTCGTGTCGTCCTTTTACAACCAGATAGGTATGTTCGCGCGTAGCGTCGCTGAGCGCGGCGCCCGTGCCTAACAAAACGACTTGGGGCATCTCATCTCCATTAACACTCGGTTGTCATTGCGAGGAGCGTAGTTTGCGACGAAGCAATCTCCAAACTTGTGATGTGGGGATTGCTTCGCGGAGTTTACACTGAGCGAAGCGAACGTGCTCGCAATGACACGCGGCATTTTTATCTCCCATACATCCACATCAAAATTTGTGGCGTGACGTTCACTTCGATCAATGCCGCAATGAAAAGCAAAGGCAATACGACGAATAAAATAATTTTGACAAAATCGGCGAGCGCGCGCAGAAGGTTTTCCCCGGCAGTGACGCCGGGCGGCGGCGCGATGATCGACGCGCCGGCGCGCAGGGCGAACGCGGTGGCAAGGATCGCGGCGGGCAGTTCGACGATGCCGTGCGGCACCAGCGCGGCGATCAGAAAAACGATTCCCTCCGCGCCGAACAAGCGCGCCTCGCCAAAAAGAAAACCGACCAAGCCCATCGTCGTCACCATTGGCAAGCACGCGAGACTGCCGAAGGAGAACAACCCGAGCGCGGCAAAACCCAGCAATGAGCGCAGGTTGTAAAAAAAGATCGTGCCCACGTCCAGGCGCGGCAAAAGCGAATTGCCCTGAAACGCGGTTTGCTGGCGAAGCATTTCCGGATTGATTTTGATCGAACCGATCAACTCGGCGGGCAGGGGATACCGCGACGCAAAAAACCAGCCGCCGATCAGCGCGAGCGACAGCGCGGCAAGCACCGTCGCAAGCGCCAGACGATTTTCGCGCAAGAGGCGCGGCACATCGTCGCGATAAATTCGGACGAGCGAAAAGCGCGCGCCGATGAAAAATTGGCGGAACGTTCGCAGCATATAGCCGAGATTCAGTTCGTCAATTTCGCGCGCGAGAATCTCTTCGCGGTTGAACGTGCGAATGCCGGTGCGAATCAACAGCACATCGGCGACGAAGAGCGCGGCGAGAATGTACCACAGCACATCGTACTGACCCCAAAAGAGCAGGATGCTTTCTGCTTGCAGGAGAAACGACATCGGAATGATGATGAACGACGCGAGCAAATTTGCCGCGCGCACGCTCGTGGTGTGGCTGGAGACGACGACCGCGCCGCTGACCATCACGATCGCTTCCATCGTCGTCAGCAGGATGATTTGCAGGAGGATGATCCATTCGGGGACGTACTGAATCGTCAGGTACAAACCGATGAGGTACGCGGCGACGCCGAGATAACTCGCGAACAAGGGCGGGATCATCGCGGCGAGTAATTTGCCCAGATATAACGACGCGTCGGAAATCGGCGTGTCGAGGAGCGGCTCGAGACTGTTGCGTTCTTTCTCGCCGACGAATGTTTCGAGCGCGATGATCAGCGAAAACGAGATCGGGAAAAAACCGACGATCATCACGGCGAACGGGATGAGGCGCAACGGAATGATCGTCGCGTTGTACTCTTCGACGAACGCGATGGCGAGGCGCGTCGAAAGATTCATAATCCAGGGGAAGATCAGCGTCAGGATCAGAATCGGCGCGACGATCCGCCAATCGCGCAAGGAATCGCGCACTTCGCGGCGCGTGATGATCAAGGCATCGGTGAGCATAGTTGGATAGTTTGTTAGTTGGATAGTTGAATAGTTTGTGTTGTGCAGATCAACTATCCAACTATTTAACTACTGAACTAATTTGAGATACACGTCTTCCAAACTGCGCGGCGTTTCGTGCAACGTCAAAACGGCCGCGCCGATTTCTTGGAGTCGGCGCAACAACAGCGGGTTGGTGCTTTCGGGTGTTTCGGTGTGATACTGCAACGACCAATCGTCGGAGGACGCGACGCGCAAGTGTCCGTCCAGGTAGGGCCACGGCGCGGACAATGGACGCGCGAGGCGCAGTTCCCAGATCGGCGGACCGAGCAAATCGCGTTTGAGTTGCGCGGGCGTGCCAAACGCGATCAGTTTGCCGCGCCGAATCACCGCGATATGATCGGCGAGCGATTCGGCTTCGTACAAATTGTGCGTGCAGAGAAAGATCGTGTGTCCGCTGCCGCGCAGTGTCGCGATCGCGTCGCGCACTTGTTTCGCGCTGTGCGGATCCATCGCGGAGGTCGGCTCGTCCAGAAAGAGGACGCGCGGCGCGTGCAACATCGCGCGAATGAGCGCCATTTTTTGGCGCATCCCTTTGGAAAATTCGCCGAGCCGCCGATTGCGCGCGTCCCACAGATCGAATTGCCGGAGCAGTTCTTCCGCGCGCGCGCGGCGCGTGGCGCGCGGCATTTTTTGCAGCTCGCCAAAAAAATCGAGGTATTCGAGCGGGCGCATTCGCAAGTACAAGCCGGGAAATTCGGTGAGATGTCCGATCAAATGACGCACGGTGCGCGCATCGCGCACGACATCGCGCCCCGCGATCCGCGCGGAACCGCCCGTCGGTTTCAAGATCGAGGAGAGCATTCGCACGGTCGTCGTTTTGCCCGCGCCGTTGGGACCCAAGAGCGCGAGGATTTCACCTTCGGCGACATTGAAAGTGAGATGATCAACCGCGGTCAGCGTATCGAATTGTTTGGTGAGTTCGGATGTTTCAATCAGAGGCGGCACACGTGACCTCGTTCCATAGTGTACGATAGATGTTCGCGCGGAACAATGGGAATACAATCCCAGCAAATTGCGAATAGCGAATAGCGAATAGCGAATTGCGTTTGCCATAAGCCATACGCGATTTGCCATTCGCTACTGTTCGATCTTGATGTTCGCCGTGCCACCGAGCGCAAGACTGGTTTCCGAGAAATTGACGATCCGCAGATCGAGCCGCAAGAAGACTTTGGGATGGACGCGCCCGACGTGTTGCAGTGAATCGAGTTGTTTGCGATAAGGATAACCTTCCACACCTAAAAAGTTCGCGCCTTCCGGCGTCGCTCCGGCGTAGATGATCTTGGTGCCGGGAATCATTTCATCTTTCTTGAGCGCCAGCGTCACCGGCGCGTTGAATTCGAGGATCGGCGTGCCGGGCGCGCCGCCGGGCTGAATCGTCACGTTCGCAATTTCGAGGCGCGCGGTTCCGGCGAGGATGATCGCTTGATCGTCGAATGATGCGACGCGCGTCGTGAGTTTGAGGTTGACGTTGGGGGCAGGCGCGCCTTGCCAATCCACCGTGTCGGCAAGTTGTTTCGGCGCGAGCAATCCGGTGATCAAGATCTTGGCTTGCCCGGTTTCTGTTTTGCCTTGATACGCGATCGAAGTGCCGGGCAGGAGCGTGCCGGTTTTGATCGTCAATGTCGTCGGCGCGTCGTAGACGAGGGTGTTGGGCGGCAGGGGGGTGGGCGCAAAAGGCAGAGGAATCGGCAAGGTGTGGCAGCCCACCGCGAGCGCGGCACAAAGCGTACTTGCCAGCAGAATCCATCGGATTGAAAACATCGCGCGCCTCCTTTCGTATCGCGCTTGATTGTATCACAAGATCGGCGTGAGAACAAGATGCGCCGGAGCGAGTTTTACGGTAACTGCTCAGCCCATTGTCATGCTGAGCGAAGCGAAGCATCGCGCTAATCGCGAATTGCGAGATGCTTCGTCGCAAAAACCGCTCCTCAGAATGACAGCCTGAGCAGTTACGTTTTACGGCTGATGCAAAGTCAGATCGGGCGACTGTAAGTCGCCGCAACAACATCACGAAGCCGACCTTCGTCGGCTGAATTAGCCCGCGCAGGCGGGCTTTGTGCCGTCGTTGCCGCGAATTCATTCGCTTGTCAAGGGACTTTGCGCCAGCCGTGAGCGAGCTTCCACTTCACCGCGCCGCCATTTTCAAACGAAACCTGTCCACCGTCCACTACCCACTGCCCACTATTTCTTTGCCAAGTTGTACACGCGCGCGAATTCCGTCGTGAACGTTTGCGCGAGCGGAATGTCGTCAACGATCAACAGATTCTCGTCGTTCTCTTCTTCCGCGCTCTGCGAGAAATTGAACGAACCGAAAATCACCGTCTTGCCATCCACGATGAAAACCTTGTGGTGCATCGCAAACGAATTGCCGTCGCGCCGCACGTCGAGTCCGGCGTTTTTCAATTTGCCGTACTCGCTCGCGGCGGTATCGGAGCCGGTCAGTTCGAACACGCCGCGCACGACGACACCGCCTTTCGCGCGCTCCAGCACGACCGCGCCGATTTGATCGTCGGTGAAGGCGAACGCCATAAAATCAATCGTGCGCGCGGCTTGCCTGAGTCGCGCGACGATTTTTGCGGCGACGCGATCTTCCGGCGCGAAATAATTTTCGACCGCGCTGCCGCCAATCGTCAAGCGCGGCGTCGTGCCGCCGGGCTGGCGCGCCGCGCCGAATTTTTTGTCGCCGAACATTTTCTCGAACGTCGCGGTGTAATTGCGCGCGAGTTCCGCCGATTGAATGACGATGCCGTTGTTGTCGTTGCGATACGTATCGTTCAGCGTGAAGTTCCACGACCCCATCCACACCGCTTGTTTGTCCACGATGACGAACTTGTTGTGCATAATCGCTTTGGGATTTCCGGCGATGATCGGGATGCCGGATTTTTGCAACTCCTTGAGCGACTGATTCTGTTTCACGTCATTGAAAATATTCTGATCCGTCACGACGCGCACGACCGCGCTGCGCTTTTTCGCGTCGAGCAACGCTTGAACGACGCCGGGCAAATCGAGTTGATACGTCGCCACATCCACGCTGGCTCGCGCCGAGTGAATGAACCGCGTCAGCGCGGCGTCGAGACTGTCCGGCGGATTGCTTTCCTTCGGCGGATTTTTCGGCGCGGTGAAATAGACCGCGTACCAACTGCTTTTCCCCGCGTCCGTCACGCGCAGACTTGGCGCGCTCGGTTGCGTCGTCAGCGCGATGACGATGACGCCGGTGATGATCGCGGCGAGGATCACGCCAAGCGTCAACAAAATTTTATTACGCCAGGGCATCCTTGTTCCTCATTGTGACCAAAGACGAAGGACGAATGACGAATTTTTTTCTTTCGTCGTCCGTCCTCCGTCGTTCGTCTTTGGTCGTTTACAACTACGCGCGCCGCGCGCTTATTTCCATTTTCCCAACAGCGTTTGCAATTCGTGTTGATGATCGTCTAGCGTTCCTTCGCCCATCTGCGTGCCCAACGCCTGGAACGCTTGTTGCAAACTGAGCGCCGCCGTTTTTTGATCGAGTCCGGATTCTTGCGCCAGTTGCGAAACCAGACCGCTGTCTTTCAAGTATTTTTGCGTGACCGTGCCATCGGTGGATAGCCGCGCGACCAAGTCGTTGGCGTTGAATCCCTTGCGCGATCCTTGTTGCGTCATCGCCGACATCAACGTCGTCACGGCAAATACGACGACGACGCGCGCGATCCCCGGCGCCATTCCGGTCTTGCGCGCCAACGCATCCGCAATCGGCGCGACGAAAACATTCGTGAGCGGATTGTTCGCGACCGCGCCCGCGCCGCCTGCGACATCGGTACCGAGCAAGCCACCCAGGATCGATCCGATTGGATCTGGACCGGACGACGGCATTTGTTTCGTCGAACGGCTGCGCCGCGAAGGCGTCGGCGCGCTACTCGGCGCTGGCGTTCCGCCGCCGAGCAAGCCGCCCAACAGCGAGCCCAACACATCGCCGCCCGCGCTTGTTTGCGGCGCCGTTCTGCCAGAGGGCGCGCCGCCGCCCATCATACTTCCCAGGATCGATCCCAGCACATCGCCGCCCGCGCTTGTTTGCGGCGCCGTTCTGCCGGAGGGCGCGCCGCCGCCCATCATACTTCCCAGGATCGATCCCAGCATATCGCCGCCGGCATCCTGTTGCGCCGGAGCAGATCGTTTGCCGGTTGGTTTTTCGCTCGCCGAAATCGAACCGAGCACATCGTCGAGCGATTGTCCGGTCGATTCCATTTTGCTTTGCACTTGGGGCGTGCCGCCTAACAGCGCGCCCAGCAAGCCGCCGAGTGCGCTTGCCATTGGATCATTCGTTGGACTCATTTGAGTACCTCCTGTTTAGTCTTTGTTATGATCTTGTTCTTAACGTATTACGACTCCACTGAAAAAACTCGCTCGCGTACTACTTTTGGGTTAGAAAACGAGCGTGAAAAATTATCGAAAACGACATTCAGAGACCTTTTTTCAGTAGAGTCGTATTACGGTAGAACTACGACCGTGATAGACTTGGATTCTGAGCGTCTACAACTTGAGGTTGACCCCACTACCATCCTGGTTTTCGCTTCGATTCGACCGCTGTAATCTCCTGCGATGTTCGCAACAAGAGGAATTGTGAATGTGATTGTTTGCGAAGGGAGAATCTGCGCTCCTGCAAAAGTGAGTGAAGCAGAACGAGTTACTCCCCAGGCTTGTGTCTCTTCCGTTCTGGTTTTATGTGGCGGCTGAGTGGGATGATCAATAATGAAACCGTCAAAAAAACGACTGGGGAATTCGACAGTAACATCGTCAATCACTATTGGTTGATCGCTCTTATTTGTCAACGTAAGTGTCACTGCCCCGCGCATGCCTTTATCGAATCTCGATGGTTGCATACTTGTTTGTACGTCCATTCGGGGATCTGTAGTTCGACAGGGCGTATTACCTGACATTAGACCGGTCAGAAGGGAGAACCATAAACATGCACAGAAAAAACGCAATACCGCAAAACTCACTTTGGGATTTGACTAAAGAGGGTTCTCATGGATACTGTCTCTATCCTATCCGACCGAGGAAAGAGGAGTGCATGAGAACCCCAAAGACATTATACCATACGACGCCGA
>Ga0194110_10001164_pt1 | contig 33859 bp, 23 predicted proteins | sample TA2Kig1200mmetaG_FD_146192 | JGI IMG/M metagenome (GOLD analysis project Ga0194110, IMG submission 146192) | Freshwater microbial communities from Lake Tanganyika, Tanzania - TA2015032 Kigoma Deep Cast 1200m | ecosystem: Environmental > Aquatic > Freshwater > Lake | place: Tanzania: Lake...
CCGCCCGTGCGGAGCGCGCTGGTCACAGCGATGGCTGAGAAGGACCAGTACGAGAGCATCTCGCTATACTACGGCGCGCGCTCGCCGGAGCACATCACGTACGCCGACGAAGTCGAGCGGTGGATCTCGAGCGGGGATGCCAACATCCACATCACGGTGGACGTGGGCGACGAGAACTGGCAGGGGCACGTGGGGGTCATCACGACGCTGCTGGAGGACGAGAAGGCCTCGCCCGCCAACGCAGTGACGATGACCTGCGGGCCGCCGATCATGATCCACTTCGTGATCCCGACGCTCACGAAGCTGGGGTTCACCGACGACCAGATCATCGTGTCGCTCGAAGCGCGCATGAAGTGCGGAATCGGGAAGTGCGGTCGCTGCAATCTCGGCGCGGAGTACATTTGCCTGGATGGGCCGGTTTTCGCCTACGACCACCTCCAGGCGATGGGGATCAAGCTGTGATTTGCGGAGGGCAGAGCAGGTAGCCCGTGGTGTGGCGGAGGCGCCATGTCTCCCAACCCGGTGATCCCGGACTCGGCGGTCTCGCGTCTGGCAACGTACCTGCGGGTGTTGCGTGACCCGCGCGTAGAGGGCCGCCAGCATGTGTCGTCGGCCTACATCGGCGACCGCGCCGGCGTGAGCCCCGACCAGGTGCGCAAGGACCTGTCGCACTTCGGCGAGGTGGGTCGGCCCGGCGTGGGCTACGACCTCGAGCACCTCATCGGGCACCTGGCCCGGATCATGCGGCTGGACCGCGTGCAGACGGCGGTGCTCGTGGGAGCGGGGAACCTGGGCTCCGCGCTGGTGCAGTACACGGGCTTCGGACAGCGGGGCTTCCGGATCGCGGCGGTTTTCGACATCGACCCACAGCGCGTGGGAACCAACCTCGGCGAAGTGGTGGTTGAGCACGTTGACCGGCTCGCGCAGCGCGTCGAGGAGCTGGGCGCGACCATCGGGATCATCGCGGTGCCTCGCTGGGCGTGTCAGACGGTGGCGGACGCGATGGCGTCGTCCGGCCTGCGGGCGATCCTGAACTTCGCGCCGGCGAAGATCGAGGCGCCGGAGGGCGTGAACGTGCGCAGCGTGGACCTGGCGCGCGAGCTGGAGTGTCTGGCATACTACCTGCCGGGATGAGCCCTACCCCCCTGCCCCCCTTCCTTCAGAAGGGGGGAGGAACGGCATGAGGACGCGGCGGTGAAGACGAGCGGGTTGGTGGAACCGAGCGTGGCGGCGGAGGAGATCGCGCGGGTTGAGGCGACGATCCTGCGGGTGGTCGCGTCACGGAATGCGCTGATCCCCGAGGTGCATCAGCACCTCGTGCAGGCGGGCGGGAAGCGGCTGCGCCCGACGCTGACGATCCTCTGTGCGAGGGCCGTCGGCGGATGTGATGAGCGCACGATCCTGTTCGCCGCGATGGTGGAGCTGACGCACCTCGCGTCGCTGATGCACGACGACATCGTGGACCACTCCGCCACGCGGCGCGGGAAGGCGTCGGTGAACGCGCGCTGGAGCAACGGCGTGGCGGTGCTGGTGGCGGACTGGCTGATCTCCACGATCTCCCACGAACTGATCGGCCACGGCGAGTACGCAGCACTGGGGATACTCACCGGTGCGGTGCGCCGCATGTGCGAAGCGGAACTCATCCACCTCGAGCAGCGCGCGCGGACGTGGGAGCTGCCGGAAGCGGTCTACCTGGAGATCGTGCGCGACAAGACGGGCGCCCTGATGGCCGCGGCGTGCGAGCTGGGGGCCCTCGCCGCAGGCGCGACGGCCGAACAGACGAACGCGCTCCGGGCCTTCGGCACCGCGATGGGCATGGCCTTCCAGATCCAGGACGACCTCCTGGACCTCACGGGCGATCCGGCCCTGCTCGGGAAGCCTGTCGGCACTGACATCGCCATGGGGCAGCTTACGCTGCCCGTCCTGTACGCGCTCGAGAACTCAACCGACGGGCTGCTCGACCAACTCCGTGCGGCGGTCACGGTCACTTCGCCGGACGAGTTGGACATCCCCCGCCTGCGGGCGCTCGTCAACGAGGCCGGAGGGATCGACTACTCCCGCCGCGCCGCGCAGACCTACGTTGATGAGGCGGTCGAGGAGCTCGCGTGCCTCCCCGAGGGCCCGGCGGCTGAGGCCCTGCGGGGCTTGGCGGAACGGGCGATCCGGCGGGAGGCGTGACGGCGGGCGCGATGAATCGCGCCCCTACACTTACTGAGCTTCGCACAAACACGGAAACAGTGGGGCGGGCATTCTTGCCCGCCAAGGCCCCTTGGCGGGCAAGAATGCCCGCCCCACTGTTTCCGTCTTCATGAGGGATCCAGTAGGCGCCATGAATGGCGCCCCTACATGCTCGGAGCTGCTACCTCGACTGCAGTCTCCTGCACATCAGCTCCTCGGCGATGCGTTCCACACCGATCTGCCGCACCTCGACGCGGTCGTCCTCCGTCGTCCTGATCCGCGAGTCCGGGGCGGCGAGGATGCCCTGGAGGCCGTAGCCGCGGCGCATGTAGGCGCCGAGTAGCGGCGAGTGATCGGCGGCGTCGAGGTAGGCGGAGAGCTGGCGCACATCGTCGCGCTGCACGGCCCCGCGCTTCACCTCCACCACGTAGACCATCTGCTGCGGGTCATCGGCGAAGATGAGATCGGCGATGAGCCGACGCCCATCGGCGTCGCTGAAGACATGCTGGCGGGCGAGGAGTGAGACCGGCCCATCGAACAGCAGCGCCGGCTGCTCGGCCAGGACGTGCTCGATCTCCTCCTCGAAATCCACGGCGCAGTACTCGCGGTGGATGACTTCGAGCACTACCTGGGCCCTATCGACGCTGAGGCCGCGCACCTGCGCGAGGTCCTCCGGTGAGGCTGCCAGGATGCGCCGGATGGAGCCGAAGCGCTGGAGCAGTCTCCGGGCGAGGGTGAAGCCGACGCCCGGGAGCATCTCGACGACGCGGCGCTGCTCGTCGGCGGGCGAGTCGGCCTTGCGCTTGGCGGCGACGGAGATCTCCGGCACGCCGAACTGCGCGTGGCGCGCCATCATCGTCAGCAGCTCGGCAGTGTCCTCCGGGTCGGTGGTCCGCAGCACGGAGCCGCGGTACTCCATGATGAGCGATGAGAGGGCGCCCCGGACGGCGTTCGGGTGGAGGCTCCCGTACTCGTGGAAGTCGGCGCCCTCGATGGCGAAGATGGGCTCGACCTCCTGGGAGCGGAGGTCGAGGGCGGTGAGGAAGAGCGTCTTCTTCACGATCGCGCGCCCGAACTGCGCCGTGGTGAAGCGCTCAACGATGCGGCCCTCGCCGAGGAGGTAGCGGTCCGGCAGCGGGCGCCAGTCCACCTCGAGAGGGAGGAGCGTCACCTCGACGCCCCGCTCGCGCAGGAGGCGGGCGATAGGGCCGTCAGGGCGGGTGCAGGGGAGGATGGGAGTCGGCTGAGGCATGGCAACCACCGTCTGCGCGCTTCAATCGCTGCCGCTGAGCATCAGGTCCAGCGGGAAGCGGTCCTGCGTGAGCGGCAAGTGGAGCTTGGCCCGGAGGCGGGCAGACTCGAAGATGGCCATGATGATCTCAAGGTCGAGGAGGGCAGAGCCGCCACTGAGTGGGTGTGAGGCGCCCTCGGTCACCATCTTTGCGAACTGCGTGTAACACGCGCGGGCGGTCTCGTCGTGGCCATCCTTCTCCGGGAGGCCCTCGACCGCGCGCCAGCCGCCCTGTTCGTCCTGGATGAGGAGAGGCGGGTTGGCGCCGTCGCCAGGCCGCCACAGACGCCCCCGCGACCCGAAGACCTCGTAGTCACCGTACGCGCGCTTCATCAGCCGCATGTCGCCGCAGAGCAGCTCGACCCGGACACCGGTCGCGAACTCAAAGACGCCGACCGCTCCTGTCTCGACCGCGTGGCCATAGCGGAAGCCGGCGGAGGCGAGCTGCACCGACTGCGGGTTGCGCGCGACCTCGGGGCCGATCTCGCGGTGCAACTGGCCGAAGACCCACGTCACGGGCGCGTCGTCGTTGAGGAAGCGGATCGTGTCAACGAGGTGGGTCGCGTCGCTCAGGAGATCGCCCGCGCAGCTGCCGCGATGGAGTTCGACCTCGCCGATCGCGCCCGCGTCGATTAGGGACTTCATCCGCAGGATCGGCGGGGACATGCGGCGTTGGTGGTTCACGGCGAGGGCGACGCCATGCGCGCGGCAGGCCTCGACCATCGCGCGCCCGTCGCCCAGGCAAGTCGCCATCGGCTTCTCGCAGTAGACGCCGCGCACGCCGGCTTCGGCGGCCTGGATGGTGAGCGCCGCGTGAGTCGCGCAGGGCGTCACGACGACCACGACGTCCGGGTGCTCCGCGCGAAGCGTTTGCGCGTAGTCGGTGTGGACCTCGCCGCAGCCGACGGCCTCGGAGAGGGCCTGTGCGTGCGTCTCGTCGATGTCGCACAAGGCGACCAGCGCGTACTCGGGCAGGGCGCAGATCGTCCTCGCATGCCAGCGGGCCATCGGACCGCAGCCCACAATGGCGGTGCGGAGAGCATCGCTCACGGCGTCACCTCCGGGAGGCTGCGGACAAAGGCGAGGGTCTTCGCGAGACACTCCTCGGGGCCCATCGGGCGCGGCGGGACCATCTCGATCATCATCACGAGGGCTGCCGGGTTCGGCGCGTTCTCGACGAGGATGTCGTACGCCTCGCGGAGGCCGACGTCGCCCTCGCCGAGCACCGCGCCGCCGATCTCGAAGCGCAGGGGGTACGTTTGCTTCTCGGGCCAGACATGGTGGTCCTTGAAGTGCGTGCCGATGGTCAAGGGGGCGGCCGCACGGATCGCGGGGAGGCTCTGTTCGCCGATGAGGTACGTGTTCCCGGTGTCGAGGAAGACGCCGAGGAAGGGCGTCCTCCGGCACAGCTCGACGAGATCGGTCGCATAGTAGTCGCCATGGTTCTCGATGCCGAGGGGACAACCGAACTCGTGGCACGCGTAGGCGATGGGCGCGATGACGGAGGGGAGGCGGTCCATCTGCTCCTGCAGCGAGGGCTCGCGCATGAAGCGATGGTACTTCCCGACGAGCGTGGTCACGATGGGCGCGCGCAGGAGTTCGTGGTACTCGCCAATTGCACGGATCGCGGCGTCGGTCTGGCGCATGATCGCATCATGATCCGCGTCGAGGAAATCGAAGTGCACGCCCGGGACGAGATGGAGGTCATGCTCGGCGAGGTACTCGCCCAGCGCGGCGCGCTCATCGTCGGTCAGGCGCTCGATCTCGTTGAGGCCCACGTGCGCGGCCTGCAAGCCGTTCGCGACGAGCCACTTCAGCCGGCCCATGAGCGAGTCGTCGCCCTGCAGGAACTCCCCGAACCACGGACCGGCGTAGCCCCACAGCATGGCGGCCCTCCCTGTCTCGGCAAACGGTAGCGAGGTGAAATGCGCCGGGAGTGAGAAGACCTCCTTCGAAGGCAGAGAGGCTGGAAACCACGGGATACGCGGAACACACGGAAGGAAGCGGCAACGGCGACGGCGTGCCGGCGGGACGCCCGCGCTCCCAGGTGGACGGCAACGGCTACTCAAAGGGGGCTGGACCGATGGACCGGAGACGCTTCGTGAGCTTGGCGGCTGCGGGTGCGGCGGCGACAGTAGTGCCGCGGCTGTTTCCCAACGGGTTGCGGGCGGAGGATAGGGCGAATGTGCTGTTCATCGCCATCGATGACATGAATGACTGGATCGGGTGTCTGGGCGGTCATCCCGATACGAAGACGCCGAACCTGGATGCGCTGGCGGCGCGAGGGGTGCTGTTCACGAACGCGCACTGTGCGGCGCCGCTGTGCAACCCCTCACGGGCGGCGCTGATGACGGGTCTGCGACCGTCAACGACGGGTGTCTACGACAACAACCAGCCCTTCCGGGAAGCCGCGCCGGAGGCGGTGACCCTCGCGCAGCACTTCCTGGCGCACGACTACCGCGTGGTGGGAGGCGGGAAGATCTTCCACGGAGGCTTCCCGGACCCGGTGTCCTGGCAGGAGTACTTCCCCTCGATGACGAGGACGCAGCCGGGCGACCCCATGCCACCGAGCCGGCCGCTAAACGGCATCCCGAACGCGACGCACTTCGACTGGGGTCCGCTCGAAGTGGCCGACGAGGAGATGGGCGACCGGAAGGTGGCGGACTGGGCGCGGGGGGAGCTGGCGAAGCCGCAGGAGAAGGCCTTCTTCCTGGGCTGCGGGTTCTTCCGGCCGCACCTGCCGTGGTACGTGCCGCGCAAGTACTTCGACCTGTTCCCGGTGGAGTCGGTGACGCTGCCCAACGTGAAGGACGACGACCTGGACGACGTGCCGCCGATCGGGCGGAAGTTCGCGAACCCCAACGGCGACCATCGGAAGGTCATCGAGACCAGTAACTGGCGCAAGGCGGTGCAGGGGTACCTGGCCTCGATCGCGTTCTCGGATGCGTGCGTGGGGCGTGTGATCGAGGCGCTCGACCAGAGCCCGCACCGAGACAACACGATCATCGTGCTCTGGTCCGACCACGGATGGCACCTGGGGGAGAAGCTGCACTGGCGCAAGTTCGCGCTGTGGGAGGAGGCCACGCGCAACGTGTTCATGGTCATCGCGCCGGGCGTCGCCGCTGCAGGGGGACGGTGCCCGCGCCCGGTGAGCCTGATGGATGTGTACCCGACGCTGATCGACCTGTGCGGGCTGACACCGCGAGAGGGACAGGAGGGCCAGACCCTCATGCCGCTGCTGCGCGACCCGAACGCCTCGCGGGAGACGCCGGCGGTCACCACGTACCTGCAGAACAACCACTCGGTGCGTTCCGAGCGCTGGCGCTACATCCGCTACAGCGACGCAACCGAGGAACTGTACGACCACGACGCGGACGAGCTTGAGTGGACCAACCTGGCCAGCGATCCGAAGTACGCGGACGTGAAGGCCGAGCACGCACGGTGGCTGCCGAAGGTCAACGCGGACCCGTCGCCGCACGCAAACCGGGGGACGGAGTGAGGCACGGCAGCAAACCACGGAACAGACGGAATACGCGGAAGGGAACGGCGGCAAGGCTATGCTTGCGCTGGCGCTGATCACGGCGGGTTCGAGTGTTGCCCAACCGGGAGGACGTGCCATGTCGCCCTGGATCGAACAGGTTCTGAACGTACCCTACGCGCAGGATGAGGCGCCCAAGGAACCGGTGCTGCAGCTCCTGTACCAGCAGTTCGAGGAACTCGAGCGTGATCAATCGATCCTCCATACGCCGCTGAGGATTGGGCAGCAGGCCTTCGAGCACGGGTTGGGCACGCACGCGAAGAGCCACGTCCGCGTGTACTCGCCGGAGCCGATGGCGAGGTTCAGTGCGTGGATCGGCGTGGATCACAACGAGCGGACGCGAGGGGGCGCGGGGTCGATCGTGTTCCGGGTGGAGGCGGGAGGAACGGAGGTCTATCGGTCACGAGTGATGCGAGGAGGTGAGGAGGCGGAGAGGATTGAGGTGGACCTCGGCGGCGCCCACGTGCTGAACCTGTTCGTGGAGGATGGCGGTGACGGGCCGCCGTGCGACCATGCGGACTGGGCCGAGGCGGTCATCGAGACGCAGGGAGGGAGGAAGCTCAGGCTCGATGAGATTGCCGATGGTGCGGTGCCGACACCTCGCTCGCGCTACCCGTTCTCGTTTCGGTACGGCGATCGGACGAGTGATGAGGTGCTGGGCGAGTGGAAGGCGACGAAGGCGACAGAGAAGCTAGACGAGGCGCGGACCCGGACGCTGACGACGTGGACGGACCCGGCGACGGGACTGCGCGTGGAGTGGACGGTGGTCCAGTACGCGCACTTCCCGGCCGTCGAGTGGATGCTGCACTTCGAGAACGCGGGTGACGCGGACACCGCGATCATCAGCGACGTACAGGCGCTGGACCTCGCGCTGACGACGCCCCTGCCGGGGCCCGTTCCATATCGGCTGCATGCCGCGCGCGGCGGCACACCCGACCCGCAGCAGTTCGAGCCGCACGTCTACGACCTGACGGATGCGGGCACGGTGGCGCTGGGTTCGGGGAATGGGCGGTCCTCGACGAACAACATGCCCTTCTTCAAGGTGGAGGGAGGAGATGGATCGCTCGTAGCCACGGTAGGATGGTCGGGATGCTGGAAGGCCACGTTCGACTGCCCGGACCATCAGACGCTCGCGATGCGCGCGGGCACGGAGCTGACGCACTTCCGGCTGCATCCGGGAGAGCAGGTGCGTTCGCCGCGCATTCTGCTGCTGCACTGGCCGGGCGATGCGCTGGAGGCGAGTGCGCAGTTCCGGCAACTCGTGTACAGGCACTACTGCGCGAGGCGGGAGGACGACGGCATGCCGGCTGGAACAGCCTGTCAGAAAAGTCGTCTGGGAGCACTTTCGAGTACAGGTTCGAGGCCCTGAACTTAGATCGAGAACCAGTCGAAAGGCCCCCTTTTCGGACTTTTCCGACAGGTTGTGGAAGCCCGCGCTCCCAGGTGGACGACAACGGCATGCGCGCTGGGAGCGCGCGGTCCCAGGAAAACGGCACGACGCCGCTGCCGATGCCCTTCTGCAATACGTGCTTCACGCGCGGCGGTGGGTGGCTGAATGAGTGCAATGCCGAGAACCAGGTCTCACTGATCCGGGCGTATGCGCCGCTGGGGCTGAAGGCCCTGCTTACGGATGCGGGGTGGTTCGAGGGCGGGTGGCCGAGCGGCGCGGGGAACTGGAACCCGCGGAAGGACGCGTACCCGGAGGGCATGGGGCCGGTTGCGGCGGCGGCGAAGGCGGAGGGGATGATCTACGGGCTGTGGTTCGAGCCGGAGCGCGTGGTCGCCGGCACGACCGTCCATCGCGAACATCCCGACTGGTGCCTCGCCGCTCATGACGGGCCGAATGGGACGTATCTGCTGAACTTCGGCCTGCCGGAGGTTCAGGCGTACTTCTTCGACATCGTGAGGGGCTTCATGGAGCTGCCGGGGTTCCGCGTGTATCGGCAGGACTTCAACATGGACCCGCTGCCGTATTGGCGCTACAGCGACGCGCCCGACCGGCAGGGCATGACGGAGATGAAGTACATCGAGGGGCTGTACGCTTACTGGGATCGCATCCGCGCGACGTGGCCGGATGCGTTCATGGAGGAATGCGCGAGCGGCGGGCATCGCATCGACCTGGAGACGGTCATGCGGATGCATGCACACCAGAAGACCGACTACTGGTTCGACAACGATGTGGACCACGCGGCGCTCTGGTCGGTGAGCCAGTATCTGCCGAACAACACCATCGTCGCACACCTGATCCGGCTGGACGACTACTCGTTCGACTCGACGATGGCGTCGTCGTTATGCCTGGGCTGGATCGCCGACGCGCCGGACTTCGACGCGAAGCGCGGCAAGGAGCTGCTGGACCAGTACAACGGCCTGCGGCACCTCCTCGTCGGCGCGTGGTATCCGCTGCTCCCATACACGCGCGACCCGGAGAAGTGGGTCGCGATGCAGTTCCATCGCCCGGACCTCGACGAGGGGATGATACTCGCCTTCCGGCACGCGCAGAGCCCGTACCGGACGGTGGAGGTGAGGCTCCATGGGTTGAAGGCGGAGCAGAGCTATGAGCTGACGTGGGTGGAGAGCGGGAAGAAGGAGAGCGTCGAGGGAGCGAGGTTGATGGGGGGATGGGAGTTGGCGATCGCGGAGAGGCCGGGGTCGGAACTCGTCACATACCGGCCGCAGTAGATGCGTCGGCCGCTTCCCAAAGCATCGTGCGAGCAGGGGGAGCGGACGCCTGTGCCGAAATAGGCGCTCCCCGCGCACGTGGGGTAGCGCTGCGACCGGCAGCGGAGAGGGAGTGACCTGACAGTGATCATCGATGCTCACATGCACGTCTGTCCGCGAGTCGGCGGCACGGATGACCGGTTGCCGTACCAGGCGCGCGCCTATGGGCAGGCGGAGGGGGCGAAGGGCCTGGTGCAGCTTCTGCCGCCCTCTTTCGAGCGGACCGACAGTCCGCCGGAACTCGCGCTCGCGCACATGGACTGGATCGGCGTGGATCGCGCGTTCCTCGTCCAGGGGCCGATGTACGGCTATCACAACAAGTACGTCGCGGGCGCGGTGAACCGCTACCCGGACCGGTTCTTAGGGTTCGCCATCGTCGATCCCACGCAGGGGCAGCCGGCGGCGGAGGAGCTGGCGGAGTGCCGGGAGCGCGGGCTACGGGGTCTGAAGATCGAGTGGCCGGGGCTGCGCGGCATGGCGCCCTCGGCGCGCCTCGGCGGCGAGCAGGAGTGGATCGTCTGGCGCAAGGCGCAGGAGCTGGGGATGATCCTGTACCTGCATACGCTGCCGGGGAAGGAGCAGGTGGAGGACGTGAGGCGCATCGTCGGTGACCTGGGGCTCACCGTCGTGATCGCGCACCTGGGCAACGCGCCACACGAGGGCTGGGAGGAGCAGGTCGGGCTCGCGCAGGAGGGCCGGGTCTACCTGAGCTGCTCGGCACTCCCGTTCGCCACCAAGGAGGACTTCCCCGCGCCCAAGGCCCGCGACCTGCTGAAGCACGCGGTCGAAACGGTCGGCGCGGAGAAGATCATGTGGGGGTCCGATTACCCGGGCACGCTCACGCGCTTCACGTACCCGCAGACCCTCGAATGGGTCCGGAGCTACTGCACCTTCCTCGAGCCGGAGCAGATGGCCGCGATCCTGGGTGGCACGGCGGAGAAGGTGTCTGAGGGGCTGTGGAGGTAACGGCCTTCCCTACCCCCCTGCCCCCCTTCCTTCAGAAGGGGGGAACGACGAACGACAACGCACAACGCAAGGTGTTTCCCCCTTCTGAAGGAAGGGGGGCAGGGGGGTAGGGCCATCAACACTGCAGGCTTCGCTCACGTTGACATCACCCCGCCGATCGGGTGCACGATGCAGGGCTATGCGGCCCGGACGCACGCGGCGACCGGGGTCGCGGATCCGCTGTACGGCCGGACGATGGTGCTGGAGAGCGCGGGGGAGCGGATCGCGGTCGTGGGGACGGATCTCATCGGGATCGACCTCGAACTCGCGAACGCGGTGCGTGAGATCGCCGAGCGGGAGTGCGGGATTCCGTCCGAGGCGATCATGGTCGGTGGATCGCACACGCACTGGGGGCCGGCGATTCGGCCGGTGGGTTACCTGCCCGACCAGGATGCGTTCGTGCGGCCCGAGTATGCGGATGAGCTCGCGCTGAAGCTTGGAATGTCGATTGTGCTCGCCGACCGCCGCCGCGTGCCGGCGCGGATCGGGGTGGGCGCGGGTTGGAACCCGCTGATCAGCTTCAACCGGCGGCCGGTCGCTGATACCGGGAAGTGCGAGACCGCCTTCCGGCTGGATGAGGACATGGCCATGTGGGCGGCCGCAGAGGGTGCGCGGCAGGCGGTTGAGGCGATGGGCCTCACGGGCGTGGGGGCGACGCCGCTGCAGCCGCGTCCGCCGCGGCCGGATAGCGACCTGGCAGCGCTGAAGTGGGGGCCGACCGATCCGCAAGTACCGCTGGTGCGCGTCGAGGGTGAGGGCGGGACACTCGGCGGCGTCGTGTCGTTCGCGTGCCATCCGGTCTGCGGGGCGGGCGAGGAGACCTTCTACGACTTCTCCGCCGACTACCCGGGCGCGATGCAGGCGCTGCTGACGCAGAGCCTCGGGTGTCCGGTCCTCTTCGGCCTCGGCTGCGCAGGCAACCAGGTGCCGGTCGTACGAGGGCCAGGATCGAGGGAGAGGGTCGGGCGGTCGCTGGCCGCGGAAGTGCTGCGCGTGTGGGAGAGCGTCGGTCTGCGCGAGGACGCGCCGCTCGGCGCGAAGCGCGTCGCCTTTGAACTGCCGATCAAGGACTTCGCTGCGATGGAGCGACCCGAGGGTGAGGACAGCCAGTCGCGCTACATCCGGCATCTCATCGACAAGCACGCGGACGAGACGCACGTGCCCGCCGAGGTGCAGGCCCTGCGGATTGGCGACATGGCGCTCATCAGCCTGCCGGGCGAGATCTTCGTCCAGATAGGCCACGAGATCAAGCGCCGCTCGCCCTTCCCGCTCACCATGCCCGTGACGTGCGCGAACGGGGGTCTCGGGTACATCGGGACGCCGGAGGCGTACGGTCAAGGCGGGTACGAGGTGACGTGGAACATCGCGTGCCCGGAGTCAGAGGAGGCGTTGGTCGAGGCGGCAGTGACGGCGCTAAGCGGCGTTCCCTGAGCCTCGCGTCTATCAGACCCCACGGCGAACAAGGGACAGTCCTCGTCCCGCCAAGGCGGGACGGGACAGTCCCTGACGGCTTGGCTACCACCGCATGAGCGCCGGGCGGAAGGTCCAGGACTGCCAGCGCGCGAGGTTGGCCAGGAAGGTCGGCTCGAAGCCCTCGGGGTAGGACCACGAGTTGAAGCGCGTCTCCCGGAAGCACTGTGCCTCGACGATGGCGGGGAGGGCGGGGCCGGGCGAGAGGCTCCAGGACTCCTGCTCGGCCGCGGTGAGTTCGTGGACGGCGAGGCGCAGGACATCGGCGGGACCGAGATCGAGGCCGTTCACGGTCACCTTGGCGGGGAGTGCGCCTGTCCTCTCGATCGCCTCATCCACCAATCGGTACGCGGCGTAGGTCACGGGCACCGGCACGATGGTCCGCTCGCTCAAGGCGTGGGGCTCGCTGAGCGGGCCGAGCGGGCGGCGTAGGGGGATGGGCGTGCCGTCGCCTGCGTCCGGCCGGCTGAGCATCCACACGAGGGCCGCCAGCGCGTCGGCCGGCGAGAGCGTGGTCTCATCGAGCGTCACGTACGTGAGCTGCTCCGCAATCTGAATGGCGATGTCGAGCAGGTCCTCGAGCGCCAGCCACTGCATCGCCGGCTCTTCGCACGCAGCGTTGACTTCGGCGTACGTGGTAGGCGTCAGGTCAGAGCGTGAGGCGACCCACTCCAGGCAGCGGTCGGTCTCCTGCATGAGGCGCTCGACCTGGGCGGGAGTGTAGAGCTTGCTCGGCGGGCGGAGCTGATGCGGCTCGGTGGTGCGGCCGGCGCGGTAGTCGTCCCACTGCTCCTGCCCCCACCAGGTCTCGGCGCCCCAGCGGCACGGGTGGCCGAATACGTAGATGAACCCCTCGCCACCCTTCTCCTCCAGGCGCTGCTCGAACTCGCGCGTGAAACGGGCGAAGAGGTCCTCGTCGGCGGACTCGGGCTGCACGGGGACGACGTGCATCGCGCGACGGACGCAAAGCTGGCCCATGTACCACACGGGCATCCCGTCCGGCGTGCCATATAGCGACCCCGTCCAACTGCCGATGCCAAGCTGCCGCAGCGCATGGACGGCCTGGGGCGCCCAGTTGCACTCGCCCTGACACCACGTGACCGGGAACTGGTCGAAGATCGTCGCGACATCCTGCACGCCGCGCGCCTCGATGCGCAGCAGCTCCGCGAGCCCCGCCTCCCAACCCAGCTCCTCGCAGTAGACCGCCTGCGGCCGAGGGAAGTGGCCGTGCGTGTCGTTGTGGTAGCTGATCTCGTGGCGCGCAAGGGCGTCGATCACGTCCTTCCGCCCGCGCCGCCGCAACGCCCGCGCGCGCTCCGCAACCGTGTAGAACGACGCGACGAGACCGTGCTCCTCGTGCAGCTCGGCCAGCCGCTTCACGATGTCATCGGTCTCGGGAGTTACCCAGTCCTCGTTGTCGTAGGCGAAGAAGACGCGCATGGCACACCGTCCTTTGGCGAGTGTCGGGCTCGGAAGCCCGACCTACGAGTAGGTCTACTGGGCGAGTGCGAGTTTGGTTGGGCACTCGGCTGGGAGGTAGCGGACCGGGATGTCGGGATAGCGATCCGCGAGGTGCTGAGCCAGGGCACGGAGGGACGGGGCCTCCGAGACGCCGTGGTCGATCAGCAGCAACGCCAAGCCCACGTCCTCGCCCCACGACAGCTCGCGCCAGCGCGTCAGCTCCGTGAGCAGCACCGCATCGGCGCCGCGGTCGCGGTACTGCGCCAGCACCTCCGTGCCGCCGACAATCGCCCCGGTGCCGATGCCGACGCGCTCGATGGGCCGTGCGTCATCGCCGACGTACTCGACCCAGTGCTGGCCGAGCGGCGAGAGCTTCGTCGCCACCTCCTCTGCGAGCGCGGCGAGAGGGCGCGGCTCGATTGTGTAGATGCGGCGGAAGGCGTCCGTCTGCTCGAACTCGCAGCCGCCGAGCCCGAGCCACGTCGCCCAGCTATCCTGAATGCCGAAGCCGGGCATCTGGTCGAGCATGTCGTGGCAGCGGATCACCACCATGCCGGTCTCCGCGAGCCACGCTTCCTTCCGCTTCCGGTCCTCCTCGGTGCCGCCGACCGGGCGCTCGGTGTGATCCCAGAAGGTCGGCTCGTGGGTGACGAACGCATTGAGGCCCTGCTCGTGCGCGGCCTTCAGCGTCGCCGACCGGCTCATCCACGAAACCGCAATCCCCTTCACCTCGGTCTCCGGATCGCCGGCCTTGAACGTATCGACGGTACGCTCGGGATCCACCCACGGGCAGTTCGAGCGGAGGTAGGTGTGCAGGTCGCGGGCGGTCATTGAACGCTCCTGTCAGCAGTCTGGCCCGGCGCCTGCCGTCAGATCGGGCGGCTGAGCCGCCCAGTGGTCCTTGTCGAGGCTCGCGCCGCCCTCGGCAGTGCGGCGGAAGGCTGCGCGGAAGAGGGTCTCTTCGGGAACCCATCTGCCGAAGAGCAAGCCCTGCCCACACTCGAAGCGGGGAGCCGCTTCGAGGGAGCTGGGGCCCATGCCCCATGTGTCCATGCAGGCCTGGTGGTCCACCGGCGACTGCAGGCGCAAGATGCAGACATTCTCGCACTCATGCAGCAGGCCGGGCCGGACCTTCGCGGGGCGCTGGGTGGCCAGCAGCACAAACACGCCGAACTTGCGCCCTTCGGCAGCGATCGCCATGATGCGCGACGCGAGGCGCTCCGTGAGAGCCGGGCCAGGGCTAGAGGGCACGAAGTTGTGCGCCTCGTCGATGACTACGAAGGTTGGCACACGGGTGTCTGGTCGGGCGGGGTCGAGGGCAGCATCCTCCCATGACTCGCGTGCGACTCTCCACAGGGCATTGAGCGCGGCAAGGCCCACGACCGCCCGAGCGGTCGGGTCGTGCACTGACACGAGGTCCACGACCAGTAGACGCCAGGATGGCGGCCGCTTCCCTATGTGCTCGGAGAGCGCGGCACGCTCCTCGGGGCCGCCCCACACCCCCGAGTGTTCGAGACGCTGGAGAGCATGGTAGACGCGCCTGCGGGCGGGCGTGGGCGACAGGTCGAACTCGAATGCCTCCCGCAACCTGTGGAACGTCATTGGGGCGCCCGGAACGTACGACAGCGCATCCAGCATGCAATGGAGCGCCTCCGCCTCGCCTGTCTCGGCCCATTCGTCCACGCCCAGCACCGCAAGCTGCTCCGGCCACGTCAGGTCGCTCCACCAGCATGTGACCGGCGCAGAGGCGTGGGGCAAGTCCCCCGCGCCAGGTCGCGCCAAGTGCAATTGGGGAACCTTGGCGGACCAGTCGGTCAGGAACGCGTCGGGACACCGGTAGTCGCTACTCGGTAGGCGGGGCTCACCCCTGTAGTTGGTCCCAGGCCACGCTGCGCAGTTGGGAGACCCGGCGCGACGGAAGTCCCCGTTGGCGTCCAGCAGCACGACGCGAGCCCGGGTGCTCAGGAGTATCTCCTCGACGAGACGCGCGACCACGGACGACTTGCCCGCCCCAGACTGCGCAACGACCGCCGTGTGGTAGGCCGCCTTGGGCGCCGAGACCCTCACCTCGGCGTCCTGCCTACGCAGATCCCACCCTAGCACGAGTTCGCCGTACATGGTAGCGTCGCCCCATCGTCGTTGTTGAGCGTTGCCAGCCATCCCCCTTCCTTGCCTTCCGGCCGCGACCTCCCAGCCCCCTTCTCAGGAGAGGCCTTCCCCGCCCCCGCAGCGAATCACCCCCCACCTACGCCCCCGGAGGGTGATCGCCTTGTACCGACTGGTGGTGCTTCTGATGGCCATTGGCCCGTCCGTTGCTCATGCCGTGACGCCGACTCCCGATGAGATGCGCGAGAAGCAGGATTGGGTGTCGGCGAAGGTGCTTGGTGAGGCACTGACGGCACCCACGGACAACTGCCTGATCGTGCGCGCGAACAACGATGTGGTGCAGAAGGATGAGCGGCAGGGGAAGCCGCTGCGGATCGGGAGGCAGGAGTACCGGCAGGGGCTGTTCACCCATGCGGTGAGCGAGATCACGGTGCGGCTGCCCGGGCCGGGGGCGAAGCTCGAGGCAACGGTCGGCGTGGACACGAACGAGCAGACGAGCGGTGGGCGCGGGAGCGTAGAGTTCGTGGTGCGCATCGGCGAGGAGGAGGCCTTCCGGTCGGCGCTCATGCACGAGGGCACGCCGGGTGCGGCGGTGTCGGTGCCGCTGAAGGGGGCGCGGGAGCTCACGCTGCAGGTGACGGATGGGGGAGACGGCATCGCGTGCGATCAGGCGGATTGGGCGGAGGCGCGAGTGACCCTGGAGGATGGGACGAAGCTGTGGCTGGCGGACATGGCGGCCGTGGATGAGCGGCGTGCGAAGCCGGCGGTTGAGCCGCCGTTCTCGTTCATCTATGGGGAAAGACCCTCGGCGGAGCTGCTGCCGCAGTGGAAGGTGGAGCGGACCGAGCGCGAGATGGATACGAACCGCGTGGAGCGCGTGGTGACGTACACCGATCCCGCGACGGGCCTCGTGGTGCGGTGCGTGGCGGTCGAGTACCGCGACTTCCCGGTGGTCGAGTGGACGGTGTACCTGAAGAACACGGGCGAGGGCGGTACGCCGATCCTGGAGGACATCCAGGCCCTGGACTGGACCGTCGAACGGTGGGGCTTCCCGCCGGCGCCGGGGTGCGAGTATCAGCTCCACCACTTCACGGGCACGCCGTGCACGCCGCAGGACTACGAGCCGCATGTCACGGAGCTAGGGCCCGGCGCCGCGAAGCGCATCACCGCCGCGGGCGGGCGGCCGACGAACACGGACCTGTGCTACTTCAACGTGGAGCAGCCGAGCAGCGAGGGGACGATCATCGGGCTGGGTTGGCCGGGGCAGTGGGCGGCGACGTTCGAGCGCGACGGCGGGACGAAGCTGCACGTGCGCGCGGGGCAGGAGCTGACCCACCTGACGCTGCACCCGGGGGAGGAGATTCGCACGCCGCTGGTGGCCCTGCTGTTCTGGAAGGGCGACTGGATTCGCGGTCAGAACCTGTGGCGGCGGTGGATGATCGAGCACAACCTGCCGCGACCGGGCGGGAAGCTGCCGATGCCGCAGATGGCGGCGTGCAGCTCGCACCAGTTCGGCGAGATGATCAACGCGAACGAGGCGAACCAGAAGCTGTTCGTCGACCGCTACACGGAAGAGGGCATCAAGCTCGACTACTGGTGGATGGATGCGGGCTGGTACCCGAACGTGGGCGGCTGGCCGAACACGGGCACGTGGGAAGTGGACAAGACACGCTTCCCCAACGGGCTGCGCGCGATCACGGACCATGCGCACGAGAAGGGCATCCGCATCATCGTGTGGTTCGAGCCGGAGCGCGTGATGCCGGGAACGTGGCTCTACGAGCACCCCGACTGGCTGCTCGGCCGCGATGGCGAGCAGAAGCTGCTGAACCTCGGCAACCCCGAGGCGCGCCAGTGGCTCACCGACCACGTGGACAAGGTGCTGAACGAGCAGGGGATCGACCTGTACCGGCAGGACCTCAACATGGACCCGCTCGGGTACTGGCGCGCGAACGACGCCGAGGACCGGCAGGGGATCACGGAGATTCGCCACTGCGAGGGGTACCTGGCCTACTGGGACGAGCTACGCCGGCGGCACCCGAACATCCTGATCGATTCCTGCGCGAGCGGCGGGCGGCGGAATGACCTGGAGACCCTCCGGCGCGCGGTGCCGCTGCTGCGAAGCGACTACCTGCTGGAGCCGATCTCGCAGCAGTGCCATACCTACGGGATCGCGTTCTGGTACCCGTTCTGGGGGACGGGCGTGAACTCCAGCGACCCCTACTACTTCCGCAGCGTGATGTGCCCGCACATGACCGGGTGCTACGACGTGCGGCGGACGGACATCGACTACGCGGGAGTGAGGAAGCTCGTCGCGCAGTGGCGGGAGGTCGCGCCGGACATCCTGTTGGGCGACTACTACCCGCTGACCAGCTACAGCCTCGCGCCCGATGTGTGGATCGGCTGGCAGTTCGACCGCCCGGAGATCGGCGCGGGCCTCGTGCAGGTCTTTCGAAGGACCGACAGCATCTACGAGAAGGCACGGCTGAGGCTGAGAGGGCTGGATCCGGAGGCGAAGTACATCCTGCGCGACCTGGACAGGGGCGAGGCGGGCGAGAGGAACGGGAGGGAGCTGATGGAGGACGGCGTTCCGGTGGAGATCAGCGAGAGGCCGGGGTCGGTGTTGATGAGGTACGAGGTGAAGGGACGATAGGGTCAGGGCACGGCAACAAGGGACAGTCCATGCGTCTCGGTCCCGCAAGCGGGACCGAGACTTGGACAGTCCCTACTACGGCAGCGTGAGTTTCCAGACGTCGTTCATCAGGGGCCACATGTTGCCGGCGACGAGCCAGAGGCTGTCGTTGAAGACGTAGATGCTCGGCTCGTGGCGCGGCGACCAGTGAGGCCCGGCGTCGAGCTGCTGCCAGGTCAGGCCGTCGGCCGTGTACCAGACATCATCGAAGTTCTTGTGGTTCTTGTTGTCGTAACCGCCGATGATCCACATGCGGTCACGGTAGACCTTCGAGATGAACCACTGGCGCGGCTCCCAGGGCGCGTGCTCCAGGAGGCGCGTCCACGTCGCACCATCCTCGGAACACCACACATCGTTGAAGGTCGTCAGGTCCTTGTAGCCCTTCTCGGGCGGGTTGCTGGCGACCGGCAGCGATCCGCCCATCAGCCAGAGCTTGCCCGCGAAGGAGGTCACGGCGGTCGCGTAGCGCTTGCCGAAGGGCACGTTGTCGATCGCGCAAGTCCAGCTCACCCCGTCGGTGGTGCTCCAGACGTCCGGCCCGCTGCCGAGCTGCCAGATGCGTCCCTCGTGAACGATTGCCTCGCCATAGCCGCGCGCCCCGAAGGGCGTTTGCTCCAAGACGCGCTCCCACTGCTTGCCATCCGTGGAGGTCCAGACGCTCCCCTTGATGGCCCACATCTTGTCCTGGTAGACGACCATCTCGCTGTAGCCGTCGTAAGGCGTGTTCTCCAGGACCAACTCCCAGTTCGCCCCGTCGCTTGAGTTCCAGAGGTCCCGGACCAGCACGTTGCCAACGTGGTAGGCGTTGCTCAACCACATCTTGCCGTCGAAGACGAGGTCCTCCGATGTGTCGCGAGGACTGAAGGCAGCGTGCTCGACGACGCGCTCCCAGGCGCCAGTCAGGGGCTCCTGCGCGCAGGCGGGCGAAGCGAAGAGCGACATGCCGACGGTCATCGCGGGGAAGAGGGGCATGGTGGAGGCTCCCTTCGGGCGGATCTGAGAGGGGTTTCCCGGCCAACAGCCGGTTCCCCTCGCTGGGGCTCAAGCCGTCCGGGAACCCGGCGAAGGGGCGAACTCCGAAGAGAATCGATCCGCGGCCGCCCACACGGGTCGGCCGCGGATCGGTTGACGGGGGTGGTGCGGTCACCGATACCAGAGGCGTCTGCCGGGCATCAGGTCACTGTCATTCTGCCATTTGGAGTGCCCGTCCGCGTAGATGACGTTCAGCCCGCCGTTGTGCCGGCTCGGCTCAGGGGGTGACCCGCCTTGTACGCGGATGTTCAGGGGCGCGAAGCAGGTTGTGTTCGCGAGGTTTGTGCCCTTCACGCCACAGCTGCAGCCCATGATGTCAACAATCGCCGCCGTCTCCGCCGGAGCCGTCACCCACGCCAGAGGCACGACCGTGTCCGCCGTGCCGTACCCGCCGGCTCCGAGGGCGCAGAGATTGTAGCCGTAACTGCACCGGAACTGGTTGGCCGTGTTCCGCTGATCGAAGGCGGTCCACTGGCCGGCGGGTTGACTCGGACACACGAAGAGCTGGGTGTTCTTCACGTACGGCTGGATGAGGACGGGCCAGGACACGCGGGTCGTGCCGCTCTGGTCGCCGCGCATGCGGCCGCAGTACGTCTCATCGTAGTCCTGGACGTACATCATCAGTGCAAGGCCCATCTGCTTCGTGTTGCTCAAGCAACTGGCCTGCCGGGCTTTCTCCCGGGCCCTCGCGAAGACGGGAAACAGGATCGCGGCCAAGATCGCAATGATCGCAATGACAACGAGCAGCTCGATGAGCGTGAAACCCCTTCGGTTCACTGTGACCACGCACCTTTCCAAGCCAGAATGGATGACCCGCCATCTCCCTATTCGCCGCGAACCGGGCGATCACCTGCCCGCGCTGAGGACCAGCGCTCGCCGCTGCCTCCTACTCCAGCTTCACCGCTCCCCAGGGGCCGACCGGCGGCGCGCCGAACGAGACGACCGGCTCCCAGGCCGAGTCGTCGAACCCCGTCTCCGTCCAGCCGGGCGGCGCCTGGCGTGAGGCGCGCCAGGACGCGTTCGAATCGGTTCGGACCGCCTTGCCATCGACCTTCGCCGCAAGCCGCGCGAGGACGCCGGCAGGGCCGCCCGCGTTGTGGGCCTCGACGGCGATGACGTTGAGGCCCGTCCGTAGGAAGGTCGTCAGGTCCCAGCGTTGGGCAGCGGCCCAGCCTTCGCCCTTCCCCACCTCGACGCCGTTCACGTACAGCGTGTAGGAGTTGTCCACTGCGATCACTACGTCGGCGCCGGAGGGCTTCACCGGCAGGTCGAACGTGCGGCGAAGGTAGACGGTCTCGTGGTCCTGCGCGGCGGGGGGCGCCCAGATCCACTCGGGGCGGGTCGGCTTCTCGGGGAAGCCGCCGGTGGGCGGCTCGACGAAGCGGCAGCCCTCGCCCTGGGGGAAGGTCTGCTGGCAGGTGAACCGATGACCCGGCGTGGTGGAGGTGAGCCGGGCGGAGGTCTTGGTGACGCGAACGTCGAGCGTCAGCCCGCGGTACTGCACATTGCGCACGATGAGCCACGGGAGCGCGCGCGGCAGCTTTGGGTTGATCTTCAGCCCGGTCACGGTGGGGTTCAGGCCCGCGACGCCGTGGACGAACCAGGTCGGCACGAGGCCGCTCTCGGGGAAGGGGATGTCCACGCCGACCGCGCCGGGATTCACGCGCTGAGGGCCTTCGCCGCGGAACAGCGGGCCGCCGCCGCAGAGCCGATCGGGCTCACGGTGGCGTGCGAGGATCTCGGTCCACCGCTGCCAGGCGTTGTCGGCGCCGAGCAGCTTCGTGCGCGCCATGAGGTCGAAGAAGGAGGTGTAGAGGATCGCGCCGCCATCCTGGCATTGCACGCTGCCGTAGGGCGTGCCGAGCCAGCCGAAGTGCCACCATGGCTCGGTCGGGCCGGGCTCCTTGCTCGCCCCCGTCTGCGGGTCCCACATCGGATTGTGGAGCGTGTTGGCGCGCGGCGCGAAGACGTAAGCGGAGTACGTGTCGGGCTTGCCCGTGGAGGTGGGCTCGGTCTCCATCCAGTGGTAGATGCGCCGGGCCTGCTCCTCGCTCGCGAGGCCGTAGGCCATCGCCTCCAGGTTCACGAAGGTGAAGCCGTAGTCGTGGCGGTTCCCGTCGGTGTCGATGCAGCCGATGTAGCGCCCGCGTTCGTCATCCCAGAAGGTCCGGTTGTACGCGTCCTTCGTACGTTCGGCGAGCCGCCGGTACTCAGCGGGGCTGCGCCGAGGGCTCGGCGTCTGGAGGCCGCCGGCCACGTCGAGAAGCTCTTCAGTCTGGGCCATCGCCTCGAGTGAGGCGTAGTAGACTGCATTCGCGTACGCGTCCAGGTGGCCGAAGGGCAGGATGTCCCAGTAGTTGTTGCCGACGCCCCGGTGCTTGCCCGTGACGTCCTTGCTCGCCGCGACGATCAGCCCCTCCTGGCCCTTGAGCGTCGTCAGCTGGTAGTTCATCGCGCGGCGGAGGCGTTCGGCCTGGGACTGCAGGAAGACGGTGTCGTGCGTCCAGCAGCCATAGCGCCAGCAGGCCAGGATGAACCGGGCGTTCGTATCGAAGTGGCGGGTGTCGTAGGTCTTCGGATCGGGGAAGGGCCAGCCGCGCTCACCGCCCCAAGTGTAGACGTAGCCCTCGTCGTCGATCACGATTCCCGGCAGTTGCGCAGCAGCACCCTCGAGCGCCGGGCCGCCATGCCAGAAGCGCATGAGGGCGGTCCACTCCAGCCACGGCGCCGGGCCGGGCGCTCCGGGATAGGTGAAGGCGCGCTCGTAGAGGAAGCGGTTCAGGTTCTGGGTCAGGGCGGGATCGGGCGTCTCGAAGGCCGGCCAGTCCTGCGGCACGCTGTCGCGACGCGGCAGGACGTTGAGGACGAAGCCCGTCTGATCGAAGCCGTCCGGGGCGCGGTACTCGCGCGTGCGGAACCGTAGCGTCAGGTCCTCGGGCTCCGTGTCGGCGTCGAACCAGAGACCGTTCGCTTCGAGCCGGAGGTCGTAGTCACCGGCGCCCTCGGCTTCGAGCCACTGGTCACCATCCAGCGTCAGGTGCATGCCGATGTCGCTGCGCTTGAGCTGCTCGATGGGCATGTACCGCTGCCGGTCAGTGAAGAAGCGGCTGAAGGGCACGGAGTCCCGCGAGACGTCGTAGCCGTCGCGCTTCCAGGGCAGCACCCACTGAAGCGGGAAGGCGCGCGGTGAACCGGACTCAGGCTTCAGAGCGACGGTGAGGGAGAGGCGGTTACCGTCCAACTGCGCTGCGAAGGTCGCCTCGCCCAGCATCCGCTCGCCGGTCACGCGTAGCGTGCGATCTCCCTGCGATAGCGCGACTCCGTCGGAGTACGCCTGCCCTTGCGCGAGGCGGTCATCCGTGTGCGTCCACCAACCGATCGTGCCCCGGGGGTCGCTGATCTCCACGAGGTACTCGCCCGCGGGCTGCGGGTCGAAGGTCAGCGCCTGCCACGAGTTGTCGGGGACGTCCTCCGCGCGGCGGGTGGCGACGACCTCGCCTTGCGGGCCGCCGCGCCGGAGCGTGAGCGTTGCCGAGGAGTCGGTCTCGGCCCAGGTCGGCAGCCTGACGCTGACCTCAGTGAACGCGCCGCCCTCGCAGCGGAAGCTCTGTCCGAGCGTGTGCCCCGGGAGCAGCATGTCCGGACGGTTCGCCTGCTCGTTGGCCACGGACAGCGGCTCAGTGGCCCGGCAACCGCTGATCACGACGCACGATTTCTGCACGTCGGTCTTCGCTTCGTTTGGGGCGGCGAGCCCCTGGAATGCCACGCGCTTGACGAGGTTTGCGCTGTAGCGGCCCTGCCCCGCGGCGTCGAAGGCCATGTGCGTGATCGTGCAGCCCTCGCCGCGGAGGTCGAAGTGAGCGTTGCGGATCGACCAGGTCTCGTCGCCGCGGGCGGGCAAGCAGGCCAACAGCACGGCGGCCGTGAGGCCCGCCGCGAGTCCGCAGGTGCTCATGGGGTGATCGTCCTCCCGGAGGGATTCGGTGCGGCAGAGGCCGGCAGAGCCAGTGTCTTGTCGCGGGTGGTCGTATGGATGAGCGAGAGGCCAAGGCAACGAGGGACAGTCCGTGCGTCTCGATCCCGCGAGCGGGATCGAGACTTGGACAGTCCCTAGACCCACGTCTCTTCGGTTGCTGCCTCTTTGGGGCGGGGCGCTTCCTCTGCCGCGGGCACGGTCGTCATCGCCGACGGCGCAGACGCGGCCCCCACCTCCGCGAGAGCGGCGACGAGGCTCTCGAGTTCCTCAGTGGCCTCGCGGAGCTTCGCATCGACGATCGGCGCGCGCTCCAGAGCGGACTCAGCCAGGAGACGCGCGAGGGCGTGGTGGGTGCGCTCCAGGCGGCCGACCAGGGTGGCAGCGACCTTCTCCAACTCGTCCGCCAGCTCCAGGCTACCGGGTAGAGCACGGAGGGTCTTGATGTCGTGCTCGAGCGACCGGATGCGCTCGATGGCCATGTCAACGCTCTGACGGTAGCGCCTGGCGTCCTGCTTGCTGAGCCAGTTGTGCTTGCGCAGCCGTCCCACGGTTGTCCGGATGCCGCGCTGCCACTGCTGCGCCTGCCGGCTGTGAGCGACGGGCGGCGCGTGCCTGGCGTCCGCCGTCGCCGGAGGGCGGAGGAACTTCGCCGCAGCCTTCTTCAGCCCGTAGCCGATGCCCATCACCAGCGCGGTGAGCACGACCAGGCTCAGTGCCCCCGCGAGGCCCATACCCAGCCAGCGGATCAGCGTGCCGGCGAGGGCCACGAGTTCACCGACGACCCGCGAGCCGAGCACGATGAACTGGAAGGCCACGAACAGGGCGAAGGCCACCACCGCCAGCTCGAGGCACCCCATCTTGCGGTCAGGACGACGTCTCATCGCTACCCGCCTTCTTCGAAGGTCGAACGTTCCCGCTCGGCAGCCTCACTCCCTCCTCGATCTGCCTCTCAGCATCGGCTCCCCCAGTGCGGACGACTGCAACAGACTTGCCTGCCGCCAGGTCCATACGCGTGCCGGGGCAGGAAGGATGCAGCGGCCGGAGGCGGGACGGACCCAGAGGTGTTATGGGTAGCGAGGGGTACCCCGAATGCCGCTCTTCGAGTATGGATGCCGTTCCTGTGGCGCCCGGTTCGAGCTGCTGGCCGCGACCCGGTCAGTGCGTCCGGCCAGCCCGGCATGCCCGGTGTGTGGCAGCAATCGAACCGGCGCCCTCTTGTCCGCTTGCGCGATCAGGCGGTCCGGCGGGGGATCGGCCAAGGCCTCGTGCGGCATCAACACGGGGCGCGGCTGACCGACCCGCTGAGGCCCCCGGTACGCGGGCCCGATGGAGCGCCTGACGTGCGTGGAAGGATGAGTGCCCAGATGCTCGCGCTGATCGCCGCCATCGCGTTCGTGGTGGTCTGGTTCGTGCTGATGAAGTTTGTCCTGCCCCGGTTTGGGGTACCTACGTGAGTGTCCGCTGCGTGCGCGGTGGATCCGCGCCCGGACGAAACGCACGACACCAACCTACGCGGGGACGCGTCGCCGACGGAAAACGCCGACCCCCACCACCGATAGGGCTGAGGCGGGCCGAACGCCCTGATCGAGCTGTCGTCCTCTTCAGTCCTGTCGTATTCGCAGCAAGAGCGGGACCATTGGCTCCAGCCGCAACGTGGCCGAGGTCCCGCTCTTGCCCTCGATGAGTTCCTCCCAACGGCCGATGGGCCGACCGCCGACCTCCAGGCGGACCTCGACCGGGTCTCGGCGCAAGTTCAGCAGGCTGCACAACACGTCGTTATCGCGCGGCACACTCCGGCACTCGACGGCCCACGCATTGGCGCCATCCGCGCCGAGCGCTCGCACGGTACGCGTCACGCCTGCCGCCGATAGCAGCGAGCCGAACTCGCGGCTCATCTCCTCGGCGCGCGCCGGCTCGACCCGCGATACATCTGGCCCGGCGACCTCCCGCCCGTGCTCACGGCGGTCCTGATCCTTGCGCAGGCAGTCGCCGATCAACAGCACGTGCCCGCCCGCTTCGGCGAAGCGCGCGATCTCGGCCCGCACGTCCGCCTCCACGAAGTCGGCGCGCGGGACGATGAGGAGCTTCAGCCCCCTGAGCTTCCCCTCGCGGATCATGCGGTCGGTGACGAAGCCCACGGGCGTGTCGCAGAAGAAGAGCGCCTCGTATGCCTGCCGGAGGCAGGACGTGTAGGTCAGGTCGTCCAGGTAGAGCGACGGCTTCGAGAAGTACAGCGCGGCTTCCGCCGGCGGCGGGAAGGCGGCGACCTCGGGCGCCAGGCGGCGCAGGTCGAGGGCCGCCGACGCGGTGCCCCACCCGACGAGGGGCTGGCTCCAGGCCGTGTCCGTCATCCCCGCGCCGGCCTCCCCCGTACCGAGCTGCCCCGTCGCCCACACCCAGAAGGCGCTGAATCGCAACCCGTGCAGGTACGACTGCCAGTACGTGGCCCGCACGTAGGCGTCGGTGACGAAGGGGTCGTGCACGTAGTGGTACTCCAGGTCGGCCTGCGGCTTCTGGGGCGCCACCGAGGCGTAGAAGTCGAAGAGGAACGCCGCCTCCGCCCACCCAAACGCGTACGCCCCCGGGGCGGGGGAGCGGCCCGCATCGCAGCCGGGGACATCCATGATCTCCGCCTGGCGCTCGAAGTCGATGCCCTCCCACGGCTGCAGTATAGTCCACGCCATCGGCTTGTTCGAGAGCACGACACTGGGATCGTGCTTCCGCACTTCGGCCGCGAGCCACGCGAACCACTCCGCGACATGCTCGTTGTGGAACGTCAGGAAGTCGAACCTCCCCGGATCGGTGGCGCCCTGGGCGGGCTCGATGGCTTCGAAGCTCGCGTAGGTCGTACCCCACGCCTGGTTCAGCGCGTCAATCGTCCCGTGCTTGCGCTGGAGCCACTCGTGGTAGGCTTGCACGTAGGCGGGGTCGGAGCTGCGGTAGGTCGGCTCGTTCATCAGCCAGACGAGGTGGAAGCTCGGGTGCTTCGCAATCGCGGGGAAGAGCCTAGCGTAGTAGCGCTCGACGAGCTGATGGACGGTAGGCGACTCGATGGCGAAGGGGAAGAAGCCGCCGTAGGTCTTCACTGGCTTCCCCTTGTGGCGGCCGAGCCCGCTCCAGTCGGGCAGCTGATCGACCGGCTCGCCGCCGGTGATGTCGGGGTACTTGGTGAGGGCCCACTCGGGGAAGTAATGGAGCGTGGGGACGAAGGAGATCGCGAGGTTGAGTGCGCGCAGGCGGTCCCAACTCTCCATGAGCTTGGGGACCGCGGTCTCATCGAGGGTGTCCTCGCCCGTGACCATGTGCAGGGCCGAGAAGGCGTTCCAGTCATCCCCGACGACGTTGAAGCCGTAGTTGCGGACGGTCTCGATCTCGTCCAACAGCTCGCCATAGCCGAGCGGACCGACCAGCGAGACGGGCCGGCCCTGCACCTCGAAGTTACGCCCGTTGAGGCGCGTCTGATCCATCGGCGGGTCGGGCACCGGGCGATCCGCCAGGCCCCCCTCGGCAATCGCGTTGGCCTCCTCAGTCGCCCTGGTGCAGATGCCCAGCAGGTCGCCGGAGTATCGTGAGGCCTTCTCCAGGCTGCCCGCCTGCGCGGTCGCCTCGACGATGCGCGAGAACCGCTCGGCCACCTGCAAGGCCGCCACCGGATACGGGACCTGCTCGCCTGCGCCCTTCGCCCTCTCGACCGCCGCGCGCAGAGCCCGGATCGCTGGGGCTACCGGCGCGTTCACTTGCCGGAACCCCGCCATGGTGAGGAGCCGCGTTCGCTGCGCGAACTCCGCCGTGGCACCATCCGCTGCGACCCTCACGCGCAGCTCGCAGGTCACGTTCGGCGTGTCCCCGAGGTTCCAGGCCACCGTCACGGGCGAGGCGCCCTGCGCCAGAGGGATCTTCAGCTCCGACGACGCCAGGGGCTTGCCGTCTTCGGCGACGATGTCGCACGCCACGGTCGCCTGCTGCGTCGCGTGTGGCACGTACACCCAGATCGGCACGGATAGCTCCGGGTTCGCGCATGAGAGCGGGTCGGGGAGGTCGAAGTCCACGGACGGTCGGGCGGCGTCCTCCTCCGTCAGCATCGGCGTCGCCGCGGGGCCCTTCTCCAGCTTCACATCGTCCACCACGAGCCCGGCCGTCGGGCTGTCGGTGTTCAGCATCAAGGGGAAGCTGCCGTCTTTGTCCGCGGCGACGAAGGTTCTCGTGAAGCGCTTCCACTTCCCCTCGGTGCCGCGAAGATACAGCCGCATCCACCAGCCGGAGCCACCGCCGGTCCACGCCGCTCCGGGGTCGTCGCTCTTCAGGTAGCAGCTCAACGTGTACTGCTCACCCGGGGTCAGCGCCAGCCCGCCGAGGAGCGTGAGCTGGCCGTAGATGTGAGGCCCAGAGGGCGTGCCGTTGGTGATCCGCACCGCGCGTCCGCCCCGGCGTCCGGGCTCGACGATCTCGAAGGTGGCGTCAGTGTTGCGGGGGTCCCACGCCCAGCCTCTCGGCCGGTTGCCGTCCACGGCCTCGAAGCCGGCGTTGGGCACGAGGTTCTCCCCCAAAGGGACCGTCTGCCCCTCGGCCAACCTCAGCCGCAGTTCGCCGGCGCCCTGGGCACGGCAGATGGCGCCCGCCATGGATGTGAGCACGACCAACGTGCGGAGCATCGCTGCCCTCCCAACGTGAAGGTCGTCCAGGCGCTTGACGTGCGCGTCCCCGCCTGCGCCGTCGCCCGACCCGTTCCCCGCGTCCGGAGGCCTACCCTCCGTCAGTCATGCTGCGACGGGCGCAACAACCGCGGGCCGGGGAACGTCCTAGCTTGTGGTTGCTGCTTGTCCCCGATAGCCTCTCCTCTTGCTCACCGCGAGCAGATATGCCGGTCAGAGGAGGGTTGCTCATGTGCCGCGCCTGTGCGATGGCGCCCCTGTTGCTGTTGGTCACCACGCCCAGTCTTCCCCAAGGTCTGGCCGGTCGCGATGACATCTGGGCCGACTTCTCGCGCAACGACGTGCAAGGCCTCCAGGCCATGCACGCGGCCGGTGCGTGCGACTTCGTGGAGCGAGACCTCGACGGGGTGCACTGTGTGGCGACGGACGGCCGTTCGGGAAAGCACTGGCTGTGCTTCGACGTGCCCCGCGCGTTCATCACGAGCGCGCAACCCGCGCGCTACACGCTCGTGATCCAGTACCTCGATTCGCCGGCCGACGGTCTTGTGACCGTGCGCTACCACGCGGCGCGGGACGCGATGGCCCAGGCGATCCGGTTCCAGCGGCAGGGCTCGGGCGAGTGGCGCGAGCTGGTCCTGTCGCTGACCGACGCCGTGTTCATGAACGGGACGATGGGTTGCGCGGACTTCGCGGTGCACGGGTTCACCGACACGGGCGATCCGCGCGCTGCGGATGTGTACGTCAGCGGCGTGTGGCTCAGCAAGCGCACGCTCGACGTGTCAGCGCGACCCGGCGCCATTCCTACCGGCCTCGACCCGGCACAGCAGACATGCACCGTGCGCGTGTTGGCCTATGGCGGCGCCGGGGGGCTCGCGCCCGACGGCACGGTGATCCGCTTCTCCGCCACGGGGGGCACCGTCGAGCCAGAGGTGGCAACCAAGGCCGGCGTGGCAGAGGCGAAGTTCATCCCGGATGGCGTCGCAGGCACGTCGGTGGTCACGGCCGACTGGGATATCGTCAGCGGCTGGACGACGATCGCGAAGGTGACTGGCGACCAGCCGCTCCAGCAGGGCCGCTGGGGCGGCTTGGTGTTCGACGAGGCGCCGCCCGCCGATCTGGAGCGCGTGAACGCCGCGACCTCGTTCGCGGACGTGGCGGAAATGGAGAACGTGGCGGGCGGCAAGTGCCTGCAGCTGCACTACTGCTTCCAGACAGGCGCACCGGGGCAGCCGTACATCACCTGTCCGCTCGGCATCCAAGTGCCCGGACGACCGCAGAGGGTTCTGGTCTCCGCGAGGGGCGACGGCAGCCCGCACCACTTCCAGGTCATCCTGCAGGACGCGCAGGGCACGATGTACACGATCATGTCTGTCGAGCGCGCTCTACGGCCCGACTGGCAGGACATCGCGCTGCCGGTCGAGTCCTGGGACGACTGCTGGGGCCCGCACGCCGATGGGGTGATGGACTTCCCGGTGACCATCGTGGGTGTGCGGTTCGTCTGCCTCGGCGGCAACCAGCTTGAGGGCGACATCTACCTCAGCCGAATGACGGCGCAAGGCCTCTTCCCGACAGACAGCCTGGCCGAGCCGCCGCTTTCCCCGCAGACCTTCGCCCGGCGCACGCCCGACGGACTGCTGATCCCGGCGGCCCGCGAGCCCCTGGGCTACATCGTGGAGAACCTCGCCGCAATGCAGGATGCGAACCAGCTCGTTGGCGAGCTGTGGAAGCTCAGGGGAACGCCGGCCGGACGCAACCCCGAGGCCATCGAGGGCTACCGACGACTGGTGGAACTCAAGCCGGACGCGTTCTCTGCGCGTGCCACGCTCGCGATGCTGCTGTTCAAGGCCGGGGACCTCCAGGGGGCACTGCCGCAAGTCGAGGCGGCGCTGAAGGAGCCAGACCCCCTGGTCTGGCGACGACTGCTGCGAGCGCGCATCCTGGACGGGCTTGGGCGACGAGATGAGGCCTCGAAGGAGTTCTCCGCGCTGGCCGACGTCCTGGCGAGCACGAAGCCCGACCCGACGAACTCTCTGTGGCCCGGAGTGCTGCGCCCATGGGCGGACGCCTGCAAGGAGGCCGCAGCCGACCCGATCCCCTTCTACAAGCGCGCGCCGAACGCGTCGCCCGGCTACCAGGAGATCACCGATCTGGCGCGCTGGTCGGTCCAGTGCAACCGCGGCCAGGAACGCCTGCCGTACGCCATCGACCGGAACCCGGAGTCGTTCTGGTCGATCGGCGGCGATCAGGCCACCGGCGACTGGTTCCTCATCGACCTGGGCGAAGTGGTTCTGGACGTGGCCCGGGTCGTGCTGGACGATGATGGAGGGACGAACGTCTTCCACTGGGACCTGCCGGGCGAGATGCGCATCGAGGGTTCCGTAGACGGCGCGAAGTGGGAGCAGCTCGCCATCACCCGCGGCACGCCGCGCGCCGTCATCGACGCGACCTGGGACGCTCGCCCCCTGCGCTTCATCCGCGCTACCCTCACCGAGAACACCCCCAAAGGCGACCTGCCCGAGTGGCGCGTCTACGAGGCGTACGTGTACCGCAAGGCACATGCGTAGTGGTCGACGAGGAGGACGGCGAACAGGGGACAGTCCGTGCGTCTCGGTTCCGCATCGCGGAACCGAGGCTTGGACAGTCCCTGCGCGCCGGAAGGGATTCCGCGCGGGCGGGCGCAACAGCGTGGGCGCACGGAGGTGATGGAGTGAACGAGGAAACGAAGGTCGTTCTGATCGGGGCGGGCAGTACGAGCTTCGGCGCCGGGACCATCAACAGCCTCATGGCCGCGCGCGAGCTGCAGGAGCGGACGCGGCTGACCGTGACGCTGGTGGACATCGACGAGGCCGCGCTGGACCGGATGACGCGGTATGCGCGAGCGATCAGCGCGTTCCGGGACGCGGACGTGAAGCTGGAGGCGACGACGGATCGCCTGGAGGCGCTGCCGGGCGCGGACTTCGTGGTGACGGCGGTCTCGGTCAAACGCTACGAGTTCTGGCGGCAGGATTTCCTCATCCCGCTCGCGTACGGGTTCAGGCACCCGTACGGCGAGTGCGGGGGGCCGGGGGCGGCCTTCCACACGCTGCGGAGCCTGCACCTCGTGGTGCCGATCGCTCGCGACATGGAGCGGCTCTGCCCGGACGCGTGGCTGCTCAACTTCACGAACCCCGAGAACCGCGTGTGCCTCGGAGTCAGGCGGCTGACCGGCATCCGCGCGGTGGGGCTCTGCCACGGCTTCCACAGCACGTACGCGCTGGTGGGCCGAGTGCTCAATCGGCCGCCGGATACTCTCGATCTCGACCTCGCCGGGCTGAACCACTTCCACTGGGTCGTGGGCATCCGCGACCGGCAGACCGACGCGGACCTAGTGCCGGAGTTCGACCAGCGCATGCCGGAGGCGCCCGACATCCCGCCGCTGACGCGGTACCTGTACGAGCGCTTCGGGCGGCTGCCGTTTCCGTCCGACGATCACATCGGGGAATTCGTGCGCTTCGGGTACGAGTTCCTCGGCCCGCACTACCTGCGCTTCGAGGCACGAGTACTGGCAGGCGCCGCGTACGAGAACTCGCCGACGGAGGTGGTCACCTCCGTGGCCGACGGCACGCGGCCCGTCACCGAGGCCCTCGCCGCGCCGAGTGGCGAGCTTGCGGTGCCGATCATCACGGACGTGGTGCTCAACGCGGGAGCGCGCCGCGAGTCGGTCAACCTGCTGAACGCGGGCGCCGTACCCAATCTGCCCGAGGATGCCATCGTGGAGGTGCCGGCCACGGTGGACGCAGCGGGCATCCACCCGGCGAAGGTCGCGCCACTGCCGGAGGCGGTCTCCGCGCTCTGTCGGCTGCAGCTGTCGATTCAGGAACTGCTTGTTGAGGCGTACGCACGCGGCAGCAAGGACGCGCTGCTGCAAGCGCTGCTGCTGGAGCCGGTGGTGGACGATACGCGCCATGCGCGCGGGATGATGGAGGAGCTGCTGCGGCTGCAGGAGGGGTGCGTGGCGGAGTTCTCGTGAGGACCGGCCCCGCGCTACATCGACAGCCTCATCTTGATGCGGTCGATCTCGGGGTACAGCTCGCCGGACTCGATCCACTTCAGTTGGTCGGGGGTGAGGATGGAGCGGGAAGTGGTGTTGGCGATGGCGAGGAGTTCCATGAGGCGAATCTCCTCCGCGCGGGCCACGTTCGGGCTGAGGTAGTCCTGGACGGCGAAGGCGAGGTCGTCCTGGGTGAGGACGCTGCGGTTGTCGAAGACCGTCTTGCGCTGCGCGATGCGGACGATCTCCTTCAGATCGGCGCCGGAGTAACCGCCGGTCTGCTTCGCGAGGTCGGCGAGGCTCGCGTCCTTGGTCTTCAGGCCGAGCGTCTTGATCGTGACCCCGAGGATCGCCTCACGGGAGGGCTCGTCGGGGAGGGGGAAGGGGATCTTCAGGTCGAAGCGCCCGGCACGGATCGTCGAGGGGTCGATCAGGTCGGGCCGATTGGTCGCTGCGCCGAAGACGATCTTCCCCTGGTGGCGCTCATCGCTCAGGAAGGCGTTGAACATCGCGAACACGCGCCGCGATACCCCGCTGTCCCCGTCGCTCGTCACCCGCCGCCCGTAGGACTGATCGAACTCGTCGATGAAGACGAAGACGGGCGCGAGAGCCTCCAGGTAGTGGAAGAGCTTCTCGAGGTTCGACTCGGTCGCGCCGACGTACTTGCTGAAGACGTTCTTCAGTTGCACGAACGGAATCTCGCAGTCGTGTGCGAAGCACTCCATGCAGAAGGTCTTGCCGCAGCCGGGCGGACCAGTCAGCAGGATGCCCTTCGGTACGACGTCCACGTGCCCCTTACGGAGGGCCGCCGCGGTGCTGAGGAGCAGCTCCTTCTGGCGGTCCACGCCGCCGACGGCGCTGAGGCCGTTGGCGGGTGTCATGAACTCGACCAGGTCGCCGATCTCCGCCTCGATGGCGCGACGCTTATGCTCGGAGGTCTTGCGCAGGTCCACCTTGTCGTCAGGCGATCCGCCGCGGATCAGGACGGCGATCTGGGTGAGGGCCAGGCCGTTCGTGTTCTGCGCCAGGACCTCCGGCTTGATCCCGAGGATGGAGCGCGTGTCGATCTGCGGGCTGCCGTTGGGCGCGAGTTTCTCGGGATGCTCGATGAGATGGTTGATGTAGGCCAGGCGTGCGGGCTCGTCGGGCAGGGGGATGCTGACCACGCGGACGCCCCCGCCCTGGTCGTACAGCGAGCGGTTAACCTCGCCCAGCGAGTCGGCGATCAAGAAGACGAAGCTATTGCGCTGCAACAGGCGGGGATCGGTGGCCCAGCGGCGCAGCGTGGTGAGCAGCCGGCGCTCGTCGAAGGTCATCATCTGCGCCGTCCCGGGCGGGACGATCTTGTCCACGAAGTCGATGATGACGGCCGCCCCATTGCGGGTGAACAGGAAGTCCTCCAGCAGCGGGATCGCGTCGATCGGCCTCACGTAGGCTTGCGCGGCCGCGGTCTGGAGGCCGCGGGTCTGCGCGACGCCGAGGAAGCGCCGGAACTCCTCCTCATCGGCGGGCGTGGGGAACGTCAGGCCCTGGCCGATGTCGTACATCACCGTCTGCTTCTTGCCGCAGAAGGCGCGGTAGAGGAAGTCGCGCAGGGGCACGTACTCGCCGCGGTGAGGATAGCAGTCGCGGAGCCCGTGCAGCAGGAACACGGACGCCGCGCCGGAGGTGAAGTCGCGGCGGAGCGCCTCCGCCCAAGCGGGGTCAAGAGGC
>Ga0194110_10001165_pt1 | contig 33854 bp, 30 predicted proteins | sample TA2Kig1200mmetaG_FD_146192 | JGI IMG/M metagenome (GOLD analysis project Ga0194110, IMG submission 146192) | Freshwater microbial communities from Lake Tanganyika, Tanzania - TA2015032 Kigoma Deep Cast 1200m | ecosystem: Environmental > Aquatic > Freshwater > Lake | place: Tanzania: Lake...
GTTCCTTTTTAAGGAAGGTTCTGCCGAAGGGGTTTTATCAAGATTATATAGCGTTTCCATAAGGTTTTAAAGGCCTATCCGCTTGTCTGGCGGTAGGGAAAATACCATTTTCACGCTTTTTTCAAGTAATTATTAATATTGTAAGAAATGAAAAGCGCATTAGATGGCTCAAAGGGAATATGAACGAAAATATGTCATCATTTCGAAGATTATTTATTTGCCTGAACGCAGGAATTATCGGATTTTCAATTGGGGGGTTTTTCTTAAGCGCTCTTTATTATCCTCATATGTACGTTTTGGCAGGTCTATCTACTGCTGCAGAATTAAGTTTTGAAAAGAGTAAAATACCTATGAAAATAAATGACCATTAAAAATCAAACAATATTTACAATCATTGGGATCAAAGATATGAATTGATTCCTCATGCGCCTAGCTGAGGATAAATTAAATGTACTGATTCAGATAAGTTTCTGACCCGGAAAACATCATCAACAGCGATCATTTACTTATGTTCCATGCCCGGAGGGCACCCTCGAACAATGAAAATGTATTTGCATCGCTCGCCTGAGGGCGAATGAGGTCTTCGGATTCATTTGTATTTTTATTCAAGTAGTTACGCTTTGCGCTATGCTCTATGCGCTCTACTATTTTCTACATAAGACAGTTTATAGGGAATTGGGGTAGAAATTGAGAATTCTTAAGACAATGTTGCATTCCATACCAGAGCCTCTGGTTCTTTTATTGAGACCAATAGCAAAAATATTAAAATTTAAATATTATTATGAACTTTTATATTGGAAGATAGGTTTTAAAAATTATGGAAAAGTCTTGGAGAAGGAAAGATATGGACCGATAATGTTGGCAATGGCTGACGAAAAAGATGACAGATTTTTAAATGGTAAAATTGTTGCTGATTTCGGTTGCGGACCAAGAGGCAGTTTATGCTGGGCAAAATCTGCGTTGTTAAGGATAGGGATAGACGTCCTTGTTGATCGTTATGCTGATAACTTCAAGGATGTCCTAATCTCTCATAATATGATTTATTTAAAATCCACCGAAAAAGTCATTCCATTGCCATCCGATTTCGTTGACGTTATGTATACACTAAATGCAATTGATCATGTTGATAACTTCACAATTATGTGTAACGAAATACTTAGAGTATTAAAACCAGGTGGATTATTCATCGGGAGCTTCAACTTAGGAGGGCAAGCCACATTATGGGAGCCCCAGGCTCTTACATTAGAGAAAATTAAATCTGAGCTATTAGATTATTTGGAGATAGTCTCTTATAGATTAAGTGGGCAAGGTCCCGATGACCATGAATATGCTTTTTTTAATGATGGAAACTTAAATTACAAGGAAGGTGATAAGGGATTTCTTTGGGTCAGAGGTAAAAAGATAGCGGTTTAGTGATCTGGGGCGAAAAAATAACATGAATATTTTATGGTTATCTCACGTAATTCCTTATCCGCCAAAAACAGGAGTTCTTCAGCGTAGCTTTAACCTGCTTAAAGAAACTTCGAAGATCGGAAATGTTTATTTATTAGCGTTGCACAAAAAAAACGTTCTGCCAATGAGGTATGATATTGCTGAAGTAAAACAGGCTCTGTGGGACAATTTCGCAAACATGTTGCCATTATTGCTATTCCTGGAAAATTATCCAAGTATAACTGCGGCATTCGATGATCCGATCTGTGAGTTACGAGCAAACTCGGAGTGAATCTTTTTATGCGGGCGGAGAATAAATTGGAAGTTGGCATTATCGGAATAGGAAGAATGGGGGTGGAGCATCTGAAGGTTATCGCGGGACTGGGAAACGCGAGAATCAAAGGGATTGCAGACCCACGGGCAAACGCGGATGAAATCGGCGAAGTTATCGGTAAAGAGGCGAGGATTTTTTTGAGCGCGCAGGAATTGTTTCAAAATACCCATCCTGAAGCGGTCCACGTGGTTACCCCGCCAGGAACCCATTATGAATATGGCAAGATGGCTTTGGAAAATGGCGCCCATGTATTTATAGAAAAGCCATTTGTCTTGGAAGGAAACCAGGCCGAGGAATTGGTGCGAATTGCAAAAAGCCGGGGGCTGAAGCTAATTGCCGGGCATCAACTTCTCGCTCAACACGTCACGCGTAAGGCGGAGGAATACGTCAAAAATATAGGGGAAATCGTTCATGCGGAAAGCTATTTCAGCTTCAGGAAGGTCAGAAAGTCGATTTCTGCAGTCGAACAAGCGATAGACATTCTTCCCCACCCGGTTTATACCCTCCTTCATTTTCTACGAATTGGAAATGAAAAGGAGGAGGGATTTCTTATCAAAGCGCTTGATATGGAGGCCGATGGGGAAGTCCGGGCTATCATAGAGTGCGGTAAGCGCAAGGGGATCCTTCTGGTGAGTCTAAAAGGACGGCCGGTTGATTCATACCTGAAAATCGTGGGAACGAACGGAACAATCCTTATCGATTATGTGAGAGGCGTGACGATCAACCTGTCGGGTTCGGGAGCCGACACCCTCGCGGCGGTTATCACTCCATACCGGCAGGCATGGCAAGCCGCGTGGAAGACAACGAAAGCCCTGACTAAAATGGCTCTAAAAAAAGACAGGGGTTATGAGGGGCTTAGAGAATTAATCGATAATTTTTACCAGAGCATATTGGATGAGAAAGAGCCTATAATCAAACCCGAATCCATCATTGAGACGGTTGCGATCTGTGAAAAAATCGGTCTGGCATTGAAGGAGAAGGAAAGCGAGACCGAAGTGAGAGCGAGGGAAAAACTGGAAACAGAGGTCACATCCCTGCCACCAGTTGCGATGAAGGCGAGCGTGCTGGTCACCGGGGGAGCCGGATTTCTTGGCAGGGCGATTTGCAGAGAGCTCCGTTCAGCAGGATGGCCGGTAAAGGCCGTATCCCGAACGATTCCCCCCTTTTCCGGCAGACTGCCTGGCGTAGAGTATGCGGTTGTTGACCTGGCTGATAAGATACCTCCGGAAGCCCTGGAGGGGGTAGCGGCTGTCATTCACTGCGCGGCCGAAACAGCGGGGGGAAAGGAAGATCATGAGAGGAATTCTATCGAAGCGACCCAAAGGGTTTTGGAAGCAGCGGCGACGGCAGGCGTAAAGAGGTTCATTCATATCAGCAGTCTTGCCGTATTGAAACCCGGCAGGAATTCAGGAAAACCACTGGATGAAACATCCCCGGTTGATAAAGATAATCCGGGTAGAGGGGCCTATGTATGGGGAAAGGCACAAGCAGATGGAATCGTGAAGAACTTGAGCCCGCAATTAGGTATAGACTCCAAAATAATCAGACCGGGGCCGCTTGTGGACTTCGAGAATTTCGAGGCGCCGGGCCGCCTCGGACGTGAAGTCGGCTCTTATTTTATTGTCATGGGAAGCAAAAGAAGCCCGATCAGCTTGTGCGGAGTGCACACGGCGGCGAAAGTGGTCCGTTATTGTATGACAAACTATGAGTCCGTTCCCAAAATCCTGAACCTGATCGAGGCGCGGGCTTTAACGCGCCAGGATCTGATAAAAATGCTTCTCGAAAATCGAAAGGGCCTAAAACCACTTTTCATCCCTGGTTTTCTCGTAAGGGCAATCTCTGGTGTTCTTTATTTATTTCAAAAAGTTATCAACCCGAAACAGAAACCCCTGTCTATCGCAAAGGCCTTTTCCTCGGAAACTTACAAAACGGATCTTGCCGCGGAAATCATTTCCAAGGCCATTATGAACCAATCTATATAGTTTCCCCAACCCCCTACCCCCAACACCCAACCCCCTTTTCTTATGAAGATTCTATTCTTATCGCAGTTCGTGCCCTATCCGCCGCATGGCGGGGCTTTGCAGAGGGGCTATAACATCATCCGCGAAATAGCCAGATATAATAGCGTTCATCTCCTGGCGTTCATCCATCCGGATATATTGAAAAGTGATAATGAAATTGAAGAGGCAAAAAAGGAACTTTGTAAATTTTGTAATAGCGTCGAATTTTTCCATTTGTGGGTGAAAGAATCGAGAATGAACAAATATGCTGGATTGCTATCCGGTCTGTTTTACTCAAAGCCCTTTAGCGTGCTCGCCCACAGATCAAAGCGGATGGATAGCAGGATTGACTGGTTGCTGAAAAAGGAACAGTTCGACCTGATCCATTATGATACAATTGCCCTGTCCCGGTTCAACCGGAATAATATCACAATACCGAAAGTGATGACTCACCACAACATCGAGTCAAACCTCATGCGGAGAAGGGCGCAGGTAGAAAAGAACGTTCTTGCAAAATACTACCTGTCACTACAGGCCAAACGACTGCAGGTTTACGAAGAAGCAGAATCCGGCAAATATGCAGTAAACATAGTGATGTCAGAGAAGGACGGAGAGGAGCTCAAGAAAATCAACCCGCATGTGAATATTGAAGTAGTTCCGAATGGTGTTGATACAACTTATTTTACTCCCGACCATGGAGAGGAGACCAAATCGGTTATTTATACCGGTGGGATGAATATGTTTGCCAACAGGGATGCCGTTTTATATTTTCTGAATGAGATATGGCCTGCCATAAAAGCTAAAGAGCCGGATGTTCAGTTTTATGCAATTGGCCAGGATCCGCCTCCAGAATTGGCCCAAATAAGCCGAAGGGACCCCCATGTTATTGTTACTGGATATGTCGATGATATCCGCCCTTTCGTGTCGAAAGCGGCAGTTTATGTGGTTCCCTTGAGAGTTGGGGGAGGTACACGCCTGAAGATCTTGGATGCCATGGCGATGGGAAAGGCGATTGTTTCAACCTCCATTGGCTGCGAAGGGTTGGAGGTGTCAAATGGCGAAAATATTCTGATATCCGACAACCCCACTGCTTTTGTGGAAAATACTGTCGAGTTGTTGAAGAACATGCGCAAAAGGGGAGATCTTGGTGCCGCTGCGAGGAGATTGGTTGAATCTAAATATGGTTGGGAGACAATTGGGAGAACTCTACAGCAGGTTTATGAAAAAGCTGTTAGTGGAAAACCGAGTCTGAACACGTTATGAATCCACTGTTGAAAGGAGTTTATGATATCAGCCCCGTGACCTTTCAGAATTGGTTACTGACAGGGTACAGTGCTATCCTGGACAGGGAAAGATATGGGGGGAAGTTTGGGGCGTTTCGGAAGTTCATGGCCGAAGCGCAATGGCACAGCAGAGACGAATTGAAAGAGCTACAGAACGAGAAACTCCGATTGATTATTAAACATGCTTATGAAACAGTCCCCTACTATCGGAGGTTATTCGAGGCACTAAAGCTTTCACCTGATGATATCAAGACCCAGGGAGATCTTCATAAGCTGCCCTTACTGACCCGAGAAGACATAAAGAGAAACTTCCGGGATTTGATTTCCACGAAATTCAATCCTAAAAAATTGAAATATGGACACACTAGTGGAACTACCGGGTCGCCCCTGGAAATCGGATATGACCCTACAGTGGTTTACGCAACCTATGCTGCCCTGGATCGTCAGTATGAATGGGCTGGTTGCCAGCTTGCAAAGAATGGGGACCGAATAGCCGTTCTCAGGGGGAACGTCATCGTCCCATTGAATCAGAAGAAACCGCCCTTTTGGCGTTACAACCGGATGCACAACCAACTTTTGCTCTCTTCATTTCATCTTTCTCCTCAAAACCTTCCTTTTTATCTGGAGGAGGTTAAAAAATATCAACCAACCGTTTTTGACGGCTATCCTTCGACGCTTTATGTGTTCGCCAAGTTTTTGAAGAACAAAGGAGAAAAAAATCCTCTTAAAGCAGTCATATCCTCCTCCGAAACCCTGTATGATTTTCAGCGCGAAACCATCGAGGAAAGCTTTCAATGCCGCGTTTTCGATTATTATGCGTTGGCAGAACGGACTGTTTTCGCAACGGAATGCGATCGCCACGAAGGCCACCACCTTTGCATGGAGTATGGGATATCCGAGATCCTGGACGAAAAGAACGAACCTTTACCCGCAGGAAAAACAGGGAGACTGGTTGGCACGAGCCTTCACAATTACGGAATGCCTCTGATTCGGTATGTGACCAACGACATGACAGCTCTCCGCAACCATGCGTGTTCCTGCGGCCGGGGTTTGGAATTGATGGATGATGTGACGACCAAAGCCGAAGATACTTTGACTCTCAAGGACGGTCGTCTCATATCTCCCTCGGTTTTGACCCATCCGTTCAAACCTATGAACAGCGTTGAGGAGTCGCAGATCATTCAGAAGGAGCATGACCGGGTTCTGATAAAGATAGTTCCTCGGAAGGATTATACCGAGGCTGACACCGAGCACCTCATCCGGGAGATGAAAGTTCGGTTGGGAAATGAAGTTGGGGTCGATATAGAGATGGTCGAACGTCTGGAACGAACCGGCAGTGGGAAATTTAGGTGGGTTATTTCTGAAGTGCCTTTGGGAATCTAAATTGTTAGAAAATCGCATTGCGCATAGAGCATAGCGGTTGGAGCAAACCTCAATCTATCTCTCGCTCGCTTCGATAGAGCCACAGAGCTTCATGTTTTATAGAGTTACTTGAGTTGTAGAGATTCATAAAGCTATATGCAAGCACTCAACTCGATAAATCCAATAAACCCAACAGACTCAATAGACTAAAAAATCATGTGCGGGATTGTCGGAATAGTTTATAGTGACAACAGTAGGAAAGTTACGGAAGTCGAAGTAACTTCAATGAGGGACTTGCTCGTTCACAGGGGACCCGATGATCAAGGTTTTTTTGTTGATGAAAACGTAGGAATAGGGCATCGCAGGCTCAGCATTATTGACCTCAACACAGGACACCAGCCCATGACAAATGAAGACGAATCCCTATGGATTGTCTTTAACGGCGAAATATATAATTTTCAGGAATTAAGAGAAAACCTTATTCAGAGAGGACACGTTTTTAGAACAAGGAGCGACACCGAAGTTATTCTTCATTTATACAAAGAAAGGGGTGAAAACTGCCCGGTTGAATTGAACGGTATTTTTGCCTTTGTCATCTGGGATAAAAGAAATCGTTCATTATTTCTCGCCCGGGATCACATGGGGATCAAGCCGCTTTACTATGCCATGACGATGGAAGCTTTTTTATTCTCCTCTGAAATTAAATCGATTGTCCGGAGCGGCCATATAGAGGCACGATGCAATGAAGAGGTGATCCCTGAATATTTCGTGTTTCGCCATGTTTCGGGAGAAAATACACTGTTCAAGGGTGTGAAAAGCCTTTTGCCCGGCCATTCAATGGTTTTGAAGGATGGAGCAATCCGGATGAATGAATACTGGTCGCCATTTCCGAAAGAAGCGGAAAAGAATATTTCTTTCGAAACCGCTGCCGAAGAGCTTTCGTGGCTGATTAAGGATTCGGTGAAAAAACAAATGATCAGCGATGTGCCGCTGGGGACTTTTTGCAGCGGCGGGGTGGATTCGAGCCTGGTCACAGCAGTTGCCACACGTTTGATGAACAAACCCATCAATACGTTTTCAGTAGGGTTTTACGAAGATGGATATGATGAAACGTCTTATGCCCAATTAGTTTCAAAACAATATGGGACAAATCATCATGAAGTGAAGGTGTCGAACCAGGAGTTCGCGGATTTATTACCCCAAATGATCTGGCATAATGACGAACCCTTAAATTTCGCAAACTCCATTCAAATTTATGCAATAAGCAAGCTGGCAAAAGAACACGTAACCGTAGTTCTCACCGGAGAAGGGGCAGATGAGCTTTTTGGTGGATACCCACGATATCTTCTGCCGAGGGTGTCTGGATGGTTCAGGACCATTCCTTCTTTCCTCAGAAATGGAATATTGAGGGGAGGCGGCTTACTCGAAGATCACCGCCTCGAAAAGATTGGTCGTTTTTCCAATTATTCCCTTGATGAGGCCATTCTTTACAACTCCTCTTTTCTTGACAAAGATTTTATCCAAGAAGTGCTACCAAGTTGTTCCTTTAATGGATTTCCTTATCGGCAGGACAATTTGTTGAAAGGGAAAAGCCTTTCTATGGGTTCTATAAATCGCCTTTCCCTGCTCGATCAACAGAATTACCTTGTTTCAATCCTGATGCGGCAGGATAAGATGAGTATGGCCGCAAGTATCGAGTCAAGGGTGCCTCTTCTTGATTACAGGATTGTGGAATTTGCAAATAGATTACCTTCAAGTTATAAAATTAATAGGTTCAGGACAAAATTTATTATAAAAAAAGTTGCTGAAAGTTACCTGCCCGGAACGATCATAAATAGAAATAAATCGGGTTTTGGAGTTCCGCTTGCCCAATGGTTCAGGGAGCAAAAAGGGATGGGGAGTTTGTTGGAGGAAATTTCTGTTGAATTTAAAAAAGAAGATTTGATTAAAAAAGATAGGTTTATAAAATTTGTTTCAGAACATAAAACAGGCAAAGTAGATCATTCTGAACTTTTATGGACCAGCCTGAATTTCTATCTATGGAGAAAGGTATTTTCTGTTTAAATATGACATTTTGTCACGGGAATGTACATTTATGTTAGCATATCTTATAGTAAAAGGTATTTTGACAAGAGTTTTTTGACTAAATAGTAGAGGTAAATTAATAAAAACAATAAGTTATTCATAGAAGGCCGAAGAACGAACGGTTTGTATCCTGGCATGATTTATGCTAACCAATCTTTCATGGCCGCTGGTCCACCCGCGAACCATGAAAATCCGTAACCCCCCAGTATTCCCCCCTTAGTCTAAGGGGGGAATACTGGGGGGTTAAAGATGTTATTTTCTACCTAATCTATGGTAAAGGGTAATTTTCGGTGATCGGGTTAGCTTTCCATGTTGAAAAGGGTGACTGCGAACGAATTTTTAATTCAAAAGGGTTTTGGGAATTTTAAAAACGAAACCTATTTGTGTCATTCGCTCTAATTGGTGCTATTCGTTTATTTATGGTCTCATAAAAAGTCCTCAAAGTGGTCGTTGCGAGCGCAGCGAAGCAATCTCGTCTTTTCTAAGTGCTCGATTGCATGGGAATGCTTCGTTCCTACGCTCCTCGCAATGACAAATGGTTAGACTTTTTACGAATTCATCTTTATTATTTCTAAAAAAGAATTGAGAGGGAGAAAGATGATTAAAAAAGTATTTCTACTTGCAACCCTTTTTATTTTGATTCCACTTCTTGCTGAAGCCAAAAACCTCTACGTCAACAATTCGGGTTCTCCTGCCTGCTCGGATGCGACCACATACGCAAACAACTCATCTTCCCTACCCTGGTGTACAATCGGGAGAGCGGCTTGGGGAAGCACGAGCAGGAGTTCGCCTAATACAAGCCAAGCGGCACAGGCAGGGGATATTGTTCTTGTTACCGCAGGAGTTTATTGGGAGAATGGGGCAGGATCGGGGGGAGGCAGATGGGATGTTGCTCTAAACTCTGCAAATAGCGGGACAAGTGGGAACCCTATAACATTCAGGGGTGTGGGGAATGTCTATATCCGCATGAACAATAACCAGCGTGGCCCGATGATCGGTTGCCAGAACCGCAGCTACATCATTTGGGACAACTTCCAGATTGATGACTATTACGGAGGAAGCACGTCCGATACTGGCCCTGTTGTTTTTAATGCCGCCACATACTGTCAGGTAATTAACAGCAATATCAAAGGGCATCCAGGCTCTTATTATTGGGGGTATCCTACTTATGTGCAAAACTACAATGGAGTTAGAATTGAGTATGGTAATAATAATACAGTGAAGAACAACAAAATATATGACTTTCTGCCAGACCAAAACGAAGCTGGAATAATGCTCTATGATAGTAACGATAATATCATGGAGAATAACGAGATTTATAATTGTGGGGACGGTATTTTTGTAAAGGGGGGGACGGTAAGGCAAGACGGCAATATCATACGGTATAATTATATTTATAATTGTGTTGCACAGGGAATTTTTCATGGTATGGGAAACAGATATGGAAAGACATATCAAAACATCGTTATAAACTCAGGAAAAGGTATCACAATTCGGGGAAATGTTGATGATTCATACGTTGTAAATAATACTGTAGTAAACAATCCTGTCCAATTTATGTTTCAAGGCTTTGATTCTGGTAATGTTACAACTGTAGCAAACAACATCACTTTTGGTGGGAACAATGCTTACCATTCGTGGGACGGTGCTACCCCAACTGGTTCTACGGTAAATCGCAATAACTTTTATAATATTAGTAGCACTTTTGCTTATATGGCAGACGGCAGTTATTCTCTTGCAACTTGGAGGTCAACTTTCGGTTATGATGTAAACAGCATCACGGATAACCCTCAGTTTGTTGGTGGTTCTGGAGTGGCGGCCTATAAACTTCAATCAGGTTCTCCTGCAAGAACTCTTGGACGTACCATAACAGCGATTCATGGAAGCTCAGGACAAACGATTCCAGCAGGGGCTTACATTACAGGAAATGAAGTAATTGGGCTTGTTTCTGGAGCTCCCTCAGATACTACTCCACCATCGACACCCACAAATCTCACAGCTACTGCCGTTTCTTCTTCACAGATCAACCTTTCCTGGACTGCTTCAACGGATAATGTGGGGGTGTCTGGTTACAGGATATATCGCTGCCAGGGGACTTCCTGCACTGCAGACACACAGATTGCAACTTCAAGCACCAATTCCTATCAGGATACCGGCCTTGCCGCCAGCACAACATATCGTTACCGCCTCCGAGCCTACGACGCGGCAGGCAATTTAAGTTCTTATTCTTCTACTGCTTCGGCGACGACTCAAGATACTACTCCTCCAGGGGCACCAATATGGGGTCCGAATCCAATCCAAAGGGTTGATTAATTAGAGTCTGTTTATAAATGCAGTTTTTGTGTCATGCCGGACTTGATCCGGCATCCAGAAGGTCTTGAAATTACTGGATTCCGGCCTTCGCCGGAATGACGACCTATTGAGAAATCTTTAGTTTATGGACAGACTCTAATTACCTAAAAAATGGCAAATCTTCGATTCTCCATTATTATCCCAACATACAACCGAGCCAAGTATGTAGAGAAAGCAATTGGGTCCGTAATGGGCCAAATGCTTCCAGGAGACGAGCTTATTGTTGTCGATGATGGTTCCGAGGATGAAACCCCGAGAATACTAGGTAATTTTGGAGACCGGATCACAGTAATCCAAGGAAACCGCAGAGGGTTTGGAAAAGCACGCAACCTCGGAATCGAGAGGGCTAGTAACGAACTTGTGGCTTTCCTGGATGACGACGACATCTGGTTTCCTAATAAACTTGAAATTCAGCGAACCTTTATGGAGCGACAAACTGATATTCTTTTTTGCTTTACTAATTTCGCAGTAGAATTTCCTGATGGTACGGTTCAACTGCGATTTTTAGACCAGTGATAACGGGATTTTAAAACATATGAAAAAACCTTTGGGCCCGGTTTCAAGTATTCCTCCATTGCTCAACCTCCCCCTGGGATTTCTGATTTCATGGTTTATGTAGGTGATCTCTACAGACTTCAGATTACGGGTTTTTACGTGTTGACAGATACCCTTGTGGTTCGCCGTCAGGAAGCTGGAGGTGAGCTACATTTTTCAGAAGATTTTAAAACCTATACAGACATTGAATACTTTTATCGTCTCTCAAGAAAGGGAAATGGAGCCCTGCTTGATATAGAACAGTCCGTCAGCTTGATCACCCTCATGGGAGATTATCGCAATGCGAAATTGTAGATAAAATTGATGCACGAATTACTCTGATACGACGAATCTGGGATGCTGACAGGAAGTTTCTTTCTCGCTACTCTGATCTCTATCGCCACACTCTGGACGATCTCCTTAGCCGCAAAGCAGTCTACTGCTTTCACAGGGGGAAAATCGATTGGCCAGGAAGACCCTTGTTGAAATCTATTCACCGCCGTTACTTCTCAGAATGCTATCCAGATTCCCTGCATCGCTAACCATACAAAGCTTCAAAATATATCGAAAAATAAAAAATGTATTTTTAATATCGTTAAATCGATGGAAAAAGTATTGAGGAATAATAATGCTGTTATTCTCACAATCGGTCCATGGTATGAAAAACCCTGGTGATGGAATAACATCAATCAAAGAGATTGCGAATTGTTTTATGTGCGAATAGAGACAAGAGAAAACAGAAAGGAACCGCAATTATCTTTAAGCCATGCTCCGAGGCTAATTCTTAAAATCATTGCTGCCTTGAGGAAACACAAACCTTTATATATAATCACCTTTGAAGCTGGCTGGGCTTCCTTCTTGGTTTCGACATTACAAACGATCGGAATTATGAGACATATAAAACATGTAATTAGCGACTAGGTAAACCCCCGGCTATGCCGGGAGACTCGCAGCGTTTGACATTTTCGGGAATATAAGAAAAGCCTCCCTTTGTGAACCGCTCAAGGCTACAGAAAAGGAGGCTTTGAATGGAACGCTATGAAAGTCTACAGCATACACAATGGGAATGCAAGTTTTGGCAAAGCCTCGACCATCCTTGAGTTGAGGGTGCAGAGGGCGCGTTGGGGTCGGCAGAGGCGATTATCAACCAATCGAACAGAACAATTTAAACTAAAACTGGACACGAAGTGACAAGGCTTGTGCTAACAAATTACAATCTCACTTTGGAACATTTATTCAGAAAATCACCAGGTTCATTACCAAAAGTCACTCCAATTAGGAAAAGCTGCCATTGATGAAACCTAGAGTATTTTATTACGTGCCAGAATCACGCGATGTTCCTGCTGGGGGTATTCTTACACTTTTGAGCCACGTTTCTGCTCTTAATTCGTTGGGCTGTGAAGCATACGCAGTATCGGAGCGAGAGATAACTCTCTCTTGGTCAGACTTGACATTCCCTCAGCGTGCCCTCGCCCACGTACATGAAGAGCTTAGTCCCGAGGACATTGTTGTAGTTCCTGAAGGTTCATTAAAAGTTCGCCAACGTTATTTTGCTACTGCCAAGAGGGCTATCGTCATTGCGCTCAGCTACAGGTATATGCCGGCGAAGCTACTGAAGACGTCGAACTTTGCAGGGCTAGGTTTTTCACATATCATTACTTCAGGGCAGTTTACAATGGAACTAGTAAAAAGCAAACCATATTATGCCAACCTCCCAATCAATATTGTGCGGGAATCAATTGATTCTTGTTCGCACCTATTCTACCCAGACCCAGAGCACCAGAACGTCAACTCAGTGCTCATACTCGCCAATAAGAATGTTTTACAGGCATACGCGTTGCATGCAGGCCTGAGGCTGATGAGAGTTAAAAGAAGGATACCATACGTTCCAGTAAGACTTGTTTCGGATCTTGCGCAAGATGTCTTTGCTGCGGTCATGCGGGCCTCGGAGATTGTGGTTGTGCCATATACTAAAGAGGGATTCGGGCGAGTGCCCCTGGAGGCGATGTTGGCACACTGTGCAGTAGTTACCTATCGCACATCTGGGCCTGACTATCTGGTCGACGGTGAGAACGCACTAGTTGCGCCTGATAATAATGCTGTCACCATTTTAAAACATGTATGTCGACTCATGAAGGATCAGACACTAAAACAAAGCCTGAAGCATGGTGGACTCTTGACTGCGAGAAAGTATTCTCAACGAAGTCAAAATGAAGATCTTTCTAAATTATTTGGTCCTCTTGGGTGCATGGGTTGACCTAAAAAAAATGACATAACAACTATAGCCACTGTAAACTAAATCTTGTCAATATTTTTCAAACACTATCAAACATATTTTTATGAGTAAAAAGTCTGTTATTCTCACAATTGGTCCGTGGCATGATAAACCATGGTGGTGGAGTCATATTAAGGATTCAATAGGTGGGTGCAATATCGAATACATTAGGATAACTACAACTGGAAATAAAAAGGAGGGAGAGTTAATGCTCAGACATCTCTTCCGTTTATCGATAAAAATAATTAGAGCATTAAAAAGGCATAAGCCAGGTTATGTATTCACCTTTGAATGTGGTGTAGCCTCCTTTATCGTCGCCGCACTGCAGAGGGTTGGTTTTATGACCTCGATGAAGCACATAATCCTTCAGTTCATCATGCGGGAGAAGGAACCCACATTACGATCGAAGTTGAAATACCTTTTCATGCGCTTGATTTTATCTTCTATAGATACCGCCGTGTGTTCCTCTATGACCGAAGTCGTGTATTATCCGGAAGTATTTAGATGGAACACGGATAAAACAATTTTTGTACATTGTTATTTCGACCCTAAATACCTAAATATAACTCATGATAGAGGCGGTGACTTCATTCTAACTGCTGGGAGGACATTCAGGGATTATGATACTTTTTTTAAAGCTGTAAATGATATTGGAAACGAGGTTGTCGTAGTAGCTTCACCGTGGAATATTAATAACATTAACATACCGAAGAATGTATCTATTAAATATGATATTCCATTGGGAGAATTAACGGAACTTATGCGAAAGAGTACTGTTGTAGTCGTTCCATTAGAAGACAGGAAAATATCTACAGGGCAGAGTATATTTCTTCAGGCGATGGCAATGGGGAAAGCTGTTGTGGTTACCAAAACTGCCGGAACGGTAGATTATATAAATCATCTCGAAAATGGTTTGCTTGTGCCACCAGGTGACAACCAGCAAATGTGTGAAGCCATAAAGTTTCTACTGGAAAACGAAAAAGAGAGAATCAATATTGGCAAAAATGCCCATAAATGGGTGATTAAATATTGCCTTCCCCATCACTACTTTGGTAAGGTAAGACAAATTGTATTAGAAGAAGGATTGAGGAAACAAGAGACAAGTTAGTCATTTTTTAAGTTTTCCGGGTAATGCGTGTACAGGGAGACACGCTAATATTTGATAACTGAGGGAAAAAGGCATGGATGATAATATGCTACGATTTTGGCATTTCGATTATACAATCAAACTCTGCACAAAGAGAAAGCAATTGGGTCCGTAATGCCTAACAAAATTTTACAGAGAATTTTATTGCCTGGGGAGGTGGAAGCAATATTGCTTCGTTTTCAAAATGGCGATCGAGTTATGGTCAAGATGCCGATTCTATCTAGGGCGTTGATCCTCTTTTTGTCAATCCAGCAGGTCATGACCTTGGACTACAGTCAGCCCCCCCACTCGCACTCTTGAACGAACCATAACAGCGATTCATGGAAGTTCAGGACAAACGATTCCAGCAGGGGCTTACATTACGGGGAATGAAGTGATTGGGCCAAATCTTTCAACGTCTACGGGATTGGGTCAGTTTGAAGTTTCAGAGTTTATGAAAATATCGCATGGGTAGGTCTTGATAAGGCAATAAAAACTGATTTGAAATGGCTTCCTGATGAGTTTCTTGAGTACCAAAAATAAGATGCCTGACGGACAGGTTAGCACAAAGCGAGGTCAGACTGCTAATGCTCTGCCGGGGTTCATGACTTTTTCAGCTATGTGGGTTCAGGTTTTGTTCAAACCCGTCGGTTACTTGTACATGACGTTGCATGATTTTATGTTGCGCGGAGGGAGAATAGTTAATTGGCTAATCAGGGATCACTTTCTATTCTTTGCACTGGCGATCATGGGAACTGTATTTCTTGTGCCCCGGTATTTTGTCATTGCCGAATACTTCGTGGAGAAATATGTTCTGAACCTCGCGGTTCCTCGGGTGGATACCTCGGGCTTTCCGTACATACCGAATCTGCTCATACCGCTGTTTATTCTGTTTTTCATCACCTACTTTTTGAGCCCCCGATACCGTCTAACCATTCTCCTGATCCTGGCGCTACCGTTGGCCATTCTTGCCGAAGGCAGTTTTGATGTCCCTTCCGCGGTCGTTTATCTGATCTTTCTCGCAGCAGTTTTTCTCGTAATAAAGCTTCCGATCCGGAGAGTGGTCAAGCTCATCTTTATTTGTTCTGCAGCAGTGCTTCTCCTGTATCTATCAAGAAACTGGCCGTTTTTGGCTGGAATGTCTATCGGTGGAATTGCCGCATTCCAGGCCGCCCTGATCCCAATGCTCTGGTATTCAGTCTATGAGGAGCTTCCGCCGAAACGCACGATGAACCCCTGGAAATTCCTGTTGTACCACTACGCTCGAATCTTCGGATCGCCTGTGCTCACATACAAGGACGCTTTTTCGCCAGTAGATTCTCTTTCAAAGGTCAGGTTCGAAGGCATAAAAGCCATTTATGTTGCTCTATTGGCAAGCCTGCTCGGGTGGGCAATTGCTAACATCACAGACCCGATCGACGAAGCAAGTCTGCAGGGTCTGCCGCTACTCGCATATTCTTATGGACAATATGTAGTGAGGTATTGTCGGATATGGGTTATGTTTAACTTGTTTATCGGTTGCGCGCGCCTTTTCGGCATACCGGTCAGAGACAACTTCAATTACTGGCTCCTGGCCAGGACGCCAAATGAGCACTGGCGGCGATGGAATATTTTGCTAAGAGAATGGGTCATCACGTTCATTTTTTTCCCCATCATGCGGGCAAAGAAATGGGTCTTTATTGCCATAATGGCGTCTCTTATGGTTTCAGGAATCCTGCACCTCATTCCGAGGTTTTTTGACCAGGAGATACCATGGTTTCCCATCGGTAGCTCACTTTCGTACTGGTTTCTGAATGGCCTGGCCATCTATGCGGTGGTCAAGTTTCCAACGCTGTTTCCTGGAACAATGCAAAAACTGAAAATACGATCAAGCAAGGTATGGTCAGTGATCGGCATTCTTTTGACTTCCGCATTTTACGGCATCCTCCACCAGGGCGCCAGCTACCGAAACCTGACAGAGGTAGGCAATTATCTTGCGCGCCTGTTCACGTTCTGAAGGTTGATATATAGGTTTATTGGGTTACTTGGGTTCATTGTGTTGGGAAAGAGTAGTGGAAGGGGTATTGGGGTCACATCTTCAACCTCCCTCACCCGTTGACTCAATTTTTGAGTCAACTTTCCCTCCCCACTCGAATCCCGCTCCTCGGTTACAAATGACAGGGGACAGAAGGGGAGGGCGCGGGATTGGGCAAAAAGAGAATCCAATCTCAGCCACGAACCGTTTTACCTTGAAATTTAATACCAACCCAAGCAAGCTTTCCTACCCTCGACACCCGCCAACTCAATTATTGAGTCAACTTCTTGAGTATGCCCGAGATTTTAGATCCTGAAGAAATCCTATCAAGACTTTTTGGGTCTGTGTCAAGGGCGAGAATCCTTTCCCCGTTAGAAAATATTCATTATTGACAAGGTATTTGTTTGATATCCTCATTCAAACTGAGCAAGTACTGAAAGTAGTAGACTTTCTAACAGGGTGAACTTTTTTCTTTCCCATACAGGCAGGACTTTTTACCAAATGAGTAAGATAATGGAATAGTAAAAGATTGGAGAAGAGGGATCGCATATTTTAGCATCAGGATTAAAGGGGAAAGGTTAAGGAACTTTTTGGAAACCCATTCCAACGTGGATAAAATGCTCATCATCGGTCAGTATTGACTTTATACCAAATTCTTTCATTACAACCATTGATGTTAGGTCTGTAAAGGAAATCATCGGTTTGTCAATGAAACGAAACTGTAATTCTTTTGCCTTAGAAAATATTTCCGGAGAAATCCATTCCAGGTTCAAATAACCCTTGCGGATAGCTTCGTCAAGTGATCGCATGACATGGTCCAATAAACCAGAGGCTAATCGACGGAAAAGTAAAGTGTATGTTTCATCTAATACATAATCGCTGGTGTAGATTGTTCCACTTTGTAAGCGCTATTTGCGATAAAAACGGTCAACCTCAATATGTCTGGGCTCCCGCTTATTATGGAGCACAACCCAACCCCAAGTATCAATAAAAAGCCTCTCTTTCATTTGGCATAGAGCTCGCAGTCAATTACTTTCGAAAAAGGCTCTACATCTACGATTCCTATAAGCCTCAGGATAGGATCTTTTTGGGGAGTGGGAGCCATTTTTTGAGATGGCTTCTTATGGCGTTTTTTAATTATAAATTCTACAAAATCCGAGATTTCGAGGATTTCTATATCGGATACCCTTTCGAGATCCTTTAGAAGTCTATCTTTTGTCTTTGTGATATGGCGAATTGGTTCCATTGAAAATCTCCCACTCTTTTAAGATTTAAACTATTATAGCAAATTGACAGGGGAATGTAAATCAAACTTTAAAACCTTCCGATCACCGTCAACGCTGATTCAATTTTTGAGAAAGGACTGTGGGGTCAGGCCGCAACTTTCAAGACAATGTGGAGTGGACTCCCCTGTCCGTAATTAAGTTATTTAAAAACCCAAAAGAGATTCTGCTTTAGCGTTGTTCCACGGATTCGGACTCCGGCTCCGTGAACCTGCAGGACTCCTACTCAACCTCCATCCACGTTGACTCAATATTTGAGTCAACTTTACCCCGGCTGCAGAAGGTCACGTCTTAGTGAAGGAACGCCCCGACACTTCGGCATTCAGTCACGGGCTTCGCCCGTGGATGAAACCGGCAGCGTTTGGCCGGGATGTCGCCCCACTTGGCCTTGGAAAATGGGGCATGGGCTATGCCCGTGGGGCTCCATTGAGTTGCTTGGGTCTATTGTGTTGAATAAGTCCTCTTCCATTCCAAATACGATTGCTGAGATTTTCTCCCGGACCATGCGAGAGCACCCGGACAACCCGGCGCTGATTACGCCCCAGTGGACGTGGACGTATTTCCAATTGGGTCAGCTTGTAAGATCAGGAATGGACCTTCTGCAAAGTTACCTGGCGACCCCTGAATGCCGGATGGCTATCGTCGGCAACAACCACCCCGCCTATGTTGTCGGCTATTTTGCTTCGCAATGCCTTGGAAAGCCGACAGTCGAGGTAAGACCTCTGGAAAAGCTGGACCGCCAGCTCGAGATTATTGAAAGAACCAATGCAGCATTTGTTTTAACGGATGTCCCCGCGTTGGAAAACACTCTAAAAGGCAGAGTCCCGGCCATGTCCTTTGCGGCATTCCTTCAATCCTGTCAGGAGGCCGTAGAGAAAGGAGATCTCAGATTTGAGAACATCACATGGCCTGGGACTGCTTTGTCGGAAGCCTCGATCATTTACACTTCCGGAACCACAGGATCTCCCAAAGGAGTGATACTGACACAGGGGAACTTCTGTTTCATCGTGAACGCCGTTGTCGATTATCTAAGGCTTACGGCTAAGGACCGGTACGCCTTGATTCTTCCTTTAAACCACACTTATGGAAAAACGGTGCTTTTGACGTCAATAAGAGTTGGCGCATCTATCGTGATGCTTGATAATTTTAACCGTGTCCAGGAATTTGTAAAGGCCTTATCCGAGAACCAGTGTACTATTTTCAGTGGTGTTCCTTATCATATTCATGTCATTTTGAAGTGGTGCAACTTGTCAAGTTATGATTTGTCCTCACTGAGAATCTTGACCTTCTCCGCCAATAAGCTGCCTTCAAGTACCATCGATCAGCTAACAAAAGTCCTGCCCCATGCGAAGATATTTTCCATGTATGGTCTCACGGAATCAACCACCCGTGTCTGTTTCGTGCCTCCTGACGTTCTCATGAGAAAGAAGGAATCATGCGGCAGGCCCCTGCGCGGCGTCGAGGTAAAAATCATCGACCAACATGGGAATCCATTACCACCGGAAAAAAGTGGGGAAGTGGTTTTACGGGGACCGAATGTGATGAAAGGGTACTTCGGGGATCCGGAATTAACCTCGGCAACCCTGATCGATGGATGGTTGAGGACAGGGGATCTGGGGTATCTCGACGAAGAGGGTTTTTTGTACCTGGTGGGGCGGGAAAAAGAGATCATCAAGTGTGCAGGAGAGAGGATCAGCCCGGCGGAGATCGAAGAGGTTTTGCTGTGCCATCCCAAAGTTGCCGAAGCCGCTGTGACCGGGAGCCCGGATTCGACCTTAGGTGAGATTGTCCATGCTTTCATTGTGCCCAAAGGAAATTCCCTGGAAGAAGGGGAGTTAAAGACTTATTGTGCTAAACTTCTCTCTCATCATAAATTACCCCGCCGTTATACGTTTGTTGAGGAGCTTCCCAAAACTCCCACAGGCAAAGTCAAAAAACATTTATTGAAGAGTCCATAATACCACCGGTCCGGTCTGGATCGACTCGTGCCGAGAGGGTATCCTTAAACCATGAAAATACCTGGGGTGTTTCGGTAAAGGTTACGGTTACGAAGCCCGATTCGTTTAGGGGCAAAGGGTTACGTAAACTTCTTAAACCGAAGGACGTAACCGTCTGACGATAGGGCATCGTTACCCTGACCGTTTGACGAAATCTATTTTCTGACTAAAGGAAGGTAATTCGATGACAGATATGGAAAAGAGGCTAAGGCAATTTTTAAAAGAGAGGTTCGGCGGTTATCGGGATGAGATAGGCGCTGCCGAACCCCTAGACGGAGTAGTTGATTCGCTGGGGTTGTTTGAGCTTGTTGCTTTTATCGAGGAGGATTTTTCGGTTTCGATACCTAACGAAGAATTCTCACCCCAGCTTTTCTCAAGCATCGAAAAAATTCTGCAGGTGATAGACGAATTCCATGTCACCTCACAGTAGGGCAGGCCACCGCGCCTTCCTGACAGGTCGGCACAGTGACCGATCCTACCAATACAAACGCAATTATTTCTTTGTCACAAGGCCCCCTCTCTCCCTGTCCACACCGAAACAAGGTGGGGGTGACTTCAGTCGCTCCTATTTGGGGAGGCGTGCATGAATGCAGGGATCTCCCAATCTGACCCGCCTGACTCAATTTTTGAGTTAACTTTCTAAGATGCCTGCTCCTTTAGATCCCGAGGAGATTCTAACCAGACTATTTGGCTCTGTCTCCAGGGCAAGAATCCTTGACCTTCTGGTTTCCCATGCAGGGAGGGTTTTTTATCAAAGAGAGATTATGTTTGAAACGGGTCTCTCCTTACATCCGGCACAACGAGAGCTCCAGAATCTTTTTGATCTGGGGATCATTAAGAGGCGAGAAACGGTTGATAAGGTCTTCTATGAAATCGATTCCAGTTCCCCTTTTTTCAAACCTCTTTATGAGATTTGCGAATTCGCACAAAAACACAAAGTGGAGCCAAAAGAAGGTAGCGTCTGAATGTTATCTGTCAGCGTAAAAGGCCACGCCTATGTGCAAAAACGCTGGGCACTTCGATGCGAGGGCAACGAAACCTGAGACCCTCGTTCGACTGTGCTCACGCCGAAGCCCAGTCTCGGTGAAAATGGAGGTGGCGGATAATCCCGCCTTGGCGGGACGGCCGATCGGATTGTTAAAACCTAAATTGAGCGATTCTTTTTGAACACCTCTTTAGCAACAGGCTTCAGATCAGGTATAACATCACCCAGAGAGTGATTTGTAGCGCAAGGCTTTAGCATTGCTTGCCTATCGCAGGTAGGCATGAGAAGCAACCCTAAAGGGTTGCGCTACAATGAAATTTAAAATAAATCACTCGATAGATTGAAGCTTTCCTATCCATGACGAAGGTACCAAAAACAAATTTCATTACTTTTTCGAAGTCCAATAATTTCCTGCTTCTGTTGATGCTTCTCTTTTCTGCATCCAATGTGAATGCCGAGTTGTCCAGTTTTCCGGGGGCAGAGGGATTTGGTGCCGTATCCATCGGAGGGCGCGGCGGGAAGGTTATCAAGGTAACCAACCTGAATTCGAATGGTCCCGGGAGTCTTCAGGCAGCGTGCGAAACAAAGGGACCAAGGATCGTCATATTTGAAGTCGGCGGAGTTATAAGGGGGGATGTTGCCATAAAACATTCCCATATAACGATTGCCGGACAGACAGCTCCCGGGCCCGGGATTACAATAGAAGGGCGACTTCTTTCTCGCCCTGAACCCTGGAGAAGGCTGAATGACATTATTGTCCGTTTTATCCGAATTCGGCCCCCCCCAACAACAGGCCATGCCGGTGATGCCGTTCAAATGCCGGATACGGAGCGGGTCATACTAGATCATGTATCCATGAGCTGGGCAAATGACGAGATGATCGATATCTGTCATTCTTCGGAGTTTACGATCCAGTGGTGCACAATCGAGGAATCGGACACGGAGGGGCACGGGAAGGGTTTCGCGCATAATTTTGGGATTATCAGCGCCTACCCTAATAGCGGCAATATCTCGATACACCACAATCTATTCGCTCACCACTCTCGACGCTCCCCTTCGTTAAGTCCATATGTTCCCGGCAAACCGGGGGATTTCCGCAACAACGTGATTTATAACTTTCACGAGGGGCTGACCCATGATGGCCATACACCGCTGGCTCCAATAAATTTTATTAGCAATTACTATAAACGCGGGCCAAGTTCAGATCGGATATTTCCCTTTGAATTTCATAAAAAAGGTAAATATTACCTTGAAGGCAATTTCATCGATGGATTCGGCGAATTCAATAATCCCTGGGACCGCAGGCTGAAGTTTCCTCCATGGATACAGGCCAGTCGGCATGGCAAGAAGCTTGATCGACCCGCAGATATGGCGCCCGTGACCACCTATATGGCGCAGGAGGCATACAGGAAAGTTCTTGCCGGGGCAGGGTGTTTTCCGCGGGACCGAGTAACCACGAGAACCATCAGAGAGGTCATGGAAGGGACTGGAAAATGGGGGCGGAATGCCCCACCCAATCCCAGTGATGAATGGTTTCTGGAAGGTTTGGTCGGAGGAAAAGTGCTCAAGGATAGCGACGGGGACGGAATCCCCGATGCCTGGGAAGATGCCCGGGGCCTGAATAAGAGAGATCCGAACGATTACAACCGGATCATGCCTTCAGGGTATACAGCAATCGAGGAGTATATCAACGACAGGGCGGAGATTTTAATTGGTTCAAGGAAAGGGGAGAAACTATGAGTGATTTCGGGTTCCACATCTCCTTTAAGCGAATAGTTCTTGTTATAATAACCCTGTTTCTTGGAATTTTCGTCATTTCGACGATTAGTTTGTGGGCTCAACCGTTAAAAAAGGACGGCAAGACTATGAAGGAGAGGAAAAAATTGGAGAATTCGGTTCAAAAAGAGGGCCGCATCATTCTAATCGGGGCTTCCTATACAAGAGGATGGCCTATCCAGGAAATCGCCGGCATGAAAGTCATCAACAAAGGCGTAAATGGCAACCAGTCGTTTGAGATGCTCACCCGATTCCGGGATGACGTGATAACCAACAAGCCAAGGATGGTTCTTGTTTGGGGCTTCATCAATGACATTCACCGGGGCAAAAGAGAGGAGATCCAACAGACAATCGTAAGGGCGAAGGAGAGCATCAAAGAGATGGTCAAATTGTCCAGAACCCATGGGATTATCCCAATATTAGGGACGGAATTGACGATCCGGGGTGCTGACAACTTTTTCGATAATATGAAAGCATTGGCCGGATCTCTTTTGGGGAAGGAAAGTTACCAGGGATATGTCAACAAACACGTTTTGACTGTGAACCAGTGGATCGAAGCATTTGCAAGAGAAGAGGGGATATTGTTACTCGATTTTCAGCCGGTTTTATCGGATCCTAAAGGAGTCAGAAAGAGAGAATTTGCCACACCGGATGGGAGCCATATCTCTCAAAAGGGATATGAAACTCTGACCTTGTATGTAAAAAGTCAAATCAAAAATGATCTAAAGTAGGTCCAAAGATGTCAGAGATTGCGAGATTCCTGGTGGTTCCTTCACATCTGATCGTCCTGTTATTTATTGCAGGACTTATCACCCTTTTGTTTCGCCGGACCAGAGGCTCTTCGGTCTTTTTGCTTGGGACTGGCGCTGCCCTATATATTGTTTTTGGTATGGGTCCGGTTTCTTACTGGCTTCTGGGGAGACTGGAACAACGTTATCCCGCGATTCACTCCTTAGATCACCTCGAGAATATCGGCACCATCGTCATTCTGACTGGACACGTAGAGCCTGATCCTTATTTTCCGATAAGCAGCGCTGTCAGCTCTTCGGCCGCATTCCGTTTGATGGAGGCCGCAAGAATATGGAAAATGTTTCCGGACAAACAAATTCTGATATCGGGCCATGAGACAGCCGCAGGAATTATGAAAAAGGTGCTTGTATCACTGGGGTTGCCAGAATCTCAGATCGCGATTGAAGGCCGGTCTGGAAATACTTATGAAAGCGCTGTCAATATCCAAAAAATCATGGGAAGCCGGAGTTTTATCCTGGTCACTTCTGCGGGCCATATGCCCCGCACTATGGGGGCATTCCGCAAGCTCGGGATGAACCCGGTTCCGGCTCCGACTGATTATATGACCGGGCAGCACTACATGGATGCCAAATTTCTCCCGACGCCATCACACCTCCGTTATTCCGACCTTGCCATTCATGAATATCTTGGAATTCTCTGGTACCGTCTGAAAGGGCGGTTATAAAATTTTGAATACTCGAAACCTCCCGCCGGCAGGTCATTCGATTCCTCTAAGGGCAATCCTAAGTTCTTTTCTTAGAAAAGAAAAGAGCCGGGATCTTTTAAAAGGCTTTTTCCCGGGGCGGCGCGTTTTTTGGGTCAATTCGGGGACAGCGGCCTTAACGCTTTCGCTGAAAGCAATATCCCTGACTTCAAACAGGAAAAAGGTCATTCTTCCCGCCTATTCCTGTCCTTCGGTTCTCGCTTCTGTCATCAAAGCCGGTCTTCAACCGGTTTTATGCGACGTCAACTTAAATGATTTCAATCTTAAAACTGAAAACTTAAAACTCAAAATTTGTGAAGATACCCTTGCCGTCGTTGCCGTTCACCTTTTTGGAATTCCTGAAAATATTTTTGACTTGAGAGAGTTAACGCAAAAAAAGGGGGTTGTCCTGGTTGAAGATGCGGCCCAGGCCTTTGGAAATAAAATTTTGTTAAATAGTTTTTCACCCAACACTCACAACTTACCACTCAACACTAATCAATATCTCGGCTCCTTCGGCGATATCGGAATCTTGAGCTTTGGCCGGGGGAAACCTCTAAGCATGCTGAGAGGCGGAGCGGTTCTGGTGAACAATTCGGAATTCGAGGAGGTCATTCGTAAAGAATATGGTTCACTTCCTCCGGAGTTGTCGCCATCTTTCTTTGGTTATTTTTTAAACCTGATCGCTTACTCTACCTTTTTCCACCCGAATCTCTATTGGATTCCCCAGCGTCTTCCGTGGCTCAAACTCGGAGAAACCATCTTCTCATTGGACTTTGAAGTCAGGAAGCTGAATTCTAATGTTCTTGAGTTGGGCAAAAATCTCATTCTTAATTTTGAAAAGGTCAGAAAGAGACGAGGTGATCTGGCAAAAATTTACCGGGAGAAGTTGGGGAAGATCAAGGAGGAGTTTCTTTATTTCCCGGAGGTTAATGAAGAGGCTATGAGCCTTCTTCGATTTCCGCTTGTTTTGCGAAGAAAAGAGAAGAGAGATCCAATTCTAAACATTCTTCGAGAAAAAGGTTTAGGCGCTACAGGAATGTATCCCGTTCCATTAAATGAACAGAGGGGAATTCCGAAAGATCTGTTCAAGGGAGAATCATATCCCAACGCCAAACACCATTCGGAAAGGATTCTGACTCTTCCCCTCCATGAACATGTAAGCATTAACGATATTGAAATCATATGCCAGGATATCGAAAAGCATCTCCCCACCCGTTGACTCAATTATTGAGTCAATTCAGAATTGAACTCATATTATCACAATAGAATTAATCTTTGGCTGACCCTGTCTCCTGGGGTCGGACCAGGCTAAGCAAAGCCGTAAGAGGATTGAAGTAGGAGGTATCACAGAGTTATAAGTGCCCTTCGACAGGCTCAGGGCGGTGAGCAAAGTCGAACCGTTTAGTGTTAGTGTTGATTTCTAAAGTTAAAGTATCTTCAGAACTTAAAATTAAAAAATTATAACTTAAAACTGAATAGGATGAATTCAATGGATAAGATTTATGCGGTTATTTTGGCGGGGGGATCGGGAACCCGTTTCTGGCCGTTGAGTCGGGAGACCTGGCCTAAGCAGATGCTGCAGATTGTGGGAGAAGATACCCTTCTCCGGCAAAGTGTCCGGCGCCTGAATGGCTTCATTCCTCTCGACCGTGTTTTGATCGTAACGACGGAAAAACTGGGTCAGGATATCAAAATCCACTTGAACGTGTTCGGCAAAAATGCAAATCAGATTAAGGTAATCAAGGAGCCCTGCGGCAGGAATACGGCCCCTGCAATCGGGTTAGCTTCTCTTTATGTAAAAAAAATCGATCCCGAGGCACTGGTGCTGATCATGCCTTCCGATCACCTGATTAAAAAGGTCCATGAGTTTGAGAACGATGTAAGAAAGGCCGTTGAGGGGGCGGAAAAAGGTTATCTTGTGACCTTCGGCATTCAGCCCAATAAACCCGAAACGGGTTATGGCTACATGAAAGTTCAGAAAGAATCGGTCCCCGGGCTAACTTTAAGGAAATTGCACAAATTCGTCGAGAAACCGGATCGTGAGACTGCAAAGACCTATTTAAAGGAAGGAAATTACTTCTGGAACAGCGGCATCTTTCTCTGGAAGGTCTCCAAGATTATGGGAGAAATTGAAAGATATATGCCTGATATGCACCGGGGCCTGGAAAGAATAGAAGAGAGCCTTGGCACGGATAAAGAGAGGGAGACGATTGAAGCCGTTTATTCAGAAATGGATAGTCAATCGATCGATTATGGGGTCTTGGAAAAAAGCTATGATGTATTGACTCTTCCGGCCTCCTTTGACTGGAGCGATGTTGGAAACTGGCCAGCTCTGGATGATGTGCTCGAACATGACGCCCACGGAAACATCGTCCGGGGAAATGCGATTGGATTGGATAATCACAATTCGATTCTTTTCGGCAGCAACCGCCTGCTGGCGACAATCGGGTTAAAAGACATGGTGGTTGTCGATACACCCGATGCAACTTTTATCTCTCCCAAGGAGAGAACCCAGGAAGTGAAAAAGGTAGTGGAAGAGCTCAAAAGGAACGGGAAGGAAGAGCATTCGGTTCACCGGACAGTGGAGAGACCATGGGGAAGCTATACGGTCCTGGAAAAGGGGGATCGTTATAAGATTAAGCGGATCGTGGTCAAACCCCACGAGAAGCTGAGTCTCCAGGTCCACCGGCACCGGAGTGAACATTGGGTGGTGATTTCGGGGACAGCCAAGATTACGCGGAACGGTGAGGTTTATTATGTTCATCCGAATGAATCGACGTATATCCCCGTATCGACCAGGCACCGGCTGGAGAATCCTGGGAAGGTCCCGCTTCAGATCATCGAAGTCCAGAACGGAGATTACGTCGAAGAGGATGATATCGAGCGGTTTGAGGATGAGTATGGAAGGTAACTGCAAAGAAAAACAAAAAGCTGGAACATTGGAATGGTGGAATAGTGGAATGATGGAATAATAACTGCTGGAAGAATGGAATATTGGAAATATAAGGGGGGAAGCCCGAGGTGTCAGGTCTACACTTTTGACAATCGGCCTGGTTTTTAATAGAAGAGGACCTGTAAGAATATATAACGTTGTTGAATACGTTCACTTTTTGATGGAAACTTTCTTCAGATCTTACAACAGTTCTGCAAAGACCTTAGGTTTTTGTTCCGCAATTCGCAACAAGGCTTCCGCAGGGCCACTGGGTTTACGCCGTCCTTGTTCCCAATCCTGAACTGTTCGCAAACTCACACCCATCAGGCCCGCAAATGCCGCCTGCGACAAGTTCAGCCTTGCACGGATGGCCTGAGGAGGAGCAGGCTCTCTAACCGTATGGGTGCGCAGACCCTTCTTGCCCGCTTTATACGCCTTGATGTCGCGAATGCCGTCGAGAATTTCTTGCCCAATATTGCGCTTAGACATTTTTAATTTCCTCCGCAATCTGACGTAAAATATGTCCTGGAATGTTTTCTATTTCACCTTTGCTGTAAATGGTCAGCAGCCAGATTTCATCATTTTGCTTTTTGAAGTAATAGATAATTCGCACGCCACCGCGTTTTCCTTTCCCCACCATTGCCCAGCGAAGCTTTCTCACACCACCGGAACCGGGAACAATCTTTCCGGACTCCGGGTACCTGAGCAGGAAGCTTTGAAGGCCTAAATACTCATCATCGGTCAAGTAAGTATAAACGTGCTTGGTAAAAGCGGTGGCTTCAATGAATTCCACAGTTCCATTATACGGCAGAGCCGTACAAATCGCAAGGGGGGTTGGCGAACTTAATTTTTGAGTCAACCAGCCACGGAAAGGTCTGTGGGGTCAGACTTAAATATTGAGATTCGGCACGTGGGAGTCGGACCAAGCTGGGTTATCAGTGATCAGTTACACCTTACGTCTTGCGACAAAAAAAGGTTGGAGGGTCAAGGCAAAAGGGACAAGGATCAAGGGAACAGAAATGCAAAGTGCAAATTGAAAATTGAAAAGTGCAAAATATGATTTAAAGGCTCAAGGTATCAAAGGCCCGCATAGCGCAAAGGGCATGGCGCATAGCATTTAGGAGTAATGGAATGATGGAACGTTGAAAATACTTTTGCGAGTTAGAAGACAAAATCGTTACAAGTTACGGGTTACAGGTTTCAAACATTTAGGAGTGATGGAATAATGGAAGGATGCGACATGATCAGTAATTAGAGGCTACCAGGTAACTTTACAGACTCCTGATTTTGTTATCAATGGATCTTTTGTGATCAAAGACGCATTATAATAAAGGGTCGTAGCTGCAATGAGCTTATCGTGTATTTCCAAATTTATCCTGATCTTCTCTGCCACCCTTAAAATATGAACATCCAGTGAAGCAACAATAAAATTTTCATAAGAGTCAATTTTCTGTAGAGTTTTATCGAAAGTTAAAGTGATTTTACCTTTACCCGCAATATACATGATTTCAGCTAATACCACCGTAGGGATGATAATAGCTCCTTCTTTGATTGTCTTTTCAAAAGCTTCTAAAGCACGGGCACTCAGGTGAGGGTCATCCGTAAAATACCAAACGATGGAGTGGGTGTCTGTAACATGGTCCATAGAGGATCTCATTTCCCTTCGTATGGGAAGAGGGAGGTTTTTGCCACTGAGAACAATTTTTCATCGACAACGCTACCCTTCCAAATCCCTTTGAGTGATCCTCGATTTCCGGACATTTTTCCTTTCTGAATCAATTCGTTTCGCAAATGATGAATCACTTCATACAGCTTTGGAATAATTTCTTGCGGAGTTTCTTCAATTTCTTTTATAAGTTTTTGTTTGTAGGTTAAGGCCATTGCTCCTCCCTCCATCCTGGACCATCATCTTGATGATTTCAGTTTCTCTTGACCCAAGGGATACATTTTCTGCAAACTATTATAGCAAATTGCTCGAAAAAGTCAAAGAATTCCTGTGGTACAGTAATCGGTTAGAAAGATCCGGAATAATGTATTTTGAGTTATGAGTGTTGAGTGATGAATGAAAAAGAGTTACGGATTGCGTGGAAAGGTCTGTGGGGTCAGACCGCAACTTTCAACACAATGTGGAGGGGGCTCCCCGGTCCCCGGTTAAGTTTTTTAAAAAACGAAAAAGAGATTCTACCTTCTTATCGTATCTCCACGGATCCGGACTCCGGCTCCAGAAACCTGCAGTACTCCTACTCAACCCCCATCCTCGTTGACTCAATTATTGAGTCAAGTTCTCTTCTCCGAATCGACCTCCCCAATTACAAAAACAAGATGAAACCCCAAACAAAGCTCTCATGATCTCCAAACCCGCTAATTCAATTTTTGAGTTCACTTTTATGGCTGACAGTACTTACTTGTCCAAATGGCTAATCAATTTAGGAATAGGGAATGTTATTGAAACCTTATAAAAACTTCCCCGATCTCCGTCGTCGCTAACTCAATTTTTGAGTCAACTTTCTTTGTATCCTGGGTTCCTCTTCTGAAACCGAGGTGTCAAACTTTTCTGGTGGTTTTAAAAGTATTTTCAGATAATCCATCCTGATCACGAAAGAATGACCTCGTACCATTCGCTAAAGGGTCCCAGTCAGCGTATTTAATAAATTGACAGAAGTTAGCAAATGTGCTAACATTAATCCTGTGGCCTATACTGTCGAATACTTCCATCCACGTGTCAAAGCCGAGATCGAAACTTGGCCCGATGGTATATTGGCCGATTTTGCACGGATCGTGGAACTTTTAATAGAATTCGGACCCAATCTCCGCATGCCGCACTCGAGAGCCATGGGAAGCGGTCTTTTCGAGTTGAGGCCACGAGGTCGGGAAGGTATCGGACGCGTGTTTTACTGTTTCGTCGTTAGGCAGCGTGTGATGATCCTCCACGCTTTCGTGAAGAAAACAGAAGATACTCCGAATCAGGAATTGAGAATTGCCCGGAGAAGGATGAAGGAGGTACAGAATGGCTGAATTGAAATATCAACCCGTTCTCCATGACCATGAGGCATTCCTCAAGAAGGCCATGAAGCGGAAAGGATTTAGGAAAGCTTATAAGGAATTGGAAGAGGAGTACGCTCTTGTGCGCGAGATGCTTGCTGCGCGTTCTATGTTGGGGCTCACGCAAGAGGCGGTCGCGACCTTGATGGGAACGACAAAAAGTGCAGTTTCGCGGCTGGAAGCAGCAGGAAAGCATGTCCCTTCGTTGACTACCCTAAAAAAGTATGCTCACGCAGTAGGCTGTCACCTGGAAATCAAGCTGGTTCCAAAGCCTTACCGAACCATCGTCAAAGGACTGAAAGATAAGAGGTCATCAAATTCTTAGCTGACGTTACAAGGGGACTGGGGGGAGGCGTGGGAAAAAGATCTTTGGTCAGGCTTGTTTCTTGTGTTTCATTGCATAATGATCCTGAGATGATAGAGAATTATCTAAATGATCCCAGAGGACGTTCTTTTTTGTTGCTTGGATTTACAAGAGGGAAGCATTGGTTCTGTTAACTCCGTGAGAAGTAGATCCACTGCCTGAGAGTGATTTTATTTCTGAGATCATGGACAAGGGGAGGTATTTAGGTATATAACGTTTTTTGAAAGGAATAATGCAATGAATCAGATCATTATAGAGATACCAAATGAAGTTTTACTCGCCCTGAAGGTGTCGTCGGAAGAAGTCGGTCCAGCCCTGCGTATGGCAGCCGCTGTCAAACTATTTGAGTTGGGACGTCTTTCGTCCGGCGCAGCCGCTCGGTTAGCAGGTGTGCCACGGGTTGTCTTTCTATCTCGACTGGCGGATTATGGTGTGGACGCCTTTAACCTGAGTGAAGAACAGCTTCAGAGGGAAGTCCGCCTTGCCTGATTTGATCTGTAATACCTCTCCTTTTCAATATCTCTACCAACTTGAGCTCCTGAACATTCTTCAAGTTCTGGCCGAACGCGTAATCGTCCCCCCCGCTGTGGTAGATGAACTCACTGAGGGGAGAAACCTGGGGCTCAATTTACCCGATTTGTCTTCGTTAAGCTGGATTACGGTTCGTCGGCCTGTGAGTGAGCCAGCAGTACCGCTTGTGGCGGACTTGGGGCCGGGGGAGACGGAAGTCCTTATGCTGGCATTCGAGTTACCCGGAGCCGTAGTGGTGCTCGATGACGCTCTTGCACGCCTTATAGCAGAAACTCTTGGGTTTCATCTCAAAGGCACATGGGGATTGTTACTGGATGCCAAGCGTCTTGGCATCATACCGGCGGTTAAGCCCCTGATAGATCAGCTTCATGCGTTACGCTTTCGCATAGCCCCCCAAACCCGCGCTGTAGTCCTTAAACTGGCCGGAGAATGAGACAAAGAAAGGTCTGTGGGGTCAGACTTAATTATTGAGATTCGGCACGTGGGGTCGGACCAAGATGGGTTATCAGTGATCAGTTATCGGTGATCAGTTACACCTTACGTCTTGCGACAAAAAAAGGTTGGAGGATCAAGGCAAAAGGGACAAGGATCAAGGGAACAGAAATGCAAAGTGCAAATTGAAAAATAAAAAGTGCAAAATATGATTTAAGGGCTCAAGGTATCAAAGGCCCGCATAGCGCAAAGGGCATGGCGCATAGCATTTAGGAGTAATGGAATGATGGAACGTTGAAAATACTGTTGCGAGTTAGAAGACAAAATCGTTACGAGTTACGGGTTACGAGTTCAAGGAACAAGGAACAAGGTTAAAGGAACACGAAAACTCGGAAAGCTGGGATATTAAGCATACATAAGCCGCTTGCCTTTTGGTCGTGGGATTGCTCGCTCAAACTCCTTTGCTGTGTCCAGCCAAAGATTAATTGCATCCTGACAGTTCGCGAGGGCCTCGTTGGGGGTGTGCCCATGAGCCATGCATCCGGGAAGTTCCGGAACCTCAGCGATAAAAGCCTGGTCCTCATTGCTCCAATAGATGATTATTTCATATTTATACATTAGTCGCCCCCTTCTTGTTCCAGCCCATACCTGGCGATAACAGCTCGAACCTGCCGAGCCTGATAGGGTTTGGCCATATGTCCTTCTTTCTGAAGATTAATCATATCTTCGACTCCTGATTTAATAAAAATATGGTGACTCCCCCGGATTCTTTCCTCGAAACCGAGTCGGGCCAGCAAATTTCTGAGATCATCGAAACGGATGTTAGCATCTGAACGTCCACTCAGGAGTCTTGCAAGAAGTCTTCTGTACGTTGCCATAGAGTCTGAAACTACACCAATTTCTTAAAACTATCTGTCAACGTGATTATTAGAAGAACGGCCTTCAGTTTTGTTAAAATTAATTATAGCAAATCTTTTGAAAAAGTAAACCCCATTAGAAAAGCATTACTTTTCCAACTGGAAAGGACTATGGGGTCAGACTTGAATATTAGCGTGCCCAGCGAAGGGTAGCGCAATCTAATGGGTGGAAGTCCCGTCCTGCCTGCCTGCGGAAGGCAGGGTAAAAGCAAGAGTCCCGCCAAGGCAAGATAGCTTGGATGACAGTTGCGGGTTAGAAGTTAAAAATCATTACGGACTACATCTTGTGGAGCCAATGTCGCTAACTCAATTTTTGAGTCAAAGTCCTTTTTCCGAATCGGTCCCCCCAATTACAACTGGTGGGTCTGGGGTCGGACCACGCTAAGCGATTGATTTAATGAATTAAGATTGAAAAAAGGAGGCCGATTTTTGGTTTAGAATGGCATTTTGAGGGGTGAAATTGCCCTGATAAGGAATTAAGTATGGCCAGAGCCAACCAAAGCCGTTGGAGGATTGAGGTCGGAGGTTGGAGGCAACTAACAAAGTGACGAGATGTTGAGTGTTAAGTTTTTAGGACGATCAAAAAACGGTTGCAGGTTTCGGGTTACCTTACCAAAGGCCCGCAAAGCGCATGGCGCCTAGCGCATAGCGTTAAGGTATAATGAAACAGTGGAATGATGGAGAGATAGAATAAACCCCCAAGCCTCCTGACTTAATTTTTAAGTCAGCTTCTACGGCTCATCGTATACAACCAGTCGGCTAATTGATTCGGGAACAGGGGATATTGTTCAAACTTTGCAAAAACACTTGATCCCCGTCATTGCTAACTCATTTTTTAAGTCAAATATTATTTTTCGAATTTATCCTTGAATGTCTCTCCCCAGTTTTACACTTAACATGTCCCATAAGTTGGTGGGCTGGACACAAGGAGAGATCATACAATTAGTACGATTGAGGCTTAGGATACCCCACCCCCACCCTTACCCTCCCCCTGAGGAGACTGTGTCACAATGGGGAGGGTGAGGGGGCGATTATAGGTTAAACTTGATCTAATCTCGATATAAAACGTTCTTTGAAAACTGAATAGAGATAGACGGTCGTAATAGCTCCACTGGGAAAGCCCTTTCTCCTCTTTGGAACCCAGCACGGCTTCAATTTCGGGATATTATCCCAATGTTGGGGCTCTAAGAGCCATGAGTTTTTCGATTAACCCCGATACGCCAAGAATCGTGATCATCCGGGCCAGGTTGAAGCACGTGGCAAACAAGGAGGTCTCCGCATTGACCCCAGTGCGCCCCCGTAAT
>Ga0194110_10001167_pt1 | contig 33844 bp, 32 predicted proteins | sample TA2Kig1200mmetaG_FD_146192 | JGI IMG/M metagenome (GOLD analysis project Ga0194110, IMG submission 146192) | Freshwater microbial communities from Lake Tanganyika, Tanzania - TA2015032 Kigoma Deep Cast 1200m | ecosystem: Environmental > Aquatic > Freshwater > Lake | place: Tanzania: Lake...
AATCAGGAAAGGTTTTACTATTGAGGAGGCGCTTCAGGCGGTGAAATTAATTAAGAAAGCTGGCATCGGAGTCAGTACGTTCTTTATGGTGGGGTTCCCTTTTGAAACTATCAGTACATTAAATGACACTATAAACGTTATTAAAAAACTTAAATGTGATCGGATCCTATATAGTATCTTCACTCCATATCCTGGGACGGAAGCATATTACTATTGTTTGCAAGAAGGTCTGATAACTGAAGATGATGATTTATCTTTGTATAACCACCAAAGTCCCCTTAACTGTTTTACGCCTTATATCCCTCCGGATAAATTTCGCGAATTGGCTTCTAATTTGGAGCAGATAGTGGACAGGAAGAATTATCTGAGCAAACTCGGCAGGATGGTCTCTCTTGACAGCCTCAGGCATTCCAAGGACCGGGGCCTCAAGGAAACAATTATCCAGGGGCTACAAGTTCTTCTCAAGAGGAGATAAGGGACCGCCCCGGCAAGACGGCCCTGGTTGGACCTCAGGGGAAAGAGCGCTTATATTCCCGGATAAAGCAGATTGACCACCGAAGCGGGCCCCCGTTTTTCCGCAACCTGATGGCGGCGGCGTCTCGAAAAACCGTTTAATAGAAAATTTCCTGGTTCCTTCCCCTGATGGGAGGAGAGGGAGGTTGATAACGTTACGTCCGAATACGACACCGGCAAAAGCGCTGGACATCCTGGGAAGGCAGCCTGCCGGCGCCACTTCACGGCCCCGCATAGACCTGCAAATACCCCAAGCTGTTGCCGTCGGCGTCAAATATTTGAACCTTCTTGGTTTTGGCCGTAGCAGTCACGTCACCGTCCGTGGAATTGCCCACCCCAATACCCCCGGTGAACCCCATCTTGGCGTTGCTCTTTAACAGGCTGGCGCCGGTGCGGTAAATATGGCAATCGGGAGCGGTGTCAGACTTGCCGAATTGAATGGCTCCGCCCCCGGTGGTATAGTCGGCTCGCAGCCGCACCGAGTCTTGGGCGTCCCCAGGAGACGTCCGCAACCGCAAGCCCGCGGCCCCGGAATAGGCCAAATCTAATTGAGTGCGCCGCCAGGTGGTGCCGTCCACCCGGTCAATCACATTGTCCGTTGCGTTGTTCACAAGCGGGTTAGTAAACGGAGAGCTGTAGGTATGTAAATCCCTAACCGTTACAAAAGAGGCAGCCAAAACCAGCCCGGCAGCCCTGGCCGCCAGGGTAGTCAGCCCCAGGCCAGTTATTACTCAGTGCAATAAATAGCTTAACTTATGTGAGGAAATATGCTATAGATATTGCATGCAAAAAGTCGACGCTCGTTCCATATCGCCAAGTGCCCAAGAACATCTACGCCAATTAGCCGTGAAGGCGGTGTTAGAGGGTAAAAAGCAAAAGGAAGTTGCCCAGCTTCTTGGAGTTACAGCGCAAACCGTCTGTGTATGGGTTAAAGCGTATCATCCCCGGGGCCAAGATGCTCTAAAATCGAAACGGAAAGGCCGCCCCAAAGGAGGCAAGCTCAAGCCTTGGCAGGCTGCACAAATTGCCAAGACGGTTATTGATCATCATCCCGAACAACTCAAGTTGCCTTTTTACCTCTGGACTCGGGAGGCGGTGGCGCTCCTCATTAAACGTCGTTTTGGCTTACAGTTGTCAGTTTGGACCGTCGGCCGCTATCTCAAACGCTGGGGCTTTACCCCGCAAAAACCGGCGCGGCGGGCCTGGGAACAAAACCCGGAACAGGTCCGGCAATGGCTGGAGAAGGAGTACCCCAGTATTCGCCGCCAGGCACAGAAAGACAAGGCCCAGATTTATTGGGGCGATGAAATGGGGTTGCGGTCCGACCATGCGGTAGGGCGCTCTTATGGCCTCAAAGGTCAGACGCCCGTGATCCTGGCCACTGGTCAGCGCTTCAGTTGCAATATGGTCTCTGCCATTACCAACCAGGGGCGCTTAAACTTTATGGTTTTCAAAGAGCGTTTTACGGCCCAAGTTTTCTTAGAGTTTCTCCGGCGTTTGGTCCGCCAAAGTGCTCGCCTGGTCTATCTCATCATTGACCGTCACCCGGTTCACCGCTCCAATAAGGTGCAAAATTGGGTCAAGGAAAACGAGGAGCGAATCAAGGTATTTTTTCTACCCAGCTACAGCCCGGAGATCAACCCGGATGAATTACTCAATCAAGATGTCAAAAGCAATGCCCTGGGTCGTCAACGACCCGAGAATCAAACAGCGTTGATGGGCAAGGTCAGGAGTTACCTCCGGAGCCGCCAATGCAAACCGGATATAGTCGCCAATTATTTCCAGGGGAAACACGTCCGGTACGCAGCATGAAAAATTAATCAATTAAACGCTCTGAGTAATAATTGCAGATTGATACACGGATTGGCCACATAGATGTTCCGGGTGGGAGTGGGGGAATTGCCGGATTGGATATACATCCCATCGATCCTGGAGTTGGAGAAGTTTTTCAGGTAAACCAGTTCGGTTTCCCGGCAATTATTCCATTCGATGTAGCCGCCCACAATGATCCAGTTCGCGGCGGTGGCTCCGGCAGCCGGATTGACGTAGAAAGCATGGCCCTGGCCATAATTTCCCGTAGTAGGGTCGTGCCCGATAAGCATATTAACCAGCTGACCGCCGGCACCCGGAGGGTGCAGAAGGCGGAGCCGACGGCGGCAATGGCCTCTTGCAAGCTGGACCCGTAACCGGGGTCGCCCACCCAGGTCTCCTTCCCCAGGCGGGCGTCCACCAACTCCATCCCGGAGTCAAAGGAAGTCTTTTCCCGAATCCCCCGGGCTCCCAGGATCGGCTTATAGATAAACCCCTTGGAAGTCCATGTTCCACTTTCCATCACACTCTCCTTGGGTAATGATTCTCGAGATTGGCTTTCCGGCGAGAGTATGTTTCAAGGGGTGATATTTTTCCAGAAAAGATGGGGCGATTGTCTTGATTTTGGGTCGGGTTTTCAGACAGGGAATTTATAAGATGCGGAAAAAGATGGGGAAGCGGTCCGGCAGTTTAAAAACACACGTGGGTGTCCCAGGCCGCGGTCGGTAAGGATAAACTGGAAGTTACTTATGCCATTTCACTCCGCGATAAATCGCCGACATATTGATATTGTCCTTATACTTCTCCACTACCTGGAACATCTCGGACAGAGTCTCATGCGTTAAATAATGGGGTTCCAGACCCAGCTCCAGCAAGCCGGTGTAGGTGGGATTATAATAATGTTCCTCTTTTTCAATACGGGGGTTGGGCAGGTAGTTCGACCTGACGGAGTATCCCAGCTTCTCCCCCACCCGCGTCACCTTTTCGGCCAGTTCATTGACGGAGAAGGTCTCGGTCACCTGGTTGAAGATTCTCAGCTCACCCCGGCGGGCCGGATTAAGGGCCGACAGGTAAACGCACTGCAGGGTATCCTTGAGGTTGATGTAGCCCCGGATTTGGCCGCCGCGGCCGTAAATGGTGAGGGGATGCCCAGCCACCGCCTGGACGATGAACCGGTTCAGCACGGTCCCGAAGATCTCATCATAGTTAAAATTGGGCATCAAACTTTCATCGAGATTGGCTTCCTCCGTTGACAAGCCGTAAACCGGCCCCTGCATCAAATCGGTGACGCTGATTCCCCACGTTCTGACGTAAAACCACAGCAGGTCAGTATCCTGGATTTTCGTGGTGTGATAAAGGGAGCTGGCCTGGCGGGGGAACAGGAATTTGTCTTTGCGGCCCTTGTGCTCGATTTCCAACCAACCTTCTTCGATGTCGATATTGGGGGTGCCGTATTCCCCCATGGTGCCCAGCTTGATGATATGACAATCAGGGCTGGACTCATGCACCGCGTGGATGATGTTAAGGGTGCTCAGGAGATTGTTGGTGAGGGTCAGGGCGGCTTTGTCCCGGTTGACCATGGAGTAGGGCGCGGAGGGCTGTTCCGCATAGTGCACCACCACCTCGGGCCTGAAATCCTCAAAGGCCCGGTTAAGGAAACCATAGTCGGTGGCATCGCCGATGCGCACCTCGATGGTCCGCCGGCTTAACTTTTCCCAGATCTCCGCCCTCCGGATCAAGTTGGGCGTGGGAAACAGGGGCTCGCAGTCCAGCTCCACGGCGGCTCCCCGCCGGAAGTAGTTATCAACCCCCATGACTTCATGTCCCCGCCGGGAGAAGTACATGCAGGTGGGCCATCCAAGATAGCCGTCGGCGCCCAGGATGAGAACTTTCATGGATTATTAATCCCTTGCTAAGGGTTGGGAAAATTGGCTGGATCAATCGCTCCGGCGGCTAGTGGCTGTTGCCGGAACCACTGCCAGGTAAGCTGCAAACCCTCGAGCAACCCGGTTTTGGGGTCGAACCCCAAAAACTTTTTTGCCTTATCGATTTTAACGAAATTGCGCGATACTTCCCCGGCCCGGGGCGGGACATGCTTCACCGGGGGGAAGGACGCCTCCTGCACCACCTGCCGCATCATTGCCACCAACTGGTTGATGCTGGTTTCCCGGCCGGTGCCCAACTGGAGAGCCTGGCCAAAGGGCAAGTCTGCCTCCAGGGCGGCGCGGATGGCCTCACATAGGTCGGCCACAAAGACAAAATCCCGGGTCTGCTCCCCATCCCCAAAAATGGTGATAGGCTCGCCCACCATGACCTGACGGAAGAGTTTGGCGATAACGCTGCCTTTGTGGTAAGAAAACGGCCCGTACACGTTGGAGAATCTCAGGGATATGGTCTTGAGGCCGTAGCTTCCCCAAAAGGCCGAGCAGTAACCCTCGGCGGCCAACTTGCTGGCGCCGTAAGGCGAGATGGGGCGTGGCACCATGTCCTCATGCACCGGAGGGGTGACTTCCCCCATAATGGCTCCCCCGGTGGAGGCGAATACGAAACGCTCCACCTGGCAGGCCACCGCCTCCTGGAGGAGGTTGAAAGTCCCTCTGACGTTAACCTCCAGGTTGAATTCGGGGTTGGCCACCGAATCCACCACCCCGGTGTCGGCGGCCAGATGCACCACCGCCTCCACCCCGGCCATGGCCGCGGCCACGTCCGTGCGGTGGCGGATGTCTCCCTGCAGAAACTCCACCGGCAATCCGGCCAGATCCTCGGCCCTGCCGGCGCTCAAGTTGTCCAGCACCTTTAGCCTACACCCCGAGGAAGTTAGGGACCGAACGAGATTAGCACCGATGAAACCGGCTCCTCCGGTAATAAGTATCATAGGTTTCTCTTTCGTCGCGGTAATCGGAGACGCCTCCCTTCAGTTTAAACCTTTACTGACCAGCCTTTCCGAATTTATCGGAATTTCAAACCCTTGGCCAAGAATTGTTTAACCGCCAGTCGGTCGGGAAAACCGTAGTAGGCGCCCTTTTGAGGATCATTTTCCTTGGGTTGCACCGTTCCTTGCTTAAACTGGTCCACCACTTCGATGATGAGTTGGGCGCCCAGATCTTTTGATTTGGCGATTAATGAATGGAGGGTTTCGCCAGGATCAATCGGATATTCTTTTTGCAATAAAATCGCCCCCTTCATGTCTCGTAAGAAGTTATTTCCTTACCAATAATTGCGTTAATTACTCCTAAGAAAAATCCCAGATTGGCCAATAAGAAACTGAATACCAATGACGCCAGGGGGAGGCGGTGGCCCCTTTGTTCCCCGATAAGGCCAATGAGGCCCAGGGCGTAAAAAATTAATTGGGCCCATAAAGTCAGGGGGTAAATTGAACTCTCCCCCACCAATAATAAGTTTGAAATAAAGATGGCTAACAGAAAAAAAGGCGTCAACCAACGCAATAATTTATGGGAGAAAATTGACAAAGAAATCAAGGGATATTTTATGGGGTTAAGTAATGGGTATTTACTAAGGGTGCAGGTCAGATTTCGAAGAGTCATCCTGGTTCGGGCTTTCAATTCTCCTTTTATTGTCGAGGGAAATTCCTCATAGGCTAATAACTTGTCCTCGTGCACGACCCTAAAATATTGCAGTAAAATATCCAATGGAATTATACAGTCATCGCCATATTTGCAACTGAAAGGTCTGAATAAGGATTTTCTAAAAGCCATGAACTGCCCCGAAGCAGTATGTAACGTGCCTATGCTGCTTTCCAGCCTTCTGATGAGCATCTCCGCTTTCCAATAAATTGAGTGGGAGGCAGATATACTATTGTCTTTTTCCCTCAAGAGACATCTTCCCGTTACGCAGCCCACGCTTTCATCGTTAAAATGCCTTACCAGACCTTTAATGGCATGGGGTTCAAAGGTGGTGCTGCCGTCCGTCAAGAGGACGATTTCATTATGGGCCCGTGGGATGGCCTGGTTCTGGGTAAAACTTTTCCCTCCCCCTTGGGTGGCGAACAGTTTGATGCGGTGGTCGGTCAGGGACAGGGAGCTGACCAGGTGATCAGTGGCATCCGTAGAGCCATCGGAGGCCACCAGGATCTCCAGCAACTCCCGGGGGTATTGGGAGTCCAACAGATTTTTAATTCGGGATTCAACCAGTTTCTCCTCATTATGGACAGTGAGCAGGACCGTAACCCCCGGCAGGGGCCCCTCCAGGTTAACTTCTCTCTTTAAGAAAATTGATAATATTTTTAATAATATTATATACCCTACCCATACATGCACCACGATAAGAACCTGCAGCCAGAAGAGATAACGCATATTTCAATAACCATGTTCCAATGTTTAAACAACGGGCTCCGGTGAACCTTCCCAATCCGGCATGATGTCATCCAGCCAAGTGGAAGTACAGATAATCTTCGACTTGTCGCACCTGTCCTGGTATTTTTTGCTTATTTCCAGCACTTCCGTCATCAACCCTTCACTCAAGGTAATGGGGTTCAATCCCAGTCGGAGGAATTTCTCGTTGCACACACTGAGGCTATTTTCGGCACTCTCCTTTCGAGGATTTCTATAGTACCTTATTTCAGCTCCGGTTATCGTGGCTACTTTCTTAGCCAAATCACGGATGGTATGGCATTCGGTGGCTTGATTGAAGATATCCACCGGAGTCCCCGGCTGCGGGGGGTTTTCAATGGCCAGCTTGATGCAATTAACCGTATCCCTGATATGGATAAAAGCCCGCGTTTGTCCGCCCGTACCATGGACCGTAAGGGGATGGTCGATGGCGGCTTGCATGAGAAACCGGTTCAACACTGTCCCATAATCTCCATCATAATCAAACCTGTTTATCAGTCCCTCGTGCATTGAAGTCTCAGGAGTATTGGTACCCCAGACCACCCCTTGGTGTAAGTCGGTGATCCGTATGCCATTGTTTTTGTTGTAGTACAAAAACATGAGCGCATCTTGGGTCTTGGTCATATGATAGACGCTCCCGGGGTTGGGAGGATAAATAATCTCCATTTCTTTTTCTTCCCCGTCCACATGGACTTTCACCTTTAAGTAACCCTCGGGAATCTGCATCCCTACTGTTCCATAACCATATACTCCCATCGTTCCCAAATGCACCACGTGGATATCGGTCTTGGATTCCACTATGGCGCAAAGCAGATTATGGGTGGCATTGATATTATTATCAACAGTATATCTTTTGTAATATGACGCTTTCATTGAATAAGGCGCCGACCGTTGCTCGGCAAAATGCACCACCGCCGCCGGCTGCAGTTCTTTTAAAAGAGTCAACAACCGGTGGTAATTCCGGGCCACGTCGAAGTTAAAAAAGTTTATGGTTGTGCCAGTCAATTGCTTCCACAATGCCAGGCGGGTGCTTATGGATTGGATGGGGGTCAGTGATTCGCATTCCAAATCCACGTCGATTTTTCTCCGCACCAGATTGTCCACAATGGTGACATCGTAACCCGCAAGGGATAATCCTAGGCTTGTAGGCCAGCCGCAAAAACCGTCCCCTCCCAGAATTGCTATCTTTTTATTCATTATTAGGTTCTCCTATTTGCAGTTTCCCTGCCTTTACCGGAACCACAGCCTCCGGTTATTAAGATTATTACCATGTCACTGGGTGAGTTGCCTGTCTGCTTTGCTTCAGCCCTGGCCGACGACTTCATTTCGGTTTTGTGATCAATCCCAAATAGTAGGTGTTGAAGATTTTCAATTTTTCCAGAAAGAGCGCCGCCAGCCAGGAATAAGGAACCAACCTCCGGTAGATAATGGGAGCCAAGATGGACCGAGTCAAGTTAAGCTGGCAGTTAGGGAACAGGGCCCTGATTCTCCTTTTGCTCACTCCCCGGGTATCCGGATTCAGAGGGTGACTGATAAAAAAATCAAGCCATAAAATAGCCCCGCCTTCCTTCAAAACCCGCAACACCTCTTCGGCCAGGTTTTTTTGAATCTCATCATCTAAAATCGAAGAGAATACCGTAAAGCAAATAATCAAGTCAAAGGTGCGGTCTACATGGGGTAAGGCTTCACCACTTCCCAAAATAAAGGAAATATTGGGGCAAATCCTTTTGGCGGTGGTGAGCCGGTCCTCAAGCAAGTCGATGCCGAAAAGATTCCGGGGAGAGGCCCCATACCTGAGGAAGTCCCGAAGGATATTTCCATTGCCGCATCCCAGATCCAATATTCTTTTTCCCGATAAACTCTCGAAGGCCGAATCTTTTAACGCCTGGATAATCCCGCGTTCTCTCTGCTGATAAGCATACAACTCTCCGCTATTGAAAAGAGAATAACGCGGCGAAATGCCGGTGCGCTTTCCATAGACTTCCCTTATTCGTTCAATCTCACGCTTTGCTGGTCTTTCCATGCCTAGTTCCGGCGGTATGGCCCCTGATCAAAAAGAGAGGGCACGAGATGACATGAACTGTTGGTGCCCCAGTGCAATAAGAGACATCAAACTCTCCCTCTCCCCAGGATCTCATCTTTCAGAATGTGGAACATCCGGTCCCGTTGCTTCTCCAGGGTAAAATCCCGGACTTTATTAATACTGCCCCAGCTTAAGGATTCTCTTAATCCCGAATCCGAAGTCAATCTTTTTATGGCCGCAGCCAGGGATTGAGGGTCTCCCGGAGGGACTAACAAGCCGTTTTCACCATCCGCGACGATTTCCGGGATGCCTCCCACCCGGGTGGAGATTATGGGCAAGCCCCGGGCCATGGCCTCGTAAAAAGTCTTGGGAAGGCCCTCGGTCCGGGAGGGACTGACATAAATGTGGGCGGCATCGTAAAGAGCAAACAAGTCCGGACCATGGGGCACATAACCCTTGAAATCGAAATAGGCATCCAGCCCCTTTTGACTTATTAATGCGCGCAGGGGGGCTGCTTCCTTCCCACTCCCTGCCAGCCAGCAGACGAAGTCGCCATCGCCCTGCCGCCGCAGGAGGTCCATCGCCTCCACCAGAACCTCCAGATTCTTTTCCGGCGTCAGCCGGCCCACGCACAGGAGCACCGTGGGTCCCGGACCGCGAGGCCGCACGCCCGTCACGATATCCTTTTCGTACACGAGGGTGGGGTAAACCTTGTAAACCCGCTTGCTCGGGCCGGAGTACATCTCAAACAACTCGTCCCCCACCACGAAAAAGGGAGTGGATTGACTGGCCCGCAACAGTTGGGATGCCAGGAACCCGGAGAGCATCCGGGCGCAAACGCCTTTTATCCCGCGGTAGCCCTGGCTTTCGGTTTCCTTGGCGATATTACTCCGAATATAGAAAAAGAGTTTCCGGGAGCCGTTATTGGCCATCCGATAAAACATCAACTGGGGGAGGTGCATCCCCACAATCCAGGCCAGGTCCCAATTTTTTAGGTTGCTTTTGAATAAACGCCATATGGGCCCAGCCAGCGCATGAAACCGGTAATACATCTCGGTGGAATTTTTAAAGAACGGCATGGGCACCAGTTCCACCCGTTCGTCCTCCAGCCCCACCACAAAGTTCCCCCGGCACTCTTTGGTAATGGACAGGGGGGCGATTAGCATCATCTTGTCCACGCAGGCTTTGAAAGAAAGCACAAAGTTGATGAACGTGGCGTTGGTGGTGTACCTGGTGCCATCAAACCAGAATGGCTGATCAGTGATGACCGCGAGTCGCACGTTAAGTCTCTACCGGGTAGAAAATTTTTTCTTCAAAGAGTAAAACCAGTTTCTATTCAGATAACCGTCCAGACCCCAGTCAGTCAGTTTCTGGTACAGGCGCGACACTTTGAAGCGGAACACGGGAGAGGAATCCCTGGCGCTGACTTCCAACCGGGGTAGGGCAAACCTTCCCGGAGCCGCACCCTGGGGGGGGCGGAGGGCCACTGCCTGTTTATAGCCTGCAGCTTGCACCATTTCCTGGATTTCCCGGCTAAGTTTTCCCTTGGGGTAGGAGAAGGACGTCACCTCCAACCCCAGGCGCTGCTCCAGGATGTCCTTGGATTGGGCGATTTCCCGCCAGGCGTCCTCGACCGGAATCTGAGTGAGGTCCGGATGGCTCAAGGTGTGGGAGCCGAAGACTATCCCCTGCTGGGCCATTTCGGCGATTTCTCCCCAATCCAGGGGCCGCGGGCTCGTGCGGCTATGCCAGGGGAAGGTCCGGCGGGAACCCACAAAGGAGACCGCCACAAAAATGGTGGCGGTAAAGCCAAGGCGGGCCAGGACGGGGAAGGCATTGGCATAGTTGTCCCCGTAACCGTCGTCGAAGGTCAGGACCACGCGGCGTTCTCCATTGCCCCGGTCCTCACTGGCCAGGGCTTCCTCCAGGGAACAACCCTGGCAGCCTTGTTCATGAAAGTATTGCATCTGCCGGGCAAATTCCTCCACCTTTACCGACAGAGGCAGTTCGCCGTGGGGGGCGATGCTGTGGTAGGCAAGGATGATCATGGCCGGGCCCAGGCGCGGATAGCTTCGGCCAACCGGTCCACCTGGTTTTCCAGGACGAACCGGGGGGCGGCGGCCGCGGCGCCCTCGCTGAGTCTTTGCAATAATTCCGGGGACCGGGCCGGCTTCTCAATCGCGGCTGCGAGCTCCTTGGCGCTGCCGGGTTCAATGAGCAAGCCGTTGACCCCATCCTGAACCATATCCAGGATGCCCCCCACCCGGGAGGCCACCACCGGCAAGCCGAAGGCAAAGGCTTCCGGCACCACCTTGGGAGTCCCTTCGCTGAAGGAAGACAATAGGAACAGGTCGGCCTGCCGGTACAGGGCGAAGAGGTCCTCCCCAAAGGCCTTGAAGCCGTGGAAGGTTACCATGCCGTCCACCTTTAGGGCCTGGGCCAACTGCTGAAGGCGGTCTCTTTCCGGTCCTTCTCCCACTATCTCCAGAGTGGCTTGAATCCCCCGGTCCCTCAGGATTTTCACGGCCTGGATGGCCAGATCGAAGCCTTTCACCGCCACGAGATTCCCCACCATAAGAAGTCTGAGAAGGCCGCCCTTTACCCGAGGCGCCTTACTGTTCGCCTGGCGTAGAAGCTGGGAGGTAATGGAAGGGGAATAAAAATTCAGCAGCCGCGGCTGGATGGGCCGGTACTTGCGGTACAATTCCCCGCCGGTGACGATTCCCGGGGAGCTCTTGAGCATTAGAGGCACCGCCGCCTCCAGCCACCCGCACCAGGCCACGGCCACTAGCCGCCTCCACCCTTGCTGGTTCCGGGCGAGGATTTCCTCGGAGTCGTTGCATCGCAGGTAAAGTATCCGGGGGACGCCGTAATAACAAGCGGCGGCAAAGGCGACCTGGCTCAGCGGGTCGGGATCGATTATCAGCACCGCGTCCCAGGCCCCGGCCCGGGCCTGGAAATGCCGCCAGATGGCCGCGGCCACTCGGGGAAATTGGCGGCTGTATAGTTCCAGGCCGCTATCCCAGGCGGGGACGGGAAAGATGCGGATATCCCCGCCCAGCCGGTGCCCCTGGATCTTTCTCTCTACCACCGGGCACACCATCTCCACTGCAAAATGCCGGGTCAGGTGCTCCAGCCAGAGGAAGATGGAGGCGCGGGTGGCGTAGCCCGCGTCGTCGTATCCCAGGGGAAGCCCCGGGAATATTATCCCCAGCCGCATTTCTCGGATTCCCTTCAGCTTAATCTTCTTTGGATATAGCTCCAGACGGAAAGAGGATTGCCATAAGTTGCCGAAATGCCGTAACCGCAAGTACAACCGGGACAATCAAAAGAAAACATTTTTTTAACTGAATTTAGATAATCGTCGGAATTTATTATGTCTTCCAATGAATTATTTAGAATGTTGCCAATGGGTTGAAATACGTTGCATCCAGACCTGACATTACCCTGGGAATCAATATTGACTTCCAGGTATCCTTGCATGCAATGTTTGAAAATAAACTTGCCTGAAATCATGTAAGCCTTGGCGTTGTCGAGAACCACGCCGTTAACAACGTTATATTTTTTAAGTAAATAAAAGACCTTATGGATTTGTTCGTTATTTAACTTAAGTTTCTGCAAGGCTGCCTTCACATCTTTGCCGGCCAGAAAATACATGTTATTGTCTGGAAGATTGATATCATATTCATATCCGTTATCCCGGCACCATAAAATCATTTCTTCTAAGTTGTCTATCAACAGATTGTTCAAAGTGCTCACTATTTTAATTTTCTTGTTGATGTACCTCAGATTGGCTATTATCTTCTCATAGTATCCTTTGATCCCCCGGATGCTATCATTCTTCTCTCCCTTTGCATCTAACGATACAGTGACATTGGTTATGATTGATTCGTTGATTTTCTCAGCATATTTTTTCAGCAGTAACCCATTGGTGGCTAAGACAACTTTATTGAATCGCGCTCCATCTACGGAGCTTAAGATCTCGAACAAATCCGCCCGTAATAGTGGTTCTCCTCCGGTAAAACGGAGATTCCGGACATTTATTGACAGCAATTCGTTAATCAGATGGCAAGCCCTTTGCGTAGTAATCCTATCTTCTGGTTTATTTTTCCAGTAATCACAAGTTATGCACCTGGCATTGCATCTCTCGGTTAAATTGATATTCGCCAGGAGAGGCAATATTTGCCTGGGCAAAATATTTTCCAAGCCGCTGACGGCGACCAAGAGCAAGCGAAAGTGATAAAAAAGGTTTGCCGGAATAGGGTAATTTAAAATTTTCATCTCGTTTTTCAACCCATGGCTTTTTGGGCAATGAGGGCGATGGGCCGACTGAGAAATGGCACGGATAACCGCTGGAGGAACAGGGTTTTCAGATTTGGAATCCCTTCGATCTGCTTTTGCACGCCTCTAATGGTTTCCCCCACGAAGAACCGGCTTTGTCGGGGGTTGCGGATGCCGAAAAAGGAGGCCAGTCCCAGTAAAACCGCGGTGGAATACCGGATGACGGGCCGGGGCTGGAAAGACTTCAGCGCCGCGACGGCTTTGTGCAGCATGTACTGCATGGTGGGCACAATCACCACCAAATATCCCTGGGGCATCAGGACTCTGAAAGCCTCCTGCACGGCTTTTCGCATGGGCAAATAGCAAAACACCCCCTTGGATAAAACAAAGTCAAAGGTGTGGTCGGGAAAGGGCAAACCCAGGGCATTGCCTTCGCTCAAGGAAATGGCGGAAGTGGCTCCGGGATTACGGGAAATCAACATCCTGCCTGCCTCCAAGGCCGCCGCGTCGCAATCTATGCCATAATAGGAAGCTTCCGGGCCTAAAAAGCCGTTCTGACTCAGAATCAAACCGGTCAACCCGCCGCCGCAGCCGATGTCCAGCACCCTCCGGGGCCGCGGCCGGGGTTTCGCCAGCTTAAAAATCTCCTGCCACAATCCGGATAGTTTCTGGATGTCATATTCACAGAGACCGTAGGCCAGCGCCGCGCCTTGCTTGGTCAAAGTCCAGAAAGGGCCTTTTTTTGTGACCTGACCCCCTTGAATAAGTTGGGTAATCACCAGGGCAATATCCGATACTGGAATCTGTTGAAATTTTCCATATAGATAACGTTCATATTCGGATTGCGGGTCCCAGCCCCGCAACGGATCATAAGTCTCATGAATGCCGTGATAGTGGAGACGCCTGATAGCCAGCAGGTTCATTTCATCCCACGTCCAACTTCCCATAACGCTGCTCCGAACCCATTAGAACAAAAGGGGACAATTATTCAACTTATCCAGTCTTATTTCCGGGCCACCAGATGTACGGTGGGAGACAGGGCGTCAAAGAGGCCCAGCCGCAGGAGGCCCCGCAGGAACTGAGCCGCCAATTTCCCGGCGCCCCCCGGCAGCCGGGGAGGCACTCCCTCAATGATGGCCCGATTGATGGAAATATTGGCCTCCACTGTGGCGAAAAATGGAGCCACCGCCCGGCGCCACCCAAAGTAGTCCCGATAATTGATATCCCCCAGGAAGTTGCTTTCCAGCCCCTTCCGGGGACGGAAACGCCGGATATAACGTTTTCGCCAGGGCGCCGGCAACCAGTGGGGAAACCACATATTGACGTGCCCTTCAAAAGGCCACAAGGCGTTGGGCACCCGGCCAAAAAACAGCCCCTTCGGGCGCAAGATCCTGGCTGCTTCTTTAACGGAGGCTTCCACGTCTTTAACGTGCTCTAAAACTTCATTCATGATTACCAAGTCATAGCTTCCCGTTCTAAAAGGCAGCTCCTCGCTCCGACCTCGGGCAAAAATGTCCCGGGCCACCCCGCGGCGGTCCGCCCGCAGCCGGGAAATCTCCAGGTTGTCCTCCTTGAAGTCCACCCCGTAAGCCCGGACTCCCTTTAGTCTCAAGGCCACCACCAGTCCGCCTTCTCCTGAGCCCACATCCAAGACGGTTTTCTGCGATAGGTCCCCGAAGAGTTCCAACCGGCGGATCAAGCGTTCCTGATAGTCCTCTTGATGGAGCTTGAAGGCGATAAACCGGCGAAACGCCTTTTCGGTCATAAAACTGCGCTGCTCGGCCCACTTGCGCCGGATCTGACGCTCCATCTCGGTCATCTCGTATCCCGGACACTGCCGGTCGGCAGCCCCGGCTCCAGGGCTCGGCCGGCAGAGGCCAGGCCGGGGCGAGACTCCGCCCGGGACGGCTGAGGTTCTTTCCCGCCTGACAATTTCTTTAGCGACAAGGCCAGACCCACCACGAACCAGAAAATATTTTCGTTAAAGGTGGGAGCAAACAGGGATACGAGAACAAAGGCCAGCATGAACACCTGGAAGGCCTGGCCCCATTGTCGAACCTCTTCATCCGCCGCATTCCCCAGGGGCCAGATGGCCAGAAGGATACCGGCTAAAAGGGCTGCAAAGGCTACCAAGCCCACTATGCCGTTTTCCACCAGGACGTTGAGATACAAGTTATGGCCGGGGATATAATTTCCCGCATGGTCCAAGAGGCCGCTGTGGATAAAAGATTGAAACGCGTTGCTCCCGGGGCCGGCCCCCAGGAGCGGCCTTTCCCGGGCGCTGGCCAGGGCGGCCAGGAGCAGCGGGTAGCGGGTCTCGTCCTCAATGGCGGTTAGTTTTTCAAACCGAGTAGTCATAAGGGTTTCGCTGGAATACAGCCATCCAACTAAAACTGCCCCGCAGATGAGGAAGATGAGTACTGACTTGGACCTGAATTTATAGGCCGCTAAAATTAAGATTGCGCCCAAAACCAATATTCCCGACCGGGAGACGGAACCCACCACCGTTAACAGGCTAAGAATAAGCAAACTCCCATAAGCCGACCGGGCGATAAGTCTCTTAGAGTTCAGGAATAAAACATAAGTGATGGGGAATATGTAGATAATTACCCGGGAGACCGTATTGGGGTTTTTAAACAAGGTGTATCCCAAAAATTTAAGCCATTCATGATCGGACCAGGCATAAATTTCCTCTCCAAAAGGGCCCAGCATGACATCCCTTAAGACAAAGAAATCCTGAAAATAAAGAATCAGCCCCATGGCAAAAACCACGATGACTGCATGTAGCGACACCAGGGATTTGAGGCAGGCTAGTAAATCATTTGGGCTTTGAATGATCCGGCAAATAAGAAAAACGAGGATTCCCTTCAGGAGCAGACTTTGGAGCGCAGTCCAGTTGTCCTGCAGGGGAACGGTGCTGTTGATGGTGGAGACGAGATTGACCACCACAAACAGGGTGAAAAGACCAACCAGGGCCCTATCGATTCCCCGGTCCCCCGGGACAAAAGGGAGGGAACACAACGAGCCTACCAAGAGGGCGCCGGCAAGGAGCTTTTCCGGCGAACCGATGAATGGCAACGGCACGTTGGTAAAGAAATAACACAGGGGAAACAAAATTAATAATCGAATCATGCTTCACCCAACTGTACAGGAGCTTTGGGCCCGTTTGTTGCCTGTGTTTGGATTTGCAAGGGCCTCTTCACGTAATAAATTAATAAATAAAGGCCGATGAGCAGTAGCTCCCATAATAGTACTATATAGGGAAGCCAGGCATTCAATTTATCGCCGGACAAATAGCAGGCGCTACCCATGAAAATAACCCCCGGCAGAAAAATGATCAGGTTATGGCGGTGGAGGTTCACCGCCAGAAAGACAATGCCGTAGGTGAACCGGAAAAATTCCAGGGGGATAAACCAGATGAGGACTTCCAGGATCCGTATGCTGCCTTCGTACTTGACGCCGAACAGGGAATTGATGATGTTGGGAGCCAGATAGTAACCCGCCAGGGCAGCGGTTAGGCCGGCCGAGATCATGGCCAGTTGCAGCTTGCGGTGCAACAGGATGAACCTGGGCATATCGCGGAAATACAGATCGGAAAACACCGGATAGCAAGCCATGGTGAGAAAGGTGCCCATGATGCAGACCATGGACACGATGCGGTAAGCGGCGGAAAAAATCCCCACTTCGTAAGGCGAATAAAAAAAATTGAGGAACAGCAGCGGCAGCAGGGTGGACAGAACCTGAAGGCTCCCGGACAGGCTGAAAAAGATGGATTCCTTGACGTGCTCCCACCACTGCCTCAAGTGGAAGACCGGACGGAAGCGCAGGCCGGTTTTCCCCAACAGCAGGTAGAGCAGCAGGGCGGATCCCAGGAAACTGCAAGACCACCCGAAGGAGGAGACAACCAGGCCCCAATCCCCCTGGGCGAAGAAGGCAATGGCCAGGAACGGGACAGAATAAAACAGGTTGCTTATAGCCAGATATTGGAATTTTTCAAATCCCTTCATGACCCAATCCAGGGAAAAGGCAAAGGTGACCAGGTACAGCCCGCAGCCCAAAAAAGCGTGTCGGTTCAACGGGGGCATGTCCAGGTGGAGGACGACCAGGAGGTAAATTAGGCACACCACCACACCGGCGGCGATGCGCATGGTCTGGAGGGTATTTACCAGTTCCGCGGCGCCGTCTTTGTTCCGGGCAATTTCTCTGATGCCGTACATGTTGGTGCCCAAATCCACTGCCAGCCAGAAATAGAGGGTTATCCCCTGGGCCAGGGCAAAGATGCCGAAATTCGTCACCCCCAGGTTCCGGGCCAACAAGATGTTGGCCATAAAGAGGAACCCCCTGCTTATAATTTCGCCCAGGGTAACCCAAAAAAAATTTCCTACAACTCTAATTTGCAGTTTCACCGGTAAGTTGTCGTCTTTCCATCAGTTCCGCGGCTCATGCGCCAGGGACCATGGAGTTATGGATAATATCAAGGTTTTCTACCAATTATTAAGTAATTGCTTGAAATGTTCTCTCCCTCAAGACCTATTTTTAAGAAACTCAAAAAATACAAAACAGAATCCAGGAACCTCCTCAATAGGCGCGACATGACGATCACCTTCGGAACTATGGAACCGATGGGAAAAAATTTAATCTCCTGCAAACCAAGCGTCTCATAACACTCTACTAATTGATTTTTGGTGACGGCAAGATGTGACTCAAATATCTCTTGATCTTTCCGCAGCCAGCAAAGCAGTTTTTTATGGAACCCGGTGAGATTGGGTACGGTTGTTATCAGCAACCCGCCCGGGTTTACCAAGTCGGCAATCTTGGACAATGTCGCCCCTAAATCGCGGAAGTGTTCTATAAACCCATCAGAAAATACAATATCATATTTTTCTTTCAGGTCTGAATCAAAGATATTAGCCAAAATAAACGTGGCTTTTACGTTAGCGAGGTCGGCATTTTTTTGGGCAAGCAACATGCCTTCCGTGGAGAAATCTATTCCGGTTACGCAGTATCCGAATTCCTGACAAAAGTAAGGTATCCATTTCCCCCCTCCGCAACCCACTTCTATTAGTTTATAATCCGGCCCCTGGGGGAGGATTGTTAGAAAAATTTTATGGATGCAACTGTCAATATACGTTCGCCCTCTAAATAATCTTCTTATCCATCCAGTTGCAGAAGTGGAAACATCGTGCCATTTCTGATTCCAATAGGTTTCATTGGTCAGTGGGTCCATTCATTTCTCTCCACCAACGGCCCGTCCGCTTACCGCCGACGCAGCCCGGGATGGCGTATTTTTCTGGGCTTCCTGAATGGCGCGCCGGTAAAGGGGAGCGGTCTTATCGTCCCAGGGGTGGTAGCCCGCGCCCCAGGCGGCATAGAGCCAGTTAAGGCGGTATGAGGAGAACAGAAGCCGCAGCAAGGGTTGGAAGTCGTCCAGGTTTTTCAAGGAGTTGTCGCAGTCCCCCTGGGAAAAATAATGTCCCGGCTTTTTCAAGGCCGCGTCGTGCCAGGGGGCCAGGGTTCCGGCCAAGTGCAGGTTGGGGTAGCGCTGGAGGATCTCCCGGAACGCGGCCTGCCGGGCGGCGATTTTCCGGCCCATGGCCTCGGCCGAGGGATGGCAATACCCCAAGGATATTTCCCCGCCGCTGATGACCTTGATGGCGCCGGGTTTTTCCCCGGTCCGCTCCAGGAAACCCAGCACCAGGTAGGTGAGGCTCCGGTACACCGACTGGCCCGACCCTAATTTATGGTAATCCGGCTCTCCCAGGCCGGTGAACAGAAACCAGACCACGGCTTCGGGATAAATCTCCCGGGTCAGGTCGGCCAGTATTCGGCCGATTTCCCGGAGCCGTTCCTGGACCACCGGTATGGGCTTCTGGGTCTCCCGGGCCAGGATATCCAGCGTGTTGATCCGGTAGTTGTTATAAGCCTCGGAGTCCACCACGATGCCGGGAGCCCCCAGCATCTTGGCGATCCTCAGGGATAGGCGCCAGATACTGAAGAAGTCGTCCAGCGCCCCCGTTTCGTTATAAAGATCCATCCCTTTAATAGCCCGAAAATACGGCAAATTAGATAACTTGGGGTTATGAGCCCTTCCCCCTTCGTGGTGGCCGATGATTCGATTAATAAAAATCCAGGGCCAGATATCTTTTCTAGAATTCTCCTTAATAATTTTGATCTGGGCCTCAAAGTTACTCAAGTTACCTTTCTTAATATCATAGTTGTCAATTAATGAAACAGCAATACCATTATAGGGTGAGTTATTGATAAAATTAATTTTGTCGATTCTAAAGGTGTCTAAATTACCCGTGAAGAAACTTATCAGCATTAAATACGGCAATGTTACTGAAAAAAGGTTCATCTCCGATTCCTTTAACGCTTAAAGGGAGGGGATGGAGTCGGGCGCAGGGTGTCGCAGGCTATTATTCGCCGGGAATATCTCAGTTTGGCTCCAGGGCAGGTGCATAAGCTTCTTCACCTCCCGCCCTCAGGACGCGGCTGCCGTCATTCGCGGTCCCTCACGGGCGGGCAACAAATCCTCCGGCAGGAGCTTGTTGTCCCGCAAAAAGGACTCAATGTCCCGGCGGCTCATAAGCTGCTCTTGGCCGGAATTATAGGGGCGCTCCACTTTTCGTCCGGTTTCCCCCGAATAGGAATAATCGATATTGCGGTAGATGGCCCGAAAGGCCGGCAGCACCACAAACATTTCCTCCAGCTCCAGGGAGCGGCCCACCTCCTCGGCGCTCATCAATTCCTCATACATCTTTTCCCCGGGTTTGGCGCCGATGATTTTAATGTCCACTTTTAACGGATCGTGACCATAGCGGGGGGCCAGGAGGTCGATGAGCACCCGGGCGAGATCCATAATGGAAACGGCCCGCATCTTGGTCACCAACACCTCTCCCCCTTGGGCCATTATGGCTCCTTCCAAAACGAGCTGGGCGGCCCGTTGCAACGACATGATGAAGCGGGTCATACCCGGGTCGGTGACCGTCACCGGACCGCCGTTTTTGATTTGGTCAAGGAAAATGGGCAGCACGGAGCCCCGGGAGCCCAGGACGTTGCCGAAACGCACACTGGAGAAGCGCTGCTTATGGTTGCGGCTGACCACATTAGCCGCGGTCATCAGCCGCTCGCCCATCAGCTTGGAGGTGCCCATGACGTTGGTGGGGTTCACCGCCTTGTCGCTGCTGGTAAAGATGACTCGCTTGACGCCATTGTCAACGCTGGCCTGCACCACGTTTTGCACGCCCATGATATTGGTCTGCACCGCGTCGAAGGGATTATATTCCGACAGCACTACGTGTTTGAACGCGGCGCAATGAAAGATCATATCCACGCCCCGGGCCACCGCGGCAACTTTCTGGCCGTCCCGCACATCGCCCAGGAACGCGGTGAAGGCGCAATCCCGAAGGCGATCGCTCATTAAAAAAATCTCGGACTCATTGTTGTCCAGTCCCCGGATCTCCGCGGGCTGGCGCGGCAGAAGCTGGCGCACCAGTTCCTGGCCCACCGACCCGGCGGCCCCGGTAATCAGGATGACTTGGTCTCGAAAAATGTTATCCAAGAGTGGAGTTCCTTTGAACCTGACCCGGGGGCGGGAGCTGGCGGGATTCATTACCCAGCAGGGCGCCTTTCATCTGATCGAATTCCTCCGCGGCCTGGGAATAATCGTCATGACGCCCGATATCCAGCCAGTAGCCGTCAAAGGGGTAAAACTTCACCGGCTGAGAGGCGGCGAGGAGCATCCTCAGCAGATCCGGCAGGTCCAAATATTGACCGGCTGTTATCCATTTAAAGACTTGGGGCTCAAAAACATAGACGCCCATGCTCACCCGGTGGTGGGTGAGGGGTTTCTCGATGTAATCCTTGATGGAAAATTCCCCGTCCTCGACAATCACCCCGAGATCGATCTTCACCTCTTTCTGATAGCTGCCGATGGTGGCCACCCCGCCGTGGACCCGATGGAACTTTATCAGGCTGGTATAGTTCAGGTTGGTAACCACGTCGGCATTCATTACCAGAAAGGTTTCCCGTAAGTCTTCGATAAGAGAAAGAGGGCCTGCGGTTCCCAGGGGGGATGTTTCCAGGGAATAATCGATCTTCATGCCCCACCTGGAGCCGTCCTGGAAATAGGCTCTTATCAGGTCGGCCATGTAACCCACCGCCAGGGTGATCCTTTGGAACCCGTGGTTCTTGAGCTGGCGGACGACGATCTCCATAACCGGCATGCCGCCGATGGGCACCAGGGGCTTGGGAATCACTTCGGTAAGCGGGGCCAAACGGATTCCTTTACCACCTGCTAGAATGACCGCCCGCATGGTTTGCTTACCTCCTTTAAGACCTTACTTCAACGCCGCTTGGGGCAAGGCTTTTGGGGAAGATGGTGGCAGCGCCATTGACAGCAGAACCCTTCAGCTGGGAGTTATTTTTCGTAAAGAATATCTCCACCTCCAGCCCCAAGCCCTGGCAGGTCTGGATAGTTCTTTCCAGTGCCGCATCCGGGGCCGAAGCTATGGCAATGAACACCTTGTCAACCTGGTAAAGCTCGGTTATCAGGCCCAGTTGATGGTGGTCCCCCAGAATCCTGACACCCTGGATCGTCTTTCCCTGTTTTCGAGGGTCATCGTCAATAAAGCCCACCACCTTGTAAGACGGATTTCTTTCCTTGGCGAGAAAGCGGAAGCATAATTCCCCGCAATCTCCCCCTCCCCAGATCAGGGCCCGTATTTCTTCACCACTTGCGGATTCCCCTCTTCTCTCCAGGTACTTCCATAAGCCGCGGTAGCTCACCAACAGCGTGGTAAGCAGGCACCAGTCGATGAAGAACACGATCCGGGAATACGCCCGGCTAAAATTGAAGAGAAAAGAGATGGAGATTAGCAAGATGGTGGAAACGGCCACCCCTTTAATGACCTGTTTGATGTCGAATAGTGAGAGGTGCCGGATGATGGTATGGTAGAATCCAAAGTAATAAAAAACCGGGAGTCGAACCAGAACGGCCAGAGGAATGATATGATAGAGCTGCTGGTAGGAAGTCCGGCTCAATCCTTCGAATCTCACCATGTGGGCCAAAAAGAAAGAAAGGACGCAAAAGATGGCGTCACAGACAAGCAGGAGGAGCTGGCTTCGGTTATTCTCCAAATGGCGGGAACCCACCGCCTTGGTCAGAACCACCCATATGGCCTTAAAAATATACTGGAGATCAGTGAAAAATGATTTGTTCTCAATGTAATGCCAGTCCAGGGGAAGTTTTTGGGGGAGAATATGCTCGATATAGTACTGGGTAGCATCTACCCCGGGAGGATAGAGTTCCTCTTCGTTGCGCCCCAATATCTGGTTGGGACCTGCCAGTCCGGGTTTTACCGTAAAGATTTTCCTGGCCTCTGGGGGATAAGCCGCGGCCAGGTCGGGAGCTTCAGGCCGAGGCCCGATCAAGGTCATGTCTCCCTTGAGGATATTTATCACTTGGGGCAATTCGTTTAATTTTAGCCGGCGCAAAACCCGGCCCGCCGAAGTGACCCGAGGATCCCCCAAGGGGGAGACGCTGGGCCCCAACGACACCTGGGTCTCATGCATGGTGCGGAACTTGTACATCTGGAAGATCTTGCCGTTTAAGCCGACCCGGGAGCATTTATAGAAGACCGGACCTTTGGAGTCAAGCTTAGTCATAAGGGCCACGATGGGGTAGATCAAGGCCAAAAATGACAGCCCCACCAACGAACAGAGTATATCCAGCGTCCTGGTCAACATGAGTGCTTTAAGCTAAGATTTGCGTGAATCTTTGGTTTCCTGGCTGTAGTAGCCATCATAGTATTTATGGTAATAGCGGTAATAGTCATAGTAGCCGCCATATCCCAACCTCTCGCTCCTGACCATATTAAGGACCACTCCCAGGGTGTTGGTCCGAGCCTGATTCAAGAGCTGCATGCCCAGCTTCACGGCCTCCCGGGAAGTCTGGTGATGCTTGATCACCAGGAGGGTGCCATCCATCAGGTGAGCGACCACCCGGGCGTCCGCAAAGCCGACGATCGGCGGCGAGTCCACAATGACATAATGAAAGGTTCGGCTAAGCTCTTCCAGGAGTTCCTTAAAGTTCTCGGAACCCAAGAGATGGATGGGGTGCGGAGGCCGGGGGCCTGCCGGAATAACAAAAACGTTGGGTACAAAGGTTTCCATGATGATTTGAGAGAGAGTCGCGGCCCCGCTGAGATAGTTGCTCAGGCCGGGTTGCCCCGGCAACCGGAAAGCCTTGTGAACCGATGGCCGCCGCATGTCAATGTCCATGACCACCACCTTTTTGTCTTCATCGAATCGCAGCGCTGAAGCCAAGTTGACAGCCAAGGTGGTTTTCCCCTCGCTGGGATTGGGGCTGGTGATCAACAGCGAGCCGGGAGGCCGCCCGGACATGGAGAGCATGAGGGAAGTCCGGATATGGAACACCGCCTCTCCCAACATGGACATGGGCTGGGTGTAAGTGGTTAACGCGGTGGACTCTTGCCCTTCCGGCAGTTCCCGGTTTCCGTTGGTGTTAATTAAGGGTAGCATCCCCAAGGACGGCAGACGACAGACCCGTTCCACTTCCTCGATGGTTTTAATGGAATCGTCCAGATATTCAGCTAATAGAGCCGCGGCGACGCCTCCTATCAAGCCAATCAACACCCCCAGGGCCATGTTCAACATCTTCCTGGGCTTGAACGGCTTGATGGGAGGCTCCGCAGGTTGAATGATCGAAGCATTGCTGGCCACCATGGTGCTGGCCACGCTGGCTTCTTTCATCCGGGCCAGCAGGGCTTGATAAAGTTGGGTATTGGTTTCCAGGTCCCGTTTGAAGATATTATGCTGGACCAGATTGCCCTGGAGCTTTTCCACTTCTTTTTTCTGCTTTTCCAATTCCTCGCGCAGGAAACTCTCCGTCCGCACCGTGGTTTCGTGGTCCGCCCTCATGCTGGCCAGGGTGCGTTGCACCTCACCGTTCAAGCGGGACCGCAATTCACCGAGTTTGGCCTGTTCAGCTTGCATGGGCGGGTAATTTTTGCCGAAAAGCTTGCCCATGCTGGAAATCTTGGCTTCTTGCTCGATAACCTCCCCGCGCAATTTTTGAATTAAAGGGTTGTTGGTGACAATGGGGGCATCGGCTCCTTTTTCTTTAACCTGCCGGTATTGGGATTCCTTGGAAGCCTTCTCCGCTTGCGCCGCGGTGAGAACTTTGTTAAGTTCCACGAATTTTTTGATCACCACGTTATCTTCGCCCTCCAGCGACAAGAAATCCTTTTCCTTGCTATAGGTGTAGACCCTCTTTTCCGAGGCCACCACCTTGTTGGCCAGTTGCCCCAGTTCGCTCTCCAGCCACTCCCGGATCAGGGCGTATGACTGCCGGCGGGTTTCCATGGAGAATTCCAGGTATTCCCGGTATGAGGTATTAGGAACCTTGTAGGCCAGCTCCTTGTCCGGGGATTGGAAAGAGACCTCCACCAAGTATGATTTTTTCAAGGGCTTGACTTCCAGTTTCTGCAAAAATTGCTCGGTGTAAGCTTTTCTGATTTCATAGGAAGACTTATCAGGAAAGGCCTGTTCCAGTTTTTTATAGCTCTCATGGTCCTTGAGATTTAAGGCCTTTATGATCTTTTCGGCCATGGTCTGGCTGTTAAACACCAGGTATTGGGTTTCATAAAATCTGGCCAGGCTGTCAAAGCCGATGGCCATCATGGCCATGGGATCCTTCTCGCCCATGACCGATGACGGGCTGTCCCGAACAATCTGGATTACCACCCCTGATCGATAGATGGGGGTGGCCATAAAAGTGATAACTCCCATCGTTATGACCGCGGCCAAAAAGACGCTCAGGACCCACCACTTTCTCTTTTTCAGAACATTCCAGTAATCCCGCATATGACTATATTGGATCGGTTGGGCCTCATAACCGGCATTAGTCATGTTAGATTTTTGAGGCACCTGACCTGGGGAAACGACGATTCCAGTTTCTTGAAATTTTTCCATTTTTAGGCTCACCACGATTCGTAGTTAGGGTACCACGGGGATCGGCATCGACGGAGATATTGGCAGCAATTGTTTAAAATTGAATAAAAATCTCTTAATGCCGCTCTCATGGACGTATACGATGTCATTGGGTTTAACGACGGTATCTGTCTCACCCCCCTTAATTACCCCTTCCAGGTGAATGGGGATGTTAACTTGGCCTGTATCGCTAAAGCGAATGAGGGATATTTGATTGGAGGCCAGCACCGGATTGGTCCCCCCTGCTAAAGCCAGGGCTTGGGTCACCGTGAGATTCTCCTTCACCTGGACGGACCCTGCTTTGTTGACTGCGCCCATGACATAAGCGCTTTGGGCGTGGGGGACATGGATAAGGTCACCGTTTTTGATGGGCAGGTTCATATCATAGCTGCCTTGCAACAACACGCGGCGCAGGTCAACGATTATGGTCTCGGTGCCCGGGGAAAAGGACTCCACCTTAGACCCTTTCAAGGACTTGGTGCGATCGGCGGCGCTTTGGGCCCGGATAACATGGACCACATCACCGGCCTTGTCGTTCAGGCCCCCGGCTTTACCAAGCATTTCCAGGAGGGTGCGGGGGCCTACCACCTCGTAGGACCCTGGCTGTGCCACCGCGCCGGTCACCATTACCCGCTGATGCCGGTATTCCTTGACCTGCACCATTATCTGCGGATTCTTGATGAAATCGCCGTCCCGGTAAAGCTGGGTTAATTTTTCTTCCACCTTGCGGGGGGATAGGGAATTCACCTGGACCGGCCCCACCAGGGGCATGGTGATCTCGCCTTTTCCGTTAATCTGCACATCACGGTTAAGGTCGTCGAGGCCAAAGAAGGAAATGCCCAGAACGTCTTCCGGCCCCACCTGATAGTCCTGGTAACTGGCCAGAACTGATTTGTTTCCCTGGACCAGGAGCTTTTCCTGGAGTTCGCTTTTCTTGGGCACCGCCTGGAGCTGTGCCGCGATTTTTTCAGGACTCGGTTGCGGAGCCGGCCCGGCACAAGCACAGGCCAAGAGCAGGCTCAAAATTAAAGCCTTTATTTTCAACTGCATAAATGATCCTTAGTTAAAAACTGGATTCTCAATCCCGGGAGAAAAGTGGTCTTAATTATCTTTAGGAAATTATTAGGACAAAAATCAAACCAACCTGGACCGAAAATCTTTCAGAAACGCCCAACGAAACCTACAATCATATATAATTTAATTATTAAACTCATGCAATCCCTTTTTTTAATATTCCTCATATGCAAAATTTGTTCCACAAGATTAATTAACCCATTTTATTCGAAAATGAGATGCCCCCAAAAGTGTGACACACGCGGTTTCCGCCCCGAAACCTGCTTGGTCCTCGATAAAAGTCCACAGCCCACACCTGGTCAGAGTAATGGACATCGTGGGAGGGGAAAAGTACCGATAAGTGAACAGTTTGTTCAGAATATATCATGTTCTCTAATTGAATTTCTCTGGCTTTTGGAGGTCAATCATCGATGGATTCAGGTTCTCTAAGAGCATTGATGACCATTTTTTTCAACTTCTAGCCTTATACCACCAAGGGATTTCACATTCGCACCAGATTATAAGTTGCCACGGTGAAGGTGAAGACCAGGCAACCCGCTCCCGGCCGCGGTGGCGGATTTTGCGGAGATTTCCAATGGTCTTCAGCCACCCGACGATTTCTTCCACCCGTTTTCGCAGCCGTTGGCTGAGGGAGTAAGGGGCGTGCAGGGTGTGCGACCATCCAAAGCTGAGCAACTGCGTTTCCGGGACACAGGGGGCACGGGCCGGCGGCTCCGGAGCTTTTGCACAAAGTCTTGGGTGTCGTAGTTTTTGTTGCCGCCGACGCTTATCGGTGCTTGCCGGGGATAGCTTGCACCATTTCCCAGGCGGCTTCTCGTTCCATAGTGCCGGTGGCCGAAGTGAGGCGGGTGTCCCGGATCAGGCTGTGTTTATTTTCCATAAGCACATGGCCCATGAAGCAGAGCTTGGTCTCGGGGCCGGAACCCTTGTGCCACAGCTTGGCTTCGTGGTCGGTGCTGGAGGCGTGCGTCTCATTCCGACGCCGTTCGCCATGGGAATCTACGGCCTGGTTGCGGCCTCCACCTCCGGGGGAAAAACTGCACGTCAAAAGCCTTGCGGATCAGGGCCATACCGAAGAGCACCGACGCGTGGGGTACGGGCAGTATCACACTAGATTGCCCCGCTTCTTGGCCGCATTGTTGGGCGGTTCTTCCTCGTTCTACAGGCGCCAGAATTTGTCCTGGACCTTCCTGACCTCCTCGTTGGCGTTCATGGAAACCTAATGTAGTCCTAAAGGTATCCGAAGTGCTTTTCGTTCTCCCTGGCGTAAGCTTGGGCAGCTCCTCGAGCTCGGCCGAATCCTGGGCTTCCGTGCCCGATGGTGCTCGATTTCGCTGATCCGGCTCTTGATGCCTTGGCGGAGATTTTCGATAAAGACCATTAAAACTTCATGATATGCCGCACGCGGGTCTTGATTACCTTGGGGCCGCGTTCCCGCCGGGCTTCCCTCTGGGCCGGGACCGCTTTCTCTGGCAGACCCTTTTTCGATTCATCGGCCAGGTGTTCCAGGTCCTCAGGCTTCATCGTCCGGGTGGCCTAGGGTACCCCGAGCCAGGAGTGCGTTCTTGATGTGCCGTCACGTGGTTTCCTACATGGCTTAAAAAAGATACGAAGGTTCTTGAGGAACTTCCGGAACACATCCTCCACCACCTTGGCCGCGGACTCGTTGCGGTGGCTCTAGTCCGGCTGCCTCATAGTGTCCCCCTGATACGCCAGCACCGGCCTTGCCCCGCCACTTGGGGGAACCGAGCAGAGGGAAAACCTGGTATCCATGAGGACGCGAACATCCGAATTGGACAGGCGCAGGGTGTAAAGGAACACCAACCTACCGGTGGAGGATACCTGCACCAACACACAAGCGGGATATTGTCAGGAATCGAAAAACGTGAAGGATTCCAACCCCAGCGCTGGCACCAGAATGTCCGGGCACAGGTGGATGCCCGGCTTGTATACTCTGGCGTCATGGCCTTCACCGGTAAATCTGGGCAATTTGCCCTCCACATACAACCGGGCTTAGGAGTCCTCGTCGTTGGCGTACATCTTCATGGCTATCTGCGGGATTCCGGCTTCAGGTGGGTATTTTCGCGCAAGGCACATGCCATTCCTCCTTTTGCACCAAAGAGTAGTTGGGGTCGAAATCTTCTTCCTCGATGAACGCCAGGAGGTCCAATACTCCCTGTTTGCGGGGTTCCCGCGTTAGCCTTGTCCGCAATGGGCGCCTGCTCGTTGAGCCAGATGAACGAATACGCCGAAGACCCTTGAAGCTTCCCCAAGCTGCTCGGGTCGTTAATGCCGAACAGGTCTACCTCGATCCGAGGGTTGGTGTAAATCACTCGCTCCTTGTATTCATTCTTAAAACGGTTCTTGCTCTGGTTGCTGTCCGGAAAAGGTCAGGAAGAGCTCTTGAAAGGAGGGCACGAGGGAGAGCTTGATGTTTTCCAGGGTGTCCCGGACAATGGCGCACCTGATGGGCACCCCGCACCGCGCAGCGTGGTAAATCATCACCATGATAACGCCATTACAATAACCTAGCGAAATTTTCGCTATTTTTGACTCAGGTGAGAGAGGGCCTTCTGTCCAAGCCCCTGAAATTATTAGGCATGTAGATGCCGATTTTGACAGGAAAAAGTCCCGTTGGGACTACCAGAAAAAGCCTTCATTCATTGCCCTTCCTGATATCAAGAAGGGCTTTTTTGTTCGCAAAAGGCGGTATTTTTGAAGGCTTCTTATATTGGAAGTTAAAGCAACAGTCGAATGTGCTTTTCTCTATTGCAAATGTGGTCGCCGGCTTCAGCCGGCGCCTTAAATTACCCCCCGGTAGCCCAAGCAATCGGCGCCTCTAATACAGTTTTCGGTTTTCGGTTTTCGGTAAAGATAATTACGGATTATCAATAAGTTACAGATTAAGTTTGTTGCACTTGAAAGAGAAAATGGTATAAGGTTTAGTTTAAAGTGGAACCCAGCGCTGATTTATCTATGAATAATCCTTAGATTTGTTACCGAAAACCGCAGACCGAAAACCGAAAACCATATTAAGCGGCCCCGGAGGCCCACCCCACCCCAAGGACCCACTACCCTCCATAAAAAAGGACGGGGGGCACCCGTCCTTCCTATTTAATCATTTGCCAGTTGCCAGTTCCCGGGATTTTTTTACCGAAAACCGAAAACTGCTTTTAAGCCACCAGTTTCAAATCCTCCAACAGGGGCCGGGGGTCCACAATGTGCCGGGGCCACCATTCCTCGTAATCTTTCGCGCCCAGGGCCAGGGCCAGAACTTCGGAGAAGTGGAAGATGGGAATCTTGGCCTTGCTGGTGCAGCGGATCTCCAGGTTGAGCTGGCACATGGCGCAGGCGGTGATGACGCAGTTGGCCTTGGCCGCCACCGCGCTGTCGATGATTTCATTTACCAACGGCGTGACGATTTCCGGGTCCGAGGCGGATAGAAACGAGCCGCAGCAGCGGAAGGCCAACGCGTCGGGCACCGGCTCCGCGCCCAGCATCTTCATGATGTTTTCCATCTCGCCCTGGAAATATTTTTCTTTCTGGAACCGGGGCGGCCGAAACAAGGTGCACCCATAATAAGGCAGAAACCTTATTCCCTGGAGGCTGCGCTGGAGGTGGACCTTCAGCCGGTCCAGGCCGTGGCGCACCAGGACCTCCATGAAGTGGATGATTTCCAGGTCCAGGGGTATGGGGCGGCCCCAGTGGTCTTCCATGGCCCGGTGGACCTCCGGGCTGCTGCGCAGGCATTCCTGGGCGCTGCGCAGGTAATGGAGGCACCGGGGACACATGGCCACCAGGGGCCGTCCCGGAGGGGCCAAAGAGAGGTTGCGGGCCGCCATCCCCAGGCTCAGATTCTTGCACATAGTCTGGGCTGAAGAAGAACCGCAGCAGTTCCAGTCCTCCAGTTCCAGGAGATTGAACCCCAAAACCTTGGCCGCCTCCTTGATGGATTCATTGGCCTCGGCGGCCGTGGTGGCCAGGGAACAGCCGGGGAAATAAGAGAAGTTGAGATAGGGGCGCCGGCTCATTTGCTTTCCCTCCAGTAGCACTTGAAAAGTTCGGCGATTTCGCCGATATTTTTGACCCGGGAGGGCCTGAGCTCCAGCTTGCGCTTGACCAGCATCTTGAGGCCCACATCCATGTCCTTGAACCAGCGGCCCGTCTGCACCTTGTACCGCCACATGATGCCCAGTTTATGGGCCCGGCCGTAGCGCTCCAGGGAGCGCAACACTTCCTCGTGAAAGTCAATGATATTGGGTTTGGCTATGGCCACCCCTTCTTCCACCGCCTTGAAGCGCAGAGAGTCCATCACCGCGGCGATGTCAATGCCCATGGGACACTGGCTGGAGCAGGTATGGCAGCCCACGCAGACCCAGATGGTGCTGCACCTCAGCACTTCCTGCTGCATGCCGTACTGGAGCATGCGCATGATGACGTTGGGGGGATAGTCCATGGCTTGGACGAAGGGACAGCCATTGGCGCAGGTCTGGCACTGAAAACATCGCTGAAATTGGGTGCCGCTGCGCTCCCGGATGTCCGCGGCCAGGGACCGGTTCATCTGGCTGATCTCCACCGCCGGGAAGTCCCTGGACTTGGATTGGGCTTGGAGTTTGGGAAGACTCATGATTTAAACACCTTCCTTTGTTATCTGAAGCCCTCTCAATGGACGGCTTGCTTTTGCTGATACTGCTCAATGGCCAGAGCCAGGGCCTCGGCCCCCAAGTTGGAGCAGTGCATCTTGTTAGGGGGCAGGCCCCCCAGGGCCTCGGCCACCACCTTTTTGGTGATCTGCCGGGCCTCTTCCAGCGTCTTGCCTTTGGCCATCTCGCTGACGATGCTGGACACCGCGATGGCCGCCACACAGCCAAAGGTTTGAAATTTGACGTCCACGATAGTGTCATCCTGGACCTTGATGTAAAAAGTCATCATGTCCCCGCACACGGGGTTGCCCACTTCGCCGACGGCGTCGGCGTCCTCCAATACCCCGGCGTTACGGGGATTGGCAAAGTGATCTATTACGATGGGGGAATACATTTGGTTCTCCCGATATTTCTCCCACCCCGCCGCTCCGGGCCATTTGCACCAGGTCCGCCAGGGTGATGGACTGCAGCTTGTCGAACATGGCCTGGGAAGCCTCCTTCCAGATGAGGCGGGTGGGGCACCCCGGGGCCCGCTGGCAGATTTCCGGTCTTTCCGTACACTCCACCAGGTTAACTCCTTCTTCCAGCACTGCCACCACTTCCGCGACGGTGATCTCCTCCGGCGGCTTGGCCAGGACGTGGCCGCCTTTGGGACCCCGCACACTCTTCACGTAGTTAGCCTTCTTCAAGGGGATGATAATCTGCTCCAGGTATTTCACCGAGATCCCCTGGCGGGCCGCCACATTGCTTAAGTGAATGGGCCCCTGGTTATAATGCTGGGCCATGTCCAACAGCAGCCTGGTGCCATACCGACTTTTCGTGGAAAGTTTCATTCTCAGCCTCCTGATACCGCCGCCATTTTTTTTCGCCAGACCGGGGAGAAGGACCGCAGCCGGTCCACCGCCTGGGGCAGGTGCTCCAAAACGTGTTGCACATCTTCTATGCCATTGTCGCGGCTAAAAGTAAATACGATGGACCCCTGGGCCACATCGGGCGTGAGGCCGATGGCGCACAGCACCGGCGACACCTTAAGGGCTTTGGAAGCGCAGGCCGAACCGGTGTTGGCATAAATGCCGACGCGGTTCAGCAGGAAAATCAGGGCCTCGCCTTCAATGCCTTCCATGCAGAAACTGGCATGGCCCGGGAGCCGCAACTCGGGATGGCCGGTGTAGATGGCATAGGGAATGTGTTCCATGACGCCGCCCACCAATTGCTCCCGCAGCCCTACCAGGTAAGCCCCTTTTCCCGTCAGTTCGGCTTCGGCCAGCTCCGCGGCCCGGCCCAGACCCACGATGCCGGGGACGTTTTCGGTGCCGGCCCGGCGGCCGTTTTCCTGGATGCCGCCGTGAATCTGGGGCACCAGGCGGAGCTTCTTGCGGAAATAAAGGGCGCCGATGCCCTTGGGCCCGCCCAGGGCCGGCCCGGAGAGACTCAGCAGGTCCACCCCCAGCTCCTGGACGTTTACCGACGCCTGACCCACCGTGGCCACCGCGTCGGTGTGGAAAATTATTCCCTGTTTACGGCACCGGCCCGCCAGATCCGCTAAGGGCTGGATGGTACCGATTTCGTTGGAGGCGTGGATGATGGACACCAGCACCGTGGCGGGATTGATGACTTTTTGCAGCCGTTCCGGGTCCACCAGGCCATGGCGGTCCACAGGCAGGAAAGTCACTTCAAAGTCGTGGAATTTCTCCAGGTAGCGGGCCGCGTTGAGCACCGAATGGTGCTCCACCGCGGACACCACCACGTGGCGGCCCTTCTTCAAATGGGCCAGAGCCGCGCCTTTCACCGCCAGGTTATTGGCTTCGGCGCCGGAGGAGGTGAAGACGATTTCTTCCGGCTGCGCCCCGATGAGCCGGGCCACCTTAGCCCGCTGTTCGTCCAGGACCTCTTTGGCCTGGGCGCCCAGGTCATATACCGCGGAAGGATTGCCGAAGAACTCGGAGAAGTAGGGCAGCATGGCCTCCAAAACTTCCCGGCGCACCGGCGTGGCCGCGGCGTGATCCAGATATGCTCGCATCATGACTTCCTTATTGCACCTTGCGGATATAAAGCTTGTAACAGTCTTCTTCTTCTTCATCTTCCCCGATGCCGATAAACTCCTGGCCGTATTTAGCGCACCAGGCGGGGATGTCTTCCAGGGCGCCGTCATAGTCCGTGAGGACTTCCAGGACCTGGCCCCTTTCCAGGTCCGCCAACATTTCCCCCGGTTCCAGGAGGTGCATGGGGCAGACCCGGTACACCAAGTCTGCGGTGGCGTCAGCCTTGCATTCCGTATCGGTCAAAAACTTCATATATCCTCCCTGCCCGGACCTTGCTGAGGAAGCGCCGAGCAGCGTTTGTGCTTTTGTACTTGTATTCTATATTATTTTAATATATAAAATAAGCTTTGGCGAGAGGATGTCAAGCAAAATTTGCAAAAAAAATCAGGCCCGGAGGCCCGATTCGGGTTTTCGGTTTTTCATATCAGTTTTCGGTTATCTGACATAAACAGAAGGTCAATACAACGGTGGGGTGGGCCTCCGTGCCCGCCGAAGCCTGCAAGTCCTGAAGGAAATTTCCAACTAGATAATAAAAGGGTGCACCGTTGCACCCTTTGTGATTGGTGGCCATGCGCCTGCCCCAAAAATTTAACCTACAAAAACCGAAAACTGAAAACTGAAAACCCTTATTCAAAAGCCACCTCAATGGCCCGGTAGGGGCAGACATTGAGGCACAGCTCACAGGCGATGCAGCGCTCCCGGTCAAAGGCCACGGTCATGGTGGTTCGGTCCAAATTCAGGGCATGGGTGGGGCAGGGGGAAATACAGGCGGTGCAGTGGATGCAGCGCTCTTCCTGCCAGAGGATTTCCCCGGCCAGAGGCTCCACCACCACTCCCAGGTCCGCCAGGAAATTCATGGCCTCATCCAGCCGGCTGCCGTTGCCGTTGAGCTCCACCACCATGCGGCCCCACTCCTGGGGAGTGATGCGGGCCCTAAGGATATTGACCACCAGGTCATAGTCCTTGACCAGCCGGTAGGTTATGGGCTGGTCGATGAGCTGGGGGGGGAAATTGAGCACTACTTTCTTTTTGGCCATGAGCTTATCCTTCTTTTTATCAACGTAGCCGCAGGCTTAAGCCTGCGTTTTACAGGCTTTA
>Ga0194110_10001168_pt1 | contig 33836 bp, 39 predicted proteins | sample TA2Kig1200mmetaG_FD_146192 | JGI IMG/M metagenome (GOLD analysis project Ga0194110, IMG submission 146192) | Freshwater microbial communities from Lake Tanganyika, Tanzania - TA2015032 Kigoma Deep Cast 1200m | ecosystem: Environmental > Aquatic > Freshwater > Lake | place: Tanzania: Lake...
ATCTTTGCCTGGAAAGTGAAGAGCCTCTGGGGATCGGTCATCCTGGGAATGGCAGTTTATTGGGGATTGGGGTTTGTGTTATAAGACGCAAAGAGCAGAGCGCAGAGCGCATAGAGCAAAATATTTTAGTAGAAGTTGGCGATGAGGTTATACTTCTCTTTTTCAATTGGAAAAATCTTCAAGTCGGCGCAGATGGTTTGTATCTTTACTCCTGCCTTTTCAGACAATTTTTTGGCTTTCTTTAAACCGATCCGGGAGATATCCACTGCATCAACCTCAAATCCATTCCGGGCTAAGAAGACTGCATTTCTTCCTTCACCCGCGGCAAGATCAAGGGCTTTTCCGTTCGGAAGAAAACGGATATGCTTTTTTAAAAAAGGGTTGGGCTCTTTGCCGAAGGCAAATCCCTTCCCCTTGAATCTTTCATTCCATCATTTCTTGTCCGATTTCACTCTAGTGTTCCTTTTAATCAACACTACCATTTGAATTTTTGGCTGTCAAATTTCGCTGAAAACCAAAGTTGTGGGTCATATTTTTTACACTAGGGTCATAAAATATACAAGCTGTAAATTTATTGAAATTATTATAATTTTTCCATGTATTTTTCTTATATTCATCTATGTTTGTCAATTTTTAAGCAAAAGATAATCATTTAGGAGTATTTATTTCTTACCTTACTTTCAATTACTTTCAGGAATTAAAAATTATGTTATTATTTGAAATAGTTAATCAATCAAGCGACCAATACATATAAATTGAGTCTCATGGTATGAATTTTGCTATTCAAATCTGGAAGGGAGGTAAATAAAGCGATGAAAAGAAGAATAATTGCCGTTTTTCTATTTGTTTTTGTATTTTCGGGATGCGCTGGGGTTGCAATCCATGATAATCTGAAGGTTCCGGTTGGCACAGTGGAGGGAAATCAATTTACAGGAATCCGTTATCCATTTAAAGTCACCACTCCCCCTCATTGGAAGATGGCTATGGAGTTCCCGGAGTTTTTAAAAGGGTTAGGCTATGATGAACCAGGGCCCTCTGACAAGGAAGTGACGGAATTGTATGTTTTTAATCCTGCAACCCAATCATCAATCCAGATTGATTTCACTCCAGCCAGTCGAAAAGCCAAATTCAGTCAAGAAAAGATGGAGGGCCTTGTCACTGCAGCGACAGGAGGATTTAAACAGGAGTTCGAAGAAGAGCACGGCAAGGGAATTGAGGTGGTGGTCGGCCCGACAGAGCCCGTTAAACTAAAGGGCGTTCAATTCGCTGCAAAAAAATTTGGAACCTATACCATCAAGGGAGTTAAGAGAGAGCAGGGCTGGATCTATGGATTTACCGAACCCTATCAGCTTTTTATCCTCTATATGGTTTTAGAAAAAGAGGGAAGCAACGACCGGGAGGATATGAAGAAGATTTTAGAATCGTTTGAGATCATTTCAAAAAAATGAAAAGAGAAAGGAGAATCTGAAATGACGACGAAAACCGAAGCAAAGGTTTATAAATGTAAATCATGCGGTTTGGTGACTACCGAGAAGGGTCATCTCTGTAGCCCTCAGGAGATTAAAAAAGCTTTTACCTGCGAATATTGCGGAATCACGGTGAGCAATCCAAGACATGTCTGCAAGCCAAAAGTGGCAAAATTGAATTATGTCTGCGATGCTTGTGGCCGGGTGGCAGTCGCTCAAGAGGAGCTGTGCAAGCCCGTCGAGATTAAGAAGTGAGTCGAAAGGGTTACAGGAAATCAACCGGATATTGAATAAATCCTTTTCCTCCTCCCATCAATCGTAAGGATTGATGGGATTTTTTTGTTTAAAAATTGATTTTTGGAAAAACTTTATTTATGGTAAAGATGTTAATAAATCAAAAAGTATAAAACACGGTCATGGATCGTGTCAGAATGGGGGGAACAATGGAAATCGTTGAGCTGAAGAAAGGGATTTACTGGGTAGGAGCAATCGACTGGAATGTGAGAGACTTCCATGGGTACTCCACACCTTCAGGGACTACCTACAATGCCTACTTGATTCTGGATGAAAAGAACGTCCTTGTGGATACCGTCAAGTCGTCCTTCTATCTCGAGATGTTGGGGAGGATTTCGGAGATTATCGATCCTTCAAAGATTGACTTCATCATCTCCAATCATGTAGAGATGGATCACTCCAGTTCGCTACCTGAGATTGTGGAACGAATCGGAAATCCGGTGGTGATCACTTCCGAAAGAGGACAAAAGGGGCTGGAGAAACATTATAAGAGGCCGATGAATTTTAAGGTAGTAAAGACAGGAGACACTCTCTCCATCGGTCAACGCACCCTTGCTTTTGTGGAAGCTCCGATGCTTCACTGGCCGGACAGCATGTTCACCTACGTGAAGGAGGATCGAGTCCTGTTGCCCAATGATGCCTTTGGCCAGCATATCGCATCCTGTCAGAGATTCGAGGACGAGGTGGGGGACGATGTGATGAAGCATGCGGCAAAATATTATGCCAACATCCTCTGGCCACTGGCTCCCCTCATCCTCAAGAAAATAGATGAGGTTGTAAAGATGGAAATCCCTATTGACGTGATCGGACCCAGCCATGGTCTCATCTGGAGAAAGGATCCCGGCAGAATCATTCAGGCCTATGTGGAATGGAGCCAGGGGAAAACAAACAAGAAAATCCTCGTCGTCTATGATACGATGTGGGGAAGCACCGAGGCACTGGCAAAAGCAATCTTGAAAGGTTTGATCGAGGAGGGAGCGGAGGCAAAGCTCCTCCATCTGCGGTCAAATCACCGCAGTGATATTATCGAAGAGATGCTGGAAGCCAGAGGGGTTTTGTTAGGTTCTCCGACGTTGAATAACGGGATGTTTCCCACGATGGGAGATTTTCTGACCTATATGAGAGGTCTGAAACCGAAGGGAAAATTCTTTGGCCTCTTCGGGTCGTACGGATGGGGAGGGGGAGCGATCAAAGAGATGCGAAAGAGTCTCGAGCAGGAGAAGTTCAACATCTGGGAGAAGGAACTTACTGCCCAGTATATTCCCGATCCGGAAGAGATTCAGAAAGCCATTGAGTTTGGGAAGGAGTTTGCCAAAAAAGTTCTATAAATGCGGAATGCGGATTGCGGATTTCGGATTGAAAACGAGTTTGTGAAGTATGGATGAACGATCCAGCATTTACAGTCCGATCGTTGTTGACCATTTCAACCATCCAAGGAATATGGGCGAGATGGAAAATCCCGATGGGGTAGGAGAGGCTCAGAATCCTGTCTGCGGGGATACGATGCGGCTCTTCATCAAAGTTGAATCGGACCGGATTGTCGATATCAAATTTCTCACGTTTGGATGCGGTGCGGCCATCGCCTCATCCAGCCTTGCAACGGAGATGATCAAGGGAAAGACGATTGAAGAAGCCCTTAAGATTTCGGATGAGGATATTGTCAAAGAATTGGGTGGACTTCCACCTTCAAAAATTCACTGCTCCATTCTCGCCAAAATAGCGATCCGGGCAGCGGTAGAGGATTATAGAAAAAGAGAGCTAAAGTGAACTAAAAGAGTGACTAAAGGGAACCTCTAATAATTCCAAATTCGTCACTCCCGCGAAGGCGGGAGTCCAGTCATATCAAGAATTTCTGGATTCCGGGTTTCGCCGGAATGACATTTTTAGAGGTAGCCTAAAGTTTAAAGTGCCTAAAATGCCTAAAGTTGAAATTCTCAGAAACTTTAGTTCACTTAGAAGTGGGTGAGGGCTGCAAGAATGACCGGAAGAGAAGCTTGTCTCCGCTTATTAAAAGATGTAGTTCAGGACTCTCCTGCTGATCAAACCGAAGCCCTTTTCCTGACGGAGGATTCCTCTCTCACCCGTTTTGCCAAATCATCGGTCCATCAACATGTGGCAGAGAAAAACAGGACATTGATCCTCAGGGTGGTAAAAGACAAACGGATTGCTGTCCTAACCACTAACCAACTCAACCGTTCTTCATTGAGGGATTTACTGAAGAAGGCAATTTCCATTGCAGAAGTCCAGCATTCCAATGAAGACTTTGTCTCCCTACCAACCCCCCAATCCATTCCGGAGATCAACACCTTTCACCAGAATATCAAATCTCTCACTCCGAATAGAAAGGCAAAGGTGATCAATGATCTCTTAAAAATCGTGAGGGGAAAAGGTCTGCAGGCTTCGGGTTCCTTTTCGAATGGAGAGGTTGAGGTGGCGGTGGTCAACTCTCTGGGAGTAGAGGCCTATCAGAGATATTCAGATCTCGTCTTCCATCTGATTGTTGAGAAGGATGGAGGCTCAGGTTACGCCGGTTTTGTGTCGAGGGATCCCGCTCAACTGGATATCGACTCCTTAGCCAAAAAGGCCATTGAAAAGGCCTTGAGAGGAGAACCGGTTCAGATTGAACCCGGAGAGTATGAGGTGATCTTAGAGCCCTATGCCGTGAGCGAACTCCTCTCCTTTCTTGGCTATCTGGGGTTTCATGCGCTGGCCGTTCAGGAAGGGAGAAGCTTCTTCTGCAATGAGTTTGGCAAGAAGCTGGTCAATTCAAGAGTGACGATCTATGATGATAGCCTTGACGCTGAAGGATTGCAGATTCCTTTCGATTTTGAAGGAGTTTCAAAACAAAGGGTAACCTTCTTTGAAGAAGGCGTGGTCAAAGAGGTGACCTATGATTCCTTCACCGGAAATCGTGAGGGTAAGAATTCGACCGGCCATGGCCTCATCGCACCCAATACCGAAGGTCCCATTCCTATCAATCTGTTTATGAAGGGAGGAGAATCCTCATTGGAGGAGATGGTCCGGTCTGTTCGAAAAGGGATCTATGTCACCCGTTTTCATTACACCAATGTGGTCGAACCGATGAAGACGGTTTTGACCGGCATGACCCGTGATGGGACCTTTTTGATTGAAGAGGGCGAGATCAAGGGGTCGATTAAAAATCTGAGGTTTACGGAGTCGGTTCTCAGAGCGCTTTCACGTGTCAGCGCTGTTTCGAGAGAGCGAAGAATTTGTTCTGAGAGGACGGTTTACTCGAGACGTTTCATCACAGGGGTGGTTGCTCCCGCCATCAAGGTGGATGGGTTTAATTTTTCAGGAGTATCAGCATTATAACCCTTTTCCGATATATTTACCCTCTCCCCTCTGGGGAGAGGGTAAGGGTGAGGGGTAAAGCATTCGGAGGATAAAATTAAAAGAAAAAACATTGATAAATGCAAGAGGCTCCGAAGAGATCAAACAGAAGCTGAAAAAAAACTCTGGACGATTTTGCGGGATCGTCAATTATCTGGAGTCAAATTCAGAAGGCAATACCCCATAGGAAATTACATATTGGATTTTTATTCTCCCGAATATCGGCTTGGAATAGAGGCTGATGGTAGTCAGCATTACGAAGATAATATTAAGGAAAAGGATAATATCAGAGAAAAAGAATTATCAATGGTTGGGGTTGAAATCATAAGGTTTAATGACTATGAAATATTGAAAAATATTGAAGGAGTCTGTGAGTCAATTCTTCAAAAGTTAAAAAAGAAATAATATCCCCCCTCACCTCAGTCCTCTCCCCCATGGGTAGAGGAAGAAGAGATTTAATTGAAAAGAGTGATTTTAGTGAGAGATTTAATTCAAAACCTCCTTGATCTGGCCAAGTTGAAAAAGGTGGACTACGCCGATATCCGGATCGTCCATCGGTGGACCGAAGAGATCGGAGTGAAGAATGGAAATGTGGAGGCCTTCACTCATGATGAGGATTCGGGGTTCGGGATCAGGGTCCTCTTCCGTGGAGCCTGGGGATTTGCCTCCAGCTCTAAGATAACGAAAACGGAGATGGAGACTGTTTTTGCAAAGGCATTAAAGATTGGCAGGGCAAGTTTAAAAGTTAGAGGAAATGAGGTTATTTACCCCTCTGCTTCTCAAAGGGTGGATCAATACAGGACTCCCATTTCTATCGATCCCTTTGAAGTTCCCTCTGAAAAAAAACTGAGTCTTCTTCTGACCTCTGACGAAATCATCAGGAGAAATAGGAATGTGAAGATCTCGGAAGCCTTTATGGGATCGTATAAAACGAAAAAAACTTTTGCTTCCACAGAGGGTTCCTATATCGAGCAGGAGATTGTGGAGTGCGGGGCGGGCATTTCGGCCACTTCGATTGACGGGGGAGAGATCCAGGTCCGTTCCTATCCCAACTCCTTCAGGGGAAATTTTGCGACCAAGGGGTATGAATGGATTGAGGCGTTGGCGCTTAAGGATCATGCAGAGAGGATTGCAGAGGAGGCTGTGCAACTTCTTTACGCAAAACCCTGCCCATCAAAAGTTACCACCCTGATACTCGACAATTCCCAGTTGGCCCTTCAGATTCATGAGTCCATCGGCCATCCCATTGAGCTCGACCGCGTGCTCGGAACAGAGGCGAGTTATGCGGGGACCAGTTTTGTAAGACCGGAGATGGTGGGCTCTTTTAAGTATGGTGCGGAGATCGTCAATGTCGTAGCCGATGCGACCTATCCTGGAGGATTGGGAACTTTCGGATACGATGACGAAGGAATCCGGGCCCGGAGGGTTCCCATCATCTCTCAAGGGATTCTGGTCAACCTTCTGACCTCAAGAGAGACGGCTCATGTTCTCGGCAATGAGAGCAATGGAACGATGAGGGCGGACGGCTGGAATCGAATTCCCCTTATCCGGATGACCAACATCAACCTGGAGCCCGGGGAATGGACCTTGGAAAATATGATCTCCGATACGGAAGAGGGGGTTTTCTTAAGTACGAACCGGAGCTGGTCAATCGATGACAAGAGGATCAATTTTCAGTTCGGGACGGAGATAGGCTGGGAAATTAAGAACGGAAATATCGGAGAGATGATCAAAAACCCAACCTATACGGGGATAACACCACAGTTCTGGAACTCCTGCGACGCCATTGCCAATCGGGATCACTGGCAAATGTGGGGAACCCCGAATTGTGGAAAGGGAGAGCCCGGACAGGTAGCCCATGTGGGACACGGCGCTTCGCCGACGCGATTCAGAAATGTTCAGGTGGGGGTGATGAAATAATGATGATGGGGAGATACGGGGATGGGTATAAGGGGTTATAAGGGGTAAGGATGATCTGGATAAGGGAAATCAAGGGGTAAATGATATAAAAGTGATATGATTATGAAGAGTTGGTGATATATTTAAGAAATCCAGTCATGTCAAAAAGATTGTAGGAAAAAGGGCAATTTATGACAAATACTCTGGATTTTTTAAGCGGCGCGCTGGCGGTCAGCGAGTTTGTGAAATTTTTAAACCGGCCGCCTTTTCTTTCTATATTTTGCCGGGCGGCGCCCCGGCCGGGGTGGGCTTTTGTTCTATATCCTCAACCACATCGGGATCCTTTAAAACCTCTTTAGGTTCCTTGGTTTTCTCCCGGGCTGATTTAACAAAATACCTATTGATCTTTTTCTTTGCTTCTTCAGCCTTTTCTCCTTCAACAACCTCTCTCTTTAATACTTCCTGGGTCATGACGTTTTTAATCTGGTCAACGTCTATTTTTATATCAGGCGAGAGCTTCCGTAGGCCCCGGCGAATCACTTCCAAAACAGGTTGACTCGTTATCATGGCGGCTAAGGAAAAGCGGTTCAATGCCTGCTGCTGCATATGGAATTCGCCGAGTACCGACTTCAACCAACCCTCTTTTGTCAGATGGTAAAGCCTCTCAATATCATCGGTATTTTTAGGATTGACTTGAGATAGATTGATTTCAAGGACCTGTTCGTAATCTATCGGTTTGCTGAAGCTAACCCTGTAGGCTCGCCAGGTTTCGCCATTGGTCAGCATAACCCACTCAGTTCCCTGGTTTGCAGAATAGTCTATCGCCTGTTTCGTAAATGCATGCTTTAATTCAAGACCTATGGCTTTTACCTCTATAAGAAACTGAAAACTTCCCCCGATCTTAATCCCAAGATCGCAAAAGGTTCCACGAATGGAGCACTCTGAGGTAATCTCAGAATACTTATCGTAACCAAAAACCTCAGACAGCATGTCCGTAACAAGAATCACAGTATCAGATTCGTTCACGTCCCTCGCCTTAGCCGAGGCGAGTATGGGTTGAAACCTCTTAATTCCTGCAATAAGCCTGTCCGCAACTCTCACTGGAACCTGTGCCATAGGAACCCTCCTTTCGATCTTATTGTTTCCTGTTATTGTGTTTGCCCGGCCCCACGGACCGGAAGAATAAATTAAGATTGGCCTTGGGGATGCTGATCCATCATCACCCTGCCTTCACTCTCTAAAATTTCGGGCGAATTGTCAACAGGTTTTTTGGGGGAACGGGACGATTCCGTGGGGACCCAATTTTCTCTTGATCTTATTTTTAATTAGGGGTATCTTAGCGGTAATGGATGGAGATTAAAAAATGCGGGCTTCCATAGGGAGTCGACCCCGACAAGCCGGGAAATCCTCACCCGGTTTGGAGGCCCAAATCAAAACGAGGGCCATGAGAGGAGATGGCGATGGAAAATTACACTTGTGAGATAGAAGGAAAGATATTTAAGAAGGGGCGGCCCTGTTTATATGAAAGGAATGGGACGATATCAGGTAACCCCACATGTCCCCAATGTGAATACTATAAGAATCACCTGATTCCAACCCAAATCGAAATACCAATACCTCGCAAAAGAATCACTTCAAAGTCCTTTAAGAAAAAGAACCTCACACACCCAAAGGAAGATATTAATATCACCCAAAGGGCACGATTTAGACTTCAATGCATAAAAAGAACCCCCCTTTTTAAAGACCTTTCCGAACGAATTAAGGAAATGAATGAAAATAAGATATGTCAAAAAGATTTAATGGAATACGTTCTTAATAACTTTAATCAATGTGATGGGCTAACCTGCTTGTTTCTTACAGCTGTGTGTATAAAAGGTCGATTAGATGAAAATGATTCGGTTTATTATTTTGCGGACTTTCCTTCAATTGAGGTGCTTACTGATCCCAACACTTTTGTCTTAAAGCTTCTCAAACCAATAAATAAATTAAAGGAGGAAATGAGCGCCTTTCGGTCTTATCGAGATTTAGAGTTTGGTTGGAAACCTACCATAGAAGAGAGTAACACTATATCAATTAAGATTAACCTCAATAGGAGAAAGTCCGACATCATTGGTGATGTTACCAATCTTCTTGACACGCTGAAAAAATACGGAAAATATAGGGATCCTGACTACCGTTTGCCCCTGGAAGACTTCGAAAAATACTTTAAGGCATACGACTTAAAGGAGGAAAGGAAGAGTTGGAGTAAAATCGCACATAATGTATTTCCAAGGGAGAAGGACAAGGAAAACGCAAAAAGATTGGTTCGCTATTACTACAAACAGGTTGATAAATGGATACGAGAAGAAGTGTGGCGGCGATAGGGCATGGAAAGTAGTTAATGCAATTATCTTCCATTGGAAAATAGATAGGTAGGAAAGATTCCATCTTTTCTTATAAATAATTTTTGTTAGAATTGGGCCATGCTGGATAAACCACATGGCCTTTTTTGTTGGAGGTGAAGGATGAACAGATTGCGGGAAGTTAGGGTTGTCAGGCGTATCACGCAATTCAGTTTGTATGAAAGGACGGGAATCAATACAGCGAAGATTTCATATATTGAGAATGGCCTGATCGAGGCGACCAAAGAGGAGAAAGAAAAATTTGCAACGGCTCTCTGCATACCAATCAATGAAATTTTCGGGATTCTAACTAATGAAACCAAATAATGATCAGATAGCGACGGCGCAAAACGACATCACGCGCAATTATATCGGCAACATCCTGCAAAACCCCGACTCGGTGCTCAGCTCCGAGGCCAGGGGCAAGGGCGTCCAGGTCTACGAAGAGCTGCTCTTCGAGGCCCGCGTCTTTTCTGAGATGCAGAAACGAAAGCTCGCAGTCATCGGCAAAGAGTGGGAGATCATCCCCGCCTCCAACTCTATGGAGGACATAAAGATCGCCGGATTCGTCGAAAAAGTCTTCAAAAATTTCGCCTACGACGCGGGGCGCCAGGCGCTTCTATCGGGACTCGTCACGGGCTACAAACCGGCTGAGGTCATGTGGGATTACTCTGAGGGCGATATCTGGATCAAACAGCTCAACGGGGTTTCTCCCCGGCGCATCGTCTTCGATCTCGACGGAAATCTCCGGCTTCTCACCTGGGCCAACCCGATCAAAGGAGAGCCGGTACCGGAGAAGAAATTTCTCATCTTCGCCAACCCATCAAATAACGGCAGCCCTTACGGAGACGGACTCGGCAGGGCGCTCTACTGGCTGGTTTGGTTCAAGAAAAACGGTGTCAAATTCTGGGCGGTCTATCTTGATAAATTCGGGCAGCCCACACCCTGGGGCAAATACCCGTCGGGGACGGAGAGTGCCGATCAGGACAAGCTCCTCGAAGCGCTCAAGGCCATGCAGACCGACCAGGCCATCATCACGCCCGACACGATGGCCGTCGAGCTATTAGAAGCGGCCAGGGCGAGCTCGGTTGACTCCTACGACCGGTGGGAGAAATTCTGGAACGATGCGATCACGTTCATCATCCTTGGCCAGAGCGCAACGACCGAGGGCACGCCGGGCAAGCTTGGCGGCGAAGAGGTCAGGGATGACGTAAGACAGGACATCCTCAAGGCCGACGCCGATCTGCTCTGCGAGTGTCAGAACAACCAACTCATCCCCTGGCTTGTTGACTACAACTTTCCCGGCGTATCGAAATACCCGCAGGTCTGGATCCGGATGGAAGAGGAAAAGGAGCTCCTCGCGCTTGCCGAACGCGACAGGACTCTTTGCAAGGACATCGGGCTTCCGATGTCGAAACGCTATTTTTATGAAACCTATGCGATCCCCGATCCATCCGGCTCGGGATTTGTTAAATCGATTTTTTTTAACCGAGGGAAAACCCGCTTGCCAAAGTTAGGTGGGTTTGTAAGAAAAAATTTAAAAAGGAGGTCCAGATGAAGAGCTATGATGACACGTGCAAAGAAATCAATGTTTTTCTGCGATTAAAACCTGAAGAGCGGGCGAAGCATATTTCACTTCTCGGAGAGAGGCTTCGCTCGTTAGATGAGGGGATTTCTCAATGCAGGAAGGCGCAGGATGAGGGGAAAACAGAGCTTACCAACGCGGTTAAAAAGAGAGATCTTGTCGTGGATGAGCTTAAAGAAGCTCGGGAACGGCGTCAGAATGCTGTTGCGCTTAAGGAGGACCCGAAAAAAATAACCGCAGAGATCGAGGAGCTGAAGGGAGCCGGTGACTTGTGGGAGGACACTTGTATCGGCATGGAGAGGCGGCTCGAAAGTCTGGCTTCCGAAGAGGTTCTCTTGGAGTCTGAGCGAAAAGAAACCAACGAGTATCTCGTAGTTTTCAAAACTATCCCGCTGGTTGAGGAATACAACTCGTTAGGAAAAAAAATGGCAGATGTTTTAAAGAAGATCGTGACGAACCTCGATCCTATTGTGGAGGGTCCTTTTTGGGGCGCAAGTGGGCGCAGATTTTTTGCCTATTCGAACCCTGAGGCGCTCGATCTGATCGGAAAAATTTATGTTGCCGCCCAAATCTCTCCGGAGGACCGTTGGCCTAACGGTAGACTGAAAGACATTTTCGATCTGCGGGCTTTTCGCGAAGAGTTGCGCAGGGGAGGGGGTTAATTCAACTTTCAATTTCCGCCCGGCCCGAGGCGGCGTGAATTCGGGCAGTCCATTCGTACGTGTCCGGGGGCTTTGGGGCGGCTTCCCCCAAGGTCTCCGGACCTCCTTTAGAAAAGGTATGAAGATTGTAGAGCGTCTCGACGGAAAAGTTTGGGTTTTCAGGGAGAATATGAAGGGATGGATTTATTTATCCCAATCCGGGATCGATCCGGGTCAGGCCCTCAGTGTGTTGGTTGAAGGCGAAATGGATGAGCAGAAATCCTTGACATACGGTCAAGCCCTCACCGTGGTCCAGAAAAAATATCCTCAGCTAACAAAACAATATTTAGACCACGTCAGGGGAAAAAGAGGATGATCTTGGAATTGGCATCTCAACTGGTCTCCAGAGTAATGACAGTTTCGGTCAGGCATTTGAGGATTTTTCGCCCGGCTCCGAGGCGGTAATATCGGGATCCTTTTTCTGTATCGCAGCTTTCCCCTCCCGGGGGAGTAGAACTGATTTGGCGTTCGAAGATCGGGAGAGGTAAGTTCGGGGCGTGGAGGCCTTCTCCCTCCATAGCCCCCGGACCCTTCTCGGAGAATGGAGGTTTCATTATGGCTGAAAAATTACAGCTCGTTATCGAGGTTGACGATAAAGGGACGGTTAAACTTAAAACCCTTGGCGATGAGGCCAAGAAGGTTTTTGATGAGTTGGTGAAAGGCCCTGCGCAGGTCCAGGGGCATCTTGAATCGCTCAGCCAGAGCTGGGTTGCCCTGACAGCAAAAGTTACCGCCGCGACTGCCGCCTTCTATGGAATATCAAGGATAGCCAAATCTTTCATTAACGAAGCCGCTCAAGCCGAAGAGGTTCAAAACCGCCTCCGCCTTGCCCTCGAAACAATCGGCTATACCTGGCAGTATGCGAAGCAGGCCGTTGATGATTTTGCAAACTCCATTCAGAAGACCACCCGCTTCTCGGACGAGCAGGCCCGCCAGGCCTTAACCGACCTGATGCTCTACACCAACGATTTCGCCAAGGCCCAGATGGGCGCAAAACTGGCGATGGATATGAGTGTGCGCACGGGGCAAGATCTTCATTCAACGTCGCGCCTCATCGGCATGGCCATGTCCGGCAACGCGGAGATGCTTGGCAGATACATCCCTGAGCTGCGAAACCTCGACGCCATCCTCGGCTCAAACGCAACGATGGCCGAGAAGGCCGCATACGCCATGAAAATTTTAAATCAGAAATTCGGAGGCACCGCCCAGGCCGACCTCGATAGTTACGCTGGGAAATTGGCTCAATTTAAAAATTCATGGTCCGGTTTTGAAAAGTCTATCGGAAATCAAATTCTCCCTATCATGAAAAAATGGCTCGATACGTTGAGAGGAATCGTCGAGGAGCTTACTAAAGTGCCTCCTTATAAGGAGGTGCCTCTTTTCGAATTATTCGGGGTTAAGGTATCGCGCAGAATTCCTTTAGAGGGAGAAGAACTACAGGAATTGGAACTTCAAAGAGCAAGGGTTCGTGCCTTCCTATCAAAAGGATTAGCCGCCGAAATCAAAAAAGATGTTTTAGCCCCCGAGAAACTAACAGGAAAAGAGGAAGATGTACTCTCTGCCTGGAATGCCCTTATAAGCAAGGCAAACGAATACGGCGAAGTCGTCATGGCCCGGCAGGAGCTGATGGAGCTGGGATGGAAGAAGCAGGCCGAAGAGATCAAACGATTAATCTCCGAGCAGGAAATGGATGAATGGATCGACTCGCTCGGCGGCGCCTGGGGCGATGCCGCCCTTAAAGCCAAGCTGTATGAAGAGGCGTGCGACGAAGCCATCGACGCCAACCAGATGGCCATACCGGAACTGCTCAAAGTGCCCAATGAACTCCAGGCCGTCTGGGACAGCCTCTCCAAAAACATCGGCGATGTCTGGGCCAATAACGTCAGCGGCATGATCAAGGGCGCTCAGAGCGCTAAAGAGGCGCTCGACAACATCTGGAAGGGCATGGCCGATGCCTTTGTGAGCGCCGTCGCGAAGATGATCACGAATTGGCTGATCTTCGGCTCCATCACGGGGAGCAAAGAATCGGGCGGAGGCTGGCTAACGGGCGGGTTCTGGAGAGGACTTTTAGGCTCGCTCTTTCCAGCGGCGGTCAAACATGGCGGCGGCATCGTTGGCGCGGACAATGGCCCAACGAGATTCATGCCCGCCTGGAATTTCACCAACGCCCCGAGACTTCACGCCGGTCTAAGACCCGATGAATATCCGGCCATTTTACAGCGGGGCGAAGGCGTCTTCACGCCGGCCCAGATGAAGGCAATGGGCGGCAGCAGCGTCACCGTTAATATCATCAATAAAGCCTCGAACACAAAAGAAGACTATCGGGAATCCGAAGACGGTCGAGGCAATAGAACCATTGAGGTAGTGATCTCGGAGATCGTTGCCGGAGAGGCAAAACGTTACGGATCGACCCTGAACAAAACCATGCAGTCGATGGGCTCACGTAACGAACTGACAAGGAGATAGCATGGCTATCGAATGGCCTGTCACGCTTCCATAGACACCTTATTATTAACAATCCCATCGGGGAGAGGGATTTTTTTGAGAAAAACGCCAAGGCAATCACGAGGGTGATTGGACGCGGCGGCGGGGGAGGCGGGGGCATCTCCATCAACGTAAACACGATGTATCTATTTGGTGGGTCTGCCGCCGAGATCGCTGCGGAGTTTGATAAAGAGATTGCAGCGTTGATCGAGAAGAATAGGAGTAAGATTACGATGGCCTTGCAATCCTTATTTAGATAGCAATCCTCCAGGAGAGACAATAAAAGGATGTTTGAACCAACCCAAGCCATCTTTATCGAGGAAGACTAATGAAATGGCCTTGTAGGTGTCTAAAAAATTTTTTAGACGGGGTTTTTAAACGCAAGAGGGCATTTTTAGGGTTATCACTGGATGAAAAAATATAGCCTTTTAAACGATATTGTAAAAAGAGAGTTTGAAACACTTGGAGTTTTCAGTAGGGAGATCAAAATTCCTAAGCAAACTCTTTCAGCTCTCATTAACGGAAAATATGGGGCCGATGAGGCCCGGGTGATGGAGCGGGTTGTTGCGGGTTTAAAAAAACTGAGACCGGATCTCGACCTTAGTCATATCTGGGACCCATCCTATGGCTGGTATCAGAAATTTCTTCTTGAAAAGAGTACGGTCAGGAATGGATTCCGAATTATGGTTGACGTTTGGGCGGATGACGAGGGAAGATTAACAATTGCCCCCAGAGTGGAGGGATATTAGCCATGATCTTTAAAGTTTGGGATGAAAGAAAATCGAGACGGCCTCTCCGTTTTGATGTCCCCCCGAAGAAACGGAGCACATTGGAGGGCATTGATCCGAGACTCAAACAAATCGCCTTTGATCGTTTGGCAATCCTCAGAGAATGGCAGAGGAGGTTGAGGGAACCCGGCAAACCCGGAACCAAAAATAAAGTGACAGATAAATTTTTGGAGGAGTTGAATTCGGGCATACTTTGGCCCGATGTTGATGGAGCTGCAAAGACTATTTCAAAAATCTCCAGGGCTACATTATACGGTTTGCGAAAGGCTTACAGAAGTGGCGGCCTCGCTGCCCTGGTTCCCCGCTATAAAACCAAGGAATCAAAAGGTAAAGTGAGCTTCCGACCGCTCAAAAATCCTTTCCCGATGAAATTTCCCGGCCCTCCGAGGCGAGAGGGGAAACAGTTTTTCATAGAGCGGGTCAAGCGCCGGTGGAAATTCCCTCCCCTTGAGGGCCCGATTCGATTAAAAATCGAATTCGATATGCCGGTCTCGAAGGGAATCAGGATGCCAAGGCGGATGAAGATGCTGAAGGGAAAGGTTTCGCACACTGGTAAGCCGAATATAGATACCATGCAGGCTTTTATTATTGATTGCCTGACCGGGATCGTTTTCAAACATCACTCTCAGATCATCGATATTTCTTCAAGCAAAAAATACCGGTGGTGGCCTCAGACAAGAATTCTTTTAAGCCAGGTGAAGGATGGGCAAAAATAGTCTGACGTTGGAAGAGATCCGCGATGGATATCGGGAGGTTTTGGAGTTGTATGATGAGTCATATTCTCATTTTCGTCATCGGAAGAGCATTGAATGGGAGGATGATTATCCGGAGGGTGTCGATCGCGATTCTGATATAAGTACCACTACATTTCAAAAAAACTTAACAGAGAAGGCCAGGTCCTTTAAGGAAGCTGCGGATCGGTCAGTTGTGACTTGGCGGTACGGAGATCCGCTGGAGAACTTAAACCAGGGGCTAAGAAAAAGAATCGAAACCGCCTTGATGTTCGGAATTTAACAAAAGGCCCGAATGACAGACGATAAACGCATTTATTGCTCGGTGTTAGAGGGGGTTACTTTTGCTGAGCGATGTCTTTATGAGCTTTCGAAGGTAATACAGGGGAGCAAAACCTGCGAGAGCTGTATCTTCCGAGAGTTCCAAAGGTTAAAGAAGGGAATCGTTATCGGGGATAAACCTTCTAAAAAAAATAAGGACAAACGGAAAAGGAAGGCAACCCGGAGGACCCCACGGGAGGAGGATATAAAAGGGTCAAATGATATAAAAGAGATAAAGGGTATAAATGGATCAAATGATATAAAAGAAATGAAAGAGGCGGATGACTTAAAAATATCGCCGGACACAGATGACCAGGGGGCGGCGGGGAAGTCTGCTCTTGGCGTTGAAGATGTGAGCAAGCTGATCGGGCGATCGAGGCGAAGAGTACAGGAGTACGCAAAAAAAGGAAAAATCCAGGCCCGGAAGATCGGGCAGCATTGGGTTTTTGATAAAGAGGAAATCGATTGTTGGTTGAGGAAGGGAAGCGGGGTCGCCATTGAGCCGGAGGAGCTGAGAGCAGAGGAAAGGGTCCCTGAAGGACCAGAGCCCGATACAGGCGAGAGCTTTCAAAATAGCGAGGCCCTTCCTCCGGATCGGGATAGGGAGGAGCCTGGCGATGTTTTTTGAGAAGCAAATGACACCAATTTACTATCGAAACGATGGTAAAATCATTGCAAAGTGTATACATTGTCACCACAAAGTCATGACGATGTCATGACAAAAAGCCCCTTCTCCTCCCGGCCTGAAAGCCCCTGGCTAAAGGCCAAAAAAATCCCTTGACTTTTCTTTTTCTTTTGGTCTATGATTTAGCTGTCGGTGAACAAGTATGGTTTTCGTGTCTTTAAGCCCAAGAAACCCTTGCCGTTCTGACTTTGTGGGACAAGCCAACCTCACGGCCATACTTGTCACCGACACCACGGAGTTGGAGCGGCCTTTTTATTTCCCGATGAAAGGAGGTGAATAAATGTTTTCTGACGAGGGCATCAGAAAAGCGTTTGAGAAAATCTTTTTGGGTTATGGGTTTGAATTTCCAATGAGCTTTGTTTTGGTTGGAATCAATGGGACTTTTCTAACTGGAAGGTTTGAGGTGTCTTTTATCACTAAAAAATTTAGAACAACGGTTGTGAGTGGTAAGGCTAACAAGTTGCGATTCCCCATCAATGCAATGATTGTCGATGCCAAAGGAAAGGTCGCTCACATTGAATTTGTGAGGAAGGGCGGCCAGGACGAAAATACAAACATCGATATATGGAAAGCGAAAAGCGAGGAAGGTTTAAAGAGTTAAACCATAAAAAGAGAGGGGGTTAATTAAGGAGGTGAGATTATGGAGGAATGTATCCTCTGTGGGGAAGCGGTTAAACATCCATCTTTTTATTTTTGTGAAAAATGTTTTGCTATGACCATTGAGGAAATTGAAGAGAAGTTCTTTAAAAAAAGGGCCTCCGAGACCCGCCAAGATCAACCGGAGACCCACAGCCCAGAGGACTCTTGCAAGTCTCCCGCGCCAATTTATTTTCTATCATAAGAAGGGAGATTGAGCAAGACCTTCCAAAGAGAAAGGAGGTTTGATCCAATGGATAACAAAGAGAAAAATTCTCCCCATCTCCAATTACTTATCGACATTAATAGCCTTATGAAAATGAAAACATCAAGTAAGGAGTACAGAGAATTTAAGTATGATGTAATTGGAGAAATAGATAAAATGAACCGGAAGGCGAGATTTATTAAAAAAACCCTGCATCTTGCCTCCGAGGGGCGCCGTCTAAATCGAAAAAACATACTCACCCTTCAGAGCTTCTTTAATAACATCGGGGAAACTTTCGAGAAGACACGCGACATAATTACCATCGGTTTATTTGATGAGATGGAGTACAAACGTTTGTTGGTTGAACAATCCAAAATCAACCCTCTGGTGATTACGCCCGAAGAGGAGAGAGTTTTAAAAATGCAGTTTCCCCATTATGAAAAGAAGGCAGTCCAGGGAGCTGCTTAAGGAAAAAGAATCTTAACAGGGGGCAAAGGAGTGGGTAGATTGATTACCTGTCGAAAAAATGTTTCGACACTTTGCAGCAATTGATTCAAACGGCAAGCGAATCAGGGAGATTTTAAATGCCTTCCAATCAAAGCGGGGCGGTTCCCATCCCCAAAATAGGAAATCGAAGAGTTAATCCGGGCGAGCCGGGGCGTAACGTCATGAAAGAACTAAAAGACGGTTATCCTGCTTACGAGAAACCCTTAGCCCTGGCTCCGCCGCCCTCCCCATCGGCCCCGGCCATCATCCCCGAGGAAAGTAAGGCGGTTCTGCTTTCGCCGGGCGATGAGATTGCCCATTACCGTTATGATCTGATCAGCGCGATCGAGGCAATTGTATCATCACAGAAACATATGAAGGCAGGGAAGGTTATAAGCCAATGTCTTCTGGCCTATAACTCAGGAATTTTCCTTCCAGATATCTTTAAGAGGCTTAAGCATGTTTCGCGCTCAACGTTCTATGATTGGCGAAAGAGTCTCAGGGAAGGTGGCATTGAAAACCTTTCTCGGGAGAATGGTCGAAAGGGAGAGTCGAAGATCACGGACGATGAGAAAAATTGTCTTTTCACCATACTTAAACACCAAAACCGGATCAAGATCGGGACTGCTATCCGCCTTATGAAATATATCTTTTTACAGAAGAAGATCCCGTCGCCCTCCGGCGAGCGCACCTTGCGGCGATATATCGACCAGTTTAGAAAAGAACATTATGATTTGTGGGTTCTTTGCCGTGAAGGGGAAAAAGCCCTCAATGACAAGGTCCTTCCCTATATAGAGCGTGATCGAAATCTTCTCGAAGTCGGTGAAGGGCTCGTGGCCGATGGACACCGGCTCAATTTTGATGTTGTCAATCCTTTTACAGGCAAGCCATGTCGACCCGCTATGGTTCTCTTCTTGGACTGGAGGTCTAATTATCCGCTCGGGTGGGAAATCCTTCTTGAGGAGTCAACTCAATGTATTGCGTCCGCACTCCGCAATGCCATTCTAACCCTTGGAAAAATTCCAAAATGGCTCCTCATCGACAACGGAAAAGCGTTCAAAGCGAAAGTTTTTAATTCGGACATAAATTTCGAAGAGGCTGGGGTTTTCGGCATGTTTCTTCGCCTGGGTATCAATGCACACTTTTCGCAACTCTATAATGCTCAGGCAAAAATAAGCGAGCGCTTATGGCGCACGTTTACAGATTCGTTCGAACGCTTGATGGAGTCCTTCAGGGGGTCCTCCATCGAGGATAAGCCAGCATATCTCAAACGAAACGAGAAGCTTGCTCGCTCTATTCATAATTGTTGGATCCCGGAGATTTGGGAGGTCAATGACCTCATTTGTCAATGGCGTGAATTTTATATCGACCAGCCTTCAAGAGGGCTGGCGGGAAAAACCCCCCGCGAGATCTTTGAACCAGGCAAAGGCCCCGGCGTGGATCCGGCTGAACTTGCTTATCTCATGATGTCGATGGAGGTTAAAAATATCAATCGAAACGGCATTAACCTCTTCGGATGCAATTGGTACGATGAAGCATTATATGGGTTAAGAGACCAGGTCATCATTAAGTATTCTCTCTCTGATCTTTCTCAGATTTACTGTTTTTATAAAAATAAGTTTCTTTGTACCCTAAAGCCACGCTCCAAGACTCACCCGATGGCATCGGAATCCGGCACCCCAAAGGATATGGAAGATGTCAAGCGGCAGATCGCCCAAAAAAAGTCACAGAAGAAACAGACGGTCAAACTATTAAAAATGTTTAATCTCTCGGTCGAGAATCAAAAACAATTCGACTATAGGGAAACCATCAAAGAGGTCCAGGCTGTTATCGAAGCTAAAGCAACCGTGCATCAAATTATCTCACCGTTCGCTGATGACGTGCCTTTAGATATCGATTTTCGGTCTTCTCCGGAAAAGGCTGAAAACAACACCATATCGGAAGGGGATGAGCTAAAATTCGAATCGACAGTTGAAGAGGACATACAAAACAAAGATGGGATTGTCTCTGATCAGATTTCAGAGGATGCCCCGACCCTATCGGTTGATCCGAGAACCAATCTAAGTCGTCCGGGTGATGGCACGATTTTTCGGGATGACTTTGAATATTATGAATGGTATAGGGGAATCAATGAGAGATTTCCCGGCATTTTGACCAATGAGGATTGGAAAAAGATTGAAAAATATGAGGCGACGGAGGAGTGGACAGATTTTTATGGTAAGCGGGGGTTCCCTCACCTGGTAAAAACAGAAAGCAGTGATCAATTCCGATCGGAGGAACAATGAAAAGTATATTTGTGATCACAAAAAATATTAAGAGATTTCAGACGGCCTTCCAAAGAATCAATCATAAGAGTCACGGAATAGAAAGGGTTTGCTTGACAGTAGGCGAGGTTGGCCTGGGCAAAACCGTAGCTGGTTTATATTACGGTGTTCGGGATGGCGCGGCTATGATTACAGTATGGCCCGGGATGACACAACATTGGCTATTAAGGTCGGTGGCGAGAGAGCTCGGAATTGATGAACCCGCCTGGAGGACTGAAAGACTGATCGAACAAATCGTCCATGTTCTTATGCAAGACCGTAGGACCCTCATTTTTGACGAGATTGACCATTTCTTTAGGAATAATGATGCTAAAAGGGTTGATGCCCTTGATTCTATTCGAAAGTTGCATGATTTTTGCAATATTCCGGTCATCCTGATAGGGGAAGAGCGAGTTGATAAAAAAATTGAGCGGGTACCTCGTCTTAATGACCGTATTATCGAGGTCGTTAGGTTTGAAAGATATAAAGAAAACGATGTTAAAGATATTATTGATCAGCTCTCCGATTATCGATTTGAGGCTGATGCAATCGAAAAGATCACAAAGACAAGTGATGGCAGGATTCGTCCAATCATGCGATTGATTCATAGAGCTGAAAATACCGCAAGGATTCATCAACTAAAAACGATTTCAGCTAAGGATTTCTGATGAGCAAGTTAGGGGAACTTGGTAGGGCCATATTAGAGCATTACCCGCTTGGTTTTTTTTCGCTTGATCAGGCAATGCAGGCAGCCCAACTGCCACGGAAGTTTGTGACCGATGCGCTGGTAAGCTTATCAAAAGAAGGGGTAGCAAAAAAGGTAAAGAAACTGCGGAAGGAACATGTTCCCGGCCAATCACCGAAGTTTGCGCTCATCTACAGTGTAAATAGAAAGGCTTTGGCTGCGAGAATTGCGCCAAAATTGAAAAACGAAACAGTTCAAGATCGAATGTGGGCAGTAATAAGAAAGAGCAAATCCTTCAATCTTAGAGACCTGATCACACTCACTGGGGTCAAAAAAGGAACGGTCCGATGGTATTTAAAAGCACTTCGGGGATTGGGAATCATACATCCATCCCGGCTCGGGGGCGGTTCAGGCGTAATCTGGAATTTAGTAAACAATGTTGGGGTGAGGAGGCCATATATCAAGCCCAATCGGAAGGCTGATGATAAGAGGATAACTGGTAAGGCAGAGACAATGGCACCTACGACAAAGAGAGATGCCCGGATACATTTTTGGTTATCGAAGGCAGAGGTCGAACTTTCGAAGGAGAAGGCATTAAAACAAAACCTTTCGGTTTCTGCCTATTTTAGAATGCTGCTTCATCGTGACGGAGAAGCTTAAAAACCCCTCACAATAAATTTTCACAAACTAACCCAAAATGTTCAAGTATGAACATTTCAGGGTTGTTCTGTTTTTACAGCAAAAAAATCCAGCCCATTTGTCACAAAATCCAGTTTCCCCTGTCAAACTATAGGGGTGATGGGGAGAATTTTTATTCATCTTTTTTGGTGACATCTTTGGCGTAGCCTTCCCTAAAACCCTCCACCACTTCCTTGGACACTTTCTTTGTGGCCTCGAAGATCTTTTTCAAGCCTTCCTTAAAGAGTTCTTTTGCTTCTTCGAGTTCTTCTTCTTTCTCTTCTTTCATTGTTTCAACCGCATAGCGCAAAGCGCATAGGGCATAGCTGATTCAATTCTATCACTTTCAACTTTTAAATCTTGTTTTTTATTCCGCAACCCGCATTCCAAAAGATTTATTTTCCCATCTTCTTCATTCTCTCAATCTGTGCTCTTACCCGTTGAGCCTTTTCACTTGCCGAATCAACCTTAAGGTATTCCTCCCAGGCTTTGATGGCTCCCTGAACGTCATTTTTGTCATGGAGGAGGACGATGCCAATGTTGTAACGGCTATTGACATGTTTAGGGTCGAATTGGGCCGCCTTCTTAAACTCTTCAATGGCGCGGTCAAAGTCTCCCATGGCCCTATACATAATCCCCATATCGGTCCTGACATTGGCATTTTCCGGCTTGATGGCGAGATACTGAGTGTATGCCTCAATGGACTCCTTAGGCTGTCCGGTATCAAAGTATAGATTGCCGAGCTCCTCAAGAGCGGGCAGGTTTTTGGGGTCTTTTTTGACAATGTCCTTAAGAGCCTTGATCTTAAGATTCATCTCTGTGAGGTCAGGTTCTTGCTGTGGCGCTGAAGCCATTTGAGAACCTGGAACTCCAGCCACCTTTTCTGTTCCCTTTGTCCCCCTGAGGATGGCCACCGTTGCGCCGGTAATGAATCCCACGAGAAAGGCAATCACAATTGCCAGAATTGCTGTCTCTTTTTTCATTTTTCCTCCCTTTCCAAAATAATCATAACACGGAACGGAAGAAACGAAAAGTCACATATTTTCTTTGATTTTTAGGGAATCAAGTGGTAAAAATAAAATATATGGGATCACCGGAAAAGGAGGATCGACCATGAAATGTTATGTCTGTGCGAAGCAGGGGGTAGATGAGAAAGCCGTGGCCATCTGCATCATCTGCGGGATGGGGCTTTGCCTGGGGCATGTCTTCAAGGAAGAGTTACTGGTGAGAGATGTCATTGACTGGGGATTTGGAGAGGAGAAAATTGCCTATCCAAAGACGCTCCCTCGTTTCATCTGTGCGGAATGCAAATTGGCCATGGAGCAGAGAAAAAGGGTAGAGAAAAAGTAAATAGTGTTTGTTTATAAATGCACCTTTTCTGTCATGCCGGACTTGATCCGGCATCCAGAAGATATTGAAAGAACTGGATTCCGGCTTTCGCCGGAATGACAACCTTTTTCGAAACCGCTATTATATTGGCAGACTCTAATTAGTTCGGAGATCGGAGTAAAAAAAGATTGTTTTTTGTGCTGAGATTGCCGATAATCTTTCTATGAAGAAGATTCTGGTGGTAGAGGATGAAGAAGGTCTGAGGCTTCTCTATGAGGAGGAGCTGGAGACGGAAGGCTATGAGGTCATCACCGCCCGAAACGGGAAAGAGGCCATTCAGAAATTGGAGGAGGAGAAGCCTGATCTGATCATCCTTGATATCGTCATGCCTGTGATGGATGGAATGGAGGCCCTCGGCCGGATCGTCGGAAAGGACAGGAAAATCCCCATCATTCTCAATAGTTCTTACTCCGGATATCGCGAGGACTTCATGAGCTGGGTGGCGGATGCCTATGTGACGAAGTCGAGCGATCTCGAAGAGCTGAAAGCGAAAGTGAAAGAACTGCTGGAAAAAGGCCAAACCAGATGAAGAAAGTCGTCACCATGCTTCTGGCAGGGGGGCGAGGCGAGAGACTCTATCCCCTTACCCGGGATCGAGCCAAACCGGCTGTTCCCTTTGGCGCCATTTACCGGGTCATCGACTTCACCCTCTCCAATTGTATCAACTCAGAGATCAGACACATCTATATTCTCACCCAGTATAAATCGACCTCGCTGCATCGCCACATTCAATCGGGTTGGAACATCCTTTCCCCTGCATTAGGGGAATTCATAGAGGTCATTCCGGCTCAACAGAGGATCGATGAACATTGGTATCGGGGAACAGCCGATGCCATTTTTCAGAATATCTATACCTTACAACACGAGAAGCCGGATCTCGTCCTTATTCTCTCCGGGGACCACATCTATAAGATGGACTACCGGAAGATGATCGCCTATCATCTGGAGAAGGGAGCGGATTTAACCGTGGCCTCCATCCGGATGGATCGAAATTTGTCAAAAGAGTTTGGCGTCATGGAAGTGGACCGGGAGGGGCGGATCAAGGGATTTCAGGAGAAACCCGAAGAACCCAGGACCATTCCCGAAGACCCGGATGGAATCCTGGCATCGATGGGGATCTATATCTTCAATACGGAGATTCTGGTAAGGCGATTGATCGAAGATGCCCGGTCCGATTCAAACCATGATTTTGGCAAAGATATCATTCCTGCGATGATTAAAAAGGATCGGGTCTTTAATTTCGATTTCAGCCAGGGCGATTGCGGAGGGCAGGGATACTGGAAGGATGTCGGGACGATTGATGCCTATTATGAAGCCAACATGGACCTGGTCGCTGTCATCCCTCAGCTCAACCTCTACGATCCGGAATGGCCCATTCTCGCCCATCAACAGCCCTATCCGCCGGCCAAGACCGTCCTGCTGGAAGAAGGAAGGGTTGGCATGGCCATCAACTCCATCCTCTCCCATGGCTCCATCATCAGCGGGGGCAGTGTGAAGCGATCGGTCCTTTCGCCGAGAGTAATGGTCCACAGTTACGCCGAGGTTAAAGATTCCATCCTCCTATCAGGGGTGGATGTGGGGAGGCATGCAAAAATCAGGAAGGCGATTATTGACAAGGATGTTCAGATTCCCGAGAGGATGGAGATCGGTTATAATCTGGACGAAGATGCAAAACGATTCACGGTGACCGCCTCAGGGATTGTCGTGGTTCCAAAGTGGATCAAGCTCTAATAAATAGATTTCAGATTGTAGATTGAAGATGTTAGATTGATAATTAAAATCTCAAATCTTAAATCCTAAATCTAAGATCTTAAATCCAGGATATCACTGATATTAATCTCCAGCATCTTCACCGAGGCGAGGATCCTGCTTGCATTCTGGTCGACCGCCTGAATCCCGCCGGAAAACTCTTTCAATTCAAGAGCCGCCTTCTTAATCTTCTTGATGCGGGTATCCATCTTTTTAAGTTTCGTTGGGCTCATTTTTACCTCACATCTCATAAATTCGAATATCGAATATCGAAATCCGAAACAAATCCTAATTTCAAAATTCAAATTTCCTAAACTATTTTGTTTTGAACATTTTAATTTTGGTCATTCGAAATTGTTTCGAAATTCGAATTTCGTGCTTCGGATTTCCTCATTAACCGTGTTTTCTCAAATCCTTAAACCGCTTCGCTTTCACTTCATAGCGGGGCAAAGAGTTATACGGATGAACCTCAATGTTGTAACCGAGATTTGTTTTTAACCGCAGTTGATCTCTCAGCTGGTTGAGAATCGTTTCTCGACTCCCCTCGGCATCCGGGAACAATTCGATCTTTAATGTGATGTCGTCAAGATCACCCTTCTTGATGACCACTGCCTCAAATTCGTTGCTCAACCCCTTGATGGAGCGAACGACCTCTTCGATCGCAGAAGGAGCAATGAGAACGCCTTTGATTTTTGTAATATCATCAGCCCTTCCGACAACACCACCCTTTATGATCCGAAACGTTCTTCCGCAGGGACAGGGGTCCTTCGCCCACTCTGCCACATCTTTGGAGTCGAAACGAATGCAGGGCTGGGCAATACGGTCCAGGGCAGTGATGACAATCTTTCCTTTCCGCCCCGGTTCTTCGATGGTCTCTCCGGTTTCAATGTCTTCCAACTGGGTGAGGAAGAACGCCTCATTCACGTGGAGGCCGCCCGGCTGGGACGTGCATTCGAAACCCCATGCGCCGATCTCCGTGGCTCCCACATGGTCGTAGACTTTAGCTCCCCAGGCTTCTTCCATTCTCTGTTTGGTGGAGGAGATGCTTGCGCCGGGCTCACCAGCGCAGGTAATCTTCCGAATGGTGAGATCTTTCGCCGGATCGATCCCCAATTTCTTTCTTGCTGTATCAGCCATTCCAAGCACATAGGTGGGAGTGGCCATCATCGCGGTTGCTTTCAGTTCCTGAATCTTTAAGATCCGCGCCTCTGTATCGAGCACTCCTCCCGGGACGACCTCACAGCCTATTTTTTCAGCCGCATAATGGCCGGCCCAGAAGGCGACAAAGATATTGTATCCGAATGGAAGAAAGACGCGGTCCATACTGCGATACCCCTGAGCATAGAGCAGATAAGCCCAACATTCTGCCCACCATTCCCAGTCCTGCCAGGTATCGGGTTGATAGACAGGGGTTCCTGTGGTTCCGCTGGTCTGCCGAAATTCAGTGACTTCTTCCAGCGGAACGCAGAGGGCATCCCCGTAAGGAAAGGGGTCTTTTCTCTGAATATCCCGCATCATTGCCTTTTCTACTTTGGGAACCCTGGCCACATCCTCGTAGGATTTTATATCCCCTGGTTCAAGGCCGGCCTCCTGATATAGTTTTCGATGAAACTTCGACCGGTCATAGGCCCACTGGACTATATTCTTAAATTTTTTGAGTTGAAGTTCTTTCATTTTCTCGATCGGGAGGGTTTCAACAATGGGATTCCAGTAATTCTCCGCTTCTTTTTTTCTAACCATCATTTTTCTCCTGTCTTTGATTGAGAATTCTTTTTGAAGGCTGGCAGAATTTTAAAAAGTCTACCATTTTTTGTCAACCCCTCCTTCATTGTTGAACCCCTCAAGAAATGCGATTACATTTCTTCCAAGAACGGAATGGTTATAACCTCCCTCCAGCACGGCAAATCGCCTTCCCTGGCACCGTTCGAGGGATGCCTGTTTTACCCATTTTCCAATCGCGAGATAATCCTCTGTCTTTAAGAGACCTCCCCAGTCTTCTTCGTGGCGATCAAATCCTGCCGAGACACCGATAATATCGAAAGGTTTGTCCGTCTGAAGGGATGTTTGAACCTCGTTCAAAAAGGACTGCCTGTTTCTACCTTCTGGATGGAAGTAGCTTACCTCTCTGGAGCCATTGAATGTATTCGCTGTTCCATCCCCATAGTGAAGGTCGAAGTCGAGAATCAAGGCGCTCTTGATCTTGTCTTCGCCAAGGAGCTTTTTGATGGCGATGGCGATATTATTAAAATAACAGAAACCCCAACAGGAATGGGGACTGGCATGATGCCCAGGAGGTCTGATCAGACCAAAAGCGGGTTCACCCCCACAACCTAATTCCCCTGCAAGAATGGCTCCTCCTGCGGCAAGAAGTCCGATCTCATAGACCAAAGGATCGCTTTTCACTGATTGAATGTGCTGCCTTCCATGAACCCTCTGCAAGTCTCTTTCGGAAGCGGGTTCCGGCTCGATGAACTCAAAGTCCTTCTCCAGAGCCTTCACGATGGCCTCCATCCTACCCGAAGCCGCTGCGGGGTCAGAAGTATAAACCTCATAGAATCTCGGATGAAAGATCACCTTCATTTATTTTCCTCCTCTTGGTCAAATGATAAATCCATTTTATCATATCTTCATCATATTTAGAATGTTGCGGGTAAGCAAACGATATTATATAGTGAGCCTCAGATTAAACGATTTTTAAGAAAGTAGAGCTGACAATGGGGACAATCATAAACGCCATTGCTATCATTATCGGGGGAGCACTGGGACTATTATTTCGAAAGGGGTTTCCGGAGAGGATCGCCCAGACGACCCTTCAGGTTTTGGGACTCTTTACGCTGGTTGTCGGAGTGAGCATGGCCATCCAGGGGAGACAATTCATTATGATTCTGATCAGCCTGGTGGCAGGAGCAATTCTGGGAGAATGGGCAAATATTGAAGGCCGCCTTGAAAGGTTTGGGGGCTGGTTGGAAAAACGGTTCCATGTCACAGAGGGTAGCCCTGCCAAAGGGTTTATCTATGCGAGTCTGCTCTTCTGCGTGGGATCGATGGCGATCGTTGGCAGTATTACCGATGGCTTGAAAGGCGATCGTTCGATCCTGGTGACCAAGGCCGTGATGGACGGCATTATCTCCATTCCCTTTGCGGCGAGCATGGGATTTGGCGTTCTGGGTTCTGCTCTCCCTGTCCTATTTTATCAGGGCGGGATCACGCTTCTTGCCTCGAAACTTCAATCGTTTTTCACTCCGGAAATGATCCGGGAACTCACCTCTGTGGGCGGGGTGATTGTCATGGGAATCGGGTTCAACATCTTTGGATTACACAAGGTAAGAGTGGGTAATTTCATTCCAGCGCTCCTACTGATCGTCGTTCTTCTCTTTTTTCAATCCCTGTTTCATTTGTAGGGTTAAAGAGATAGGTGTCGACTGAGGGGAATTGTAAAAACGACCATCAGGGCGGTCATCACAATGGTAAAGGAGAGACCCATCGAATCGGTGAGCAGACCGAAGATGAGAGGCGATAGAGCTCCGGAGCCTAATGTGATAGCGTAGTAAAGTCCATACCCACGAGAGCGAGAGGCAGGAGAGATCATCTCTGCCACGGTGGCATAAAGAACAGAGGAAGTCCCATTTAAGACGATCCCTACCAAAGGGAGAACAATCCAGATGGCTGAGAGAGGTAGCATGGTCAGGGAAAGTATACCGACGATTGTTAGCACCTCTGTGCCCACCACCATGGGAATGATCCCAAACCATTCCGCAAGAACGCCGCAAGTAAATTTCCCGATTGCCCCTCCCGCAAAAAGAAGAGTGAGAGCAAAACCTACTTGAGTCATTGGAATCCCCTTCTGTAAAAGGAGAAAAGGAAGGAAGGTGAGAAGAGCCGTCCGGGCTGAGATATCAATGATCCCGATGGTCAGAAGGGATGAGAATTTTTTCCGGTTTTTTATCCCCCAACCCTTTTCACTATGGCTGGATTTTTTGATTGCCTGAGACATTGAGGAATGTTCCTTCTGCTTCGAAACCAGGAGGTAAAGCACGACCCCTACAGCCATTCCAACAAGGGAGAGCATCAAGATGGCCTGCCTCCAGCTCCACAGATTGATCATCAGTGCCAATGAAAAAGGGATGCAAACTTTTCCCAGGTCACCTGAAAAATTGTAAGTCCCCATGGCTGCCCGGCGACCCGAAACCTCGAAGACCCTGGAGAGGATAGAGGAACTCAATCCGTGCTGACCTGCCCCTGTCACTTTTGCAAAAATGAGAGAGAAAAGAATGGTTAAAAAAGTGTGAGACCTGCTGAGAAGCAAGAATCCACCTGCCAGGCCAAAGGTTCCAAGGAGAATCACAAGCAATTCTCCAATCTTTTCGCCGAGGAGGCTCAGAGGAAATTGGAAAAGGCCTGTGGAACCGGAAAAGATTCCTTTAAGCAGCCCTACCTGACTGAAGGAAAGACTTAATTCAGCAGCGATGAGAGGGAGAAGGAGGTAGATGGAGTCTGTAAAACCGTCATCCAGAAAATGGAAAGCGCAAAAAGAGAAGAGGGATCGGGTTTTATTACTCTTTTGAGTAGGATTCAAAATTGTAACCTTTTCAGTGGTTATGTCTTATGTGGTCTGTCATTCCGGGCTTGACTTAGCCTGCCCCGCACTCGATGCGGGGAAATCCAGTCTTTTCCTGGATTCCTGCTTTCGCAGGAATGACTACTTTTGGTGTGGTTAATGTCGCTGTGTACATTTTAAGATAACCAACTCATTTTACCGATCCAATGAGAATTAAACCCAAAGTGAGAATGAGGGCACCGGTGATGCGGGTCTTCCATTGGGCCTCCTTCAAGAGGAGGATTCCCATGAGTGCACCGAAGAGGGCTCCTGCCTGACGAAAAGCCACCACATAGCTCACCTTGCTCGTGGTCATGGCCATAAGAACGAGAAGGTAGGCTGCATTCTGGAGGAGAGAAACAAGGAGAATTTCTTTTTTCGATTGCTCCCAGACCTTCCGAAGAGAGAATTCTTTCCCGAACAGAAGGTAGATCCCAATGAAAAAAGACATCGAGAGATTGATAAGCCAGAGATAGTAGATCGGATGAATCATCTCGACGGCGGCCTTGTCGATGACAGAGTAAATAGAACTGGCAAGAGCTGCCGAGAGGGCTAAAAGGAAAGGTCTTATGTTAAGATGACTGAAAGCGGTTGACGATGGCCGGAGACGAAATTCCTTCAGTGAGATGACAAAGAGGCCAAGCATGACCAGACCAATTCCGATAAAGCCTGTTTCCGAAAAGACCTCTCCAATGAAGAGCACAGCCCAGACCTGTGTAAAAAGCGGAGCAGAGCGGGAGATGGGATAGATTAATGAAAGGTCTCCAACCTGGTAGGCCTTAATCAGGCAGATGAAGTAGACCGCCTCAAAAATCCCGGAAAGAATCACCTTCCACCAGAGTTCGATCGGGGCTTTAAAGAAAAGGGAAGGAAGTATCTCAAAACTGATGAAAAAGGGAAGGTAGAAGATGACACCCCAGAGGGAAACCCAGAAAAAAAATTCCACGGGGAAGTTTCCACGCTTGGTGAAGAAATTCCAGGAGGAGTGGATGAGCGCTGAAATCAGAACGAGGAGAATGCTCAGAGGCGTCAAGTATTTTTCAGTCCTTCCGGGTTTCTGAGAAAGTAATGGGTGAATGCTGTGATGACGATGGCGTGGTCAATCGTCCCATTCCGGATCAATTCTGGGATATCATCGAGCGGGATGAGAACAACCTCGATATCTTCGGTTTGATCGGGTTTCAGATCAGCGACCTTTCTGATATCTTTAGCCAAAAAAGTATAACAGCGATTATTAAAAAGCGCCGGATTGGGATTGATAACCCCGATTTTTAACCATCTTTTTGCCTGATAACCTGTCTCCTCTAATAATTCCCGCACCGCCGCTTTTTTAGGAGAATCCTCAGAATCCACCAGACCTCCAGGGATCTCGAGGGTCACCTCTCCGGAGCCATGGCGGTACTGTCTCACCATGACCACCTGACGATCAGAGGTGATAGGAATGATATTGACCCAGTCGCTCGATTCGATGATGTAGAAGTCATGTTTTTGATGGGTCCTCGGTGAGCGGACAATATCTGTCCGCACGGAGAAGACACGATAGGACTGGTTGGATCGGGTTCGAATCTTCGGCCACGGTTTGATCATCTGATGCTCCCCCCCAATACTCTTTTTTAGATGGTATTCTATGGGGGGTGGAGCAAATTTGTCAAATCGGTTGAAATATTTGCAATTTGTCTTAATATGTTTAGGGTTGAATAAAATCAGGTTTGAAAATAGGAGGCGAAGATAAGCGGCTATCACAAACGCAACGTTGAACCTTTTCCTGTGCATACCCTGAAAAGAGTTGAACGTCCGACCACCCAAATTCTGGACGATCAGGTCAAGAGAGTGGATGAGCGGGAGAGCGGATTTAACAAAGCCGTTCGAGGTGATTACGGCTCACATCTTCAGAAGGAGAGGATGCGGTTCGTCCCGAAACACCCCATCTCTGGCGCCCTTTCGTGGATGACGGCCTATTTGAAAGATGTGGTGGATGGATTGGCGGCAAAACAGAAAGCCCCTCTGCCAGAGGATCCTGTTCTATTGTCCCGACATATTAAAGAGCTTGTATACTTTCTCCGGGGGGACGCTGTTGGAATCTGCAAACTCCCTCCCTATGCGGTTTATACCAATAGCTTCCCGGGTGGCGAACCGGTTGAACTGAATCATCAGTATGCCATTGCCGTTCTCATCGATCAGGATTGGAGAACCGCAGAGGCATTCAATGGCCATGACTGGATCAGCAATTCAATGAGTTTTTTAGCCTATTCCACATCGGCCTTTATTGCCTGTATTATTGCGGATTACATCCGGAGGCTCGGTTTTCCTGCGAGGGCTCATCATGCAAGAAATTATCAGGTCGTGTTGCCGCCCATCCTCCTCTGGGCGGGCCTGGGAGAAATGTGCCGGATCGGTGACTGCGTGCTCCATCCTTTTCTTGGACCCCGTTTCAAAGCGGCGGTCGTGACTACTGATCTACCTCTTGCCGTGGACAAACCCATTGATTTTGGATTGCAGGATTTTTGCTCCAAATGCAAGAAGTGTGCACGGGAGTGCCCTTCAGGAGCCCTCAGTCTGGATGACAAGGTGATGTTTAATGGTTACGAGCGTTGGTCTTCGGATGTTGAGAAGTGCACGAAGATGCGGGTTGGAAATCCGAAAGGGTCAGGATGCGGAACCTGCATCAAGGTTTGTCCGGCCAATAAACCTTACACGCTTTTCCACCGCGTAGTCGGCTGGACGGTCCGAAATTCTTCTCTCGCGAGAAGCATTGCCGTCCATGCCGATGATCTGATGGGATACGGAAAACCAAATTCTGAAAAGAAATGGTGGTTTGATCTGGAAGATGTGGATGGGCATCTGGAGATGCGATGAGCCATATACTTCTCATTTACCATAAGGATTCCAAACTCTACGAAGAAATCCTTTCCAAGAGATTGCCGGAATTAACCATCCGGCCTGCTTCCCGGCCAGAAGAAGCCATCGATTTCATCGAAGAAGCAGAGATCATCCTGTCGTGGAAAATTCCTGACGAACTGCTGAAGAAGGCAAAGCATTTGAAGTGGTTTGCCTCGCTCGGAGCAGGAAATGAGCATCTCATTCATAACCCTTATATTCCTGAATATGTCCTCTTCACCAAGGTCACCGTGTACGGCGAGATGATGGCCGAATATGTCTTCGCCTATCTCCTCTATTTTGCAAGAGACCTGTCAAAATATTTTTTGGATCAGCGGCATAAGATTTGGGAACAGAGACGACCGGAGCGCCTGAGGGGGAAGGTGTTGGGCATCCTGGGGCTTGGCTCGGTTGGCAAAGAGATTGCCAACCGGGGAAGACAGTTTGGGATGAGCGTCCTCGGAGTGAAACGGAATCCCGAATCCGTTGAGAATGTTGATCAGGTCTTTTCTTCAAAAGATCTGGGAAAGATGATTCCTCTTGTCGATTACCTCATTAACACCTTACCTTTGACAACGGAGACTTATCACCTCCTCGGAGAGAAGGAGGTCGGCCTGATGAAAGAGGGAGCGATCCTTTTTAATATCGGCCGGGGAAAGACGGTTGATGAGAAGGCATTGCCCCGGGCGCTCAGAAGTAGAAAGATTAAAGCCATCCTCGATGTCTTTGAAGAAGAACCCCTGTCACCCGAAAGTGAACTCTGGGACATGGAAAATGTGATCGTCACCCCCCATGTCTCCGGCATCAACCTCCCCGAAGAGATCTGCGAAGAGTTCGTCAAGAATTATGAACGCTGGGTCAAGGCCCAACCCCTTGCCGGCCTGGTGGAAAGGAGCAAGGGTTATTGATCACAGGCAACCCCAAATTCGCCAAATTCCAAAAAACGAAGAGGCATCTGGAATTTGTAATTTATTGAAGGGCATGCTATCATTTTGATAGCATGGAGGGCAAGAGCATGGCTAATGTATTAATTAGAAATGTTCCCGATGAAGTTTTGAACATGATCAAAAATGCGGCCAAGCGCCGCAACAGGTCGCTCCAGCAGGAGCTCCGAGAGGCGCTGGAAACTATGGCAAATCAATCTTCACCTGACATCTTCCGGAAAGCGACCGAACTGAAGGAAAAGCTGAGAAAGAAATCCGTTCGTTTCACGGACAGCGCCGAATTGTTGAGAGAGGACAGAGCCAGGTGAACCTTGTTATCGATGCAAGTGTTCTGATCAAGTTTTATATTCCTGAAATTCTCTCTGACAGAGCCCAATACTTGCTTGACTCCGTCAGGCAGGGTGAGATTACGTTGCTTGCACCAGATTTAGTTTATTCCGAGGCGGGGAATATCCTCTGGAAAAAACATCATTTGAATGAGCTTACTCGCTCTGAGGTTGAAGAGATTTCGGACGCCATTGTTTTGCTCCCATTGAGAGTGGAACCCTCTAAAGGGCTATTGCCGTTGGCGGTGCATATCGGGATGGCCTATGGAATCACT
>Ga0194110_10001183_pt1 | contig 33555 bp, 50 predicted proteins | sample TA2Kig1200mmetaG_FD_146192 | JGI IMG/M metagenome (GOLD analysis project Ga0194110, IMG submission 146192) | Freshwater microbial communities from Lake Tanganyika, Tanzania - TA2015032 Kigoma Deep Cast 1200m | ecosystem: Environmental > Aquatic > Freshwater > Lake | place: Tanzania: Lake...
ATCTTCAACATATTGAAATGCAAACAGATCTTCAAGATGAAGCAGATAAATTTCTTTCTTATGTTGAAAGATTTAAACAAAAGAATCCCGATAAATTATCTATCTTTCCACAAGCTGTAAAGATATTGCTTAAATTATTTATTGATTCGCAGCTTACAGCTGAAGAATCTAAATTTGCTGCAGCAAATAAATTGCAAGCTTATGTTCTGCCAAGTGATTTATTGAAAAGCATAAAAAAATCACCAAACACTCGTGAATTATATGATTATGCTTCTGGGCTTCTATATAATTCTATAAAAGGTGAAATGCCTTCGTTAGATAAATTAGATATTCCATTGGCCCAAAGATACAATAGAAGTGTACAGGAAAACATCATCATGAATAAAATAAAAATTGTTCTTAAAGAAAGTTCACTTATTAACGAAGAGATTTCAAAAGATGAACTTCGCAAGATTATTCGTGATGAATTTGAGAAGTTGTTGCGAGATAAAGATTCCAAAAAAGAAATTGCCAAAATAACCAAGGAATTCGTGAAAAAGTTTTATCGCGAATTATCATTTAGCAGCACACACGTTATCGACCAGATTGATATATAGCTATTTTGTTTCTGTTATATATTCAATTGGTAATATTTTAAATGGTTTAATATTTTCTAATATTTCCCATATGTTAACTGGTATTCTGTTTTTTTCTAATCTCAATATTTCTTCTTTGATATATCCATGCGCGTCTCTAAAATCGCTTACAGATACAATATAATCTGAATAATTGTTTGAAAGAACATAGTTTTCATAATCTTCATCATCCATCATACAAACAGTTTGGAATTCGAAGTTTCTGCTTGCTACATATAAATCAGCATTCTTTTTTATTTTAAAAGCTTTTATTGGAGCGTTTGCGTCATATCCATAAAATTCTTGTTGATCGTATATTACAAGATATATTCTTTTTATGCTTTTATTTGCTCTTGGAGATGCTAATTTTTTCATTCTTGTGTTATTATAATTAGATTAGCATAATTATTAATGAACTTATCGGAGATATTAAATGAGACATTATAAAGAACCATATCAAAGAGGCAACGTAATAGAATATAACGATGAAATGAAGCTAGAAGATAGTCAATATTTTACAAACAATACTCATAAACCAGGCTCAGATAATCTCGCCGTAGGCGAACGCCGTGGAACAGTAGGCTGTCCAAAAAGAATGGAAGAAGGCGAAGAAGCTGGTGGAATTGTTGATATGAATGATGAAAAAGTTCGTAAAAAAGCACTCAACGATTTTGCTGAAAAAATATATAAAATTGTTTCAGCAAGGGTTCTTGGTAAAGATATAAAACTTCGCTTAACCGGTCAACCGAGTCTTGTTAAGCAATTAGAACACATGATTAATATTGAATCCACTTATCTCAAAGGTTTAATGATGGGTAAGGCTGCTGACGATCCAAGTAATCAAAAAACCAGAGAAGAAATAAGAGCAGAAGCAAATAAATTAGATCGAATGCTTGGCGTACAAGATTTCTGGCCGTTTAAATAAGGAACAAATATGAAGGTAGATAATAAAATATTATTAGAAATGATCGATCAAGAGCTAGATGTTGCCGAAAGAGAACCAAGAAAAGAACCGCACGATCATGAAGGCAGAATGGCTCGCGGAGAAATTCGTAATTTAATTAAAAACAGCTTGGTTCTTTATAAGTTGATTCAAAAAGATGATGAACTTCCTGGATGGGTTTCTTCCTATATAAGTCTTGCTAATGATTATATCAATAGCGTAACACAATATATGGAAGAAGATCAAGTCTCTCCGGATGATGATGAAGAAGATTTCGGAGAAGATTGACATATTGGCTCGTTAGATGTAAGGTGCGCTTATGAGGCGCGCTATGAAAGAAAAAAAATCTGTTATCAACGTTGGAGATTTAATTCATTATTGCCCCGTGGATCTAAATTTAGAACACCACGATATTGGTATCGTTTACGATATTCATGAAGAATATAATTCTTTATATGGAAAAAATATAAAAAATTATAAAATACTTTGGGCACGCCATAAACAACTTGATGAACTTTCAGAAACAACCATGCGTAATAAATTAAAATTAAAAATCGATAATAAATATATATTGAAGATAATAAAATGTAATGAAGAGAAAGACAACAAAACCACTTTATAACGTTGGAGATTTGTTTACAGAGCATATCGATGGTATGACTTTGTCTTCTGGTATCATAACAAAAGTAAGATATGATCGATTAGATATTGAATATGTTTATTCTATATTGTGGAATGATATGGCTCTTGAAACTGAAATATTTGAATCCATTATAAAATGGAGAGTTGAAAACGAAATATTTGGTTATTTTAAAGTTAAATTATAAGAGGTACCTAAATGAAACCTTCACCTTTCAGACAACTTGATTTACAGCTTCAATTAGAAGAATTAGAACAAAAATGGGAAGAAATAAGAAAAGAATACGATAAAGATAAAGCTAATGTAGAAACTGTAGATGAGATATTAAAGATAGCTGTAGAAAAGATTAAAGTACTAGCTGAGATCAGCATGAATACTTTTAAAGCATGATTATGTCATCATCTTATAGTTTTCGTAATATAAGTGTTGGTGATTTGTTGATTCAGCAAATTCCCAATCCTGTAAAAATAGAGCAAATGATTCGAAGAAGAGGAATTATAGTAAATATTCAAAATAATATTTCAACTGTTGAATGGGTTATCGATGGTGCTGATACTCCAGTTGATTTAATGAGAAGTACAACAGTCTTAAATTCTTCTTTAAGAAAAATGATTTTAGACGGTTATATTCAACACTATCCAGTCCAGAAGTAGTTTGGTTGCGCTCCTTGTTTGGACGTGTTAGCCTCTGACTTTGGAGGCAGCATGAGTCTATCAATCTGTTGTCAGTGGTTGGAGCCGTGCACAAAACGTGATGGTTCTATTGTTTATGAAAATTCAATTGAAGAAAAATTATTGCAGTTGGGTGCGTATAAAAAAGGTAAATACGGCCAACAGCAAATCCTTGAAACCTATATCAACAATGTAAATGAATTGTTGAAGCTGGTTCCTAAGCTTAATGCAGCAAATATTAAATCGTTTCGTATGTCCAGCAATGTTCTCCCACTCTTTGAGTTCTGTGAAGATATTGCGAAGACAAGCGAAGTATTGTTGAGTAAATTTAAGCTTCTTGGAAATCTTTTCAAGAAGAACGATATTCGTGTAACTTGTCATCCCGGTCAGTTTGCAGTTATCAGCAGTGATAGTGATGATGTAATTAAAAACGCAATCAAAGAATTAAACTACCACGCTTGGATGTTTGATCAAATGGGTTTTGAACATTCACCTTATTACGCCATCAACATACATGGCGGCAAGCGTGGAAACATTGAACGAGCAATCAACAGTATTCTTTCTTTGCCCGAATCAACGCGTAAACGATTAACGCTTGAGAACGATGAAAGTTCTTATAGTGTTCCAGAATTGATTAAAATCCATGAGAAAACCGGAACGCCGATTGTGTGGGACAGCCACCACCATACGTTCAACACTGGTAACATGGACATTTCTACAGCGTGTATTGAAACTATGAAAACTTGGGGAAACATTAAACCTCTTCAGCATTTGAGTAATACTGAACCGGGAATGGAAGAAGGCTCCTTTACAGAGCGCCGAAAACATAGTTATAATATTCACTATATTCCAGAAAAGCAGAAAGAACTAATTCTGGAAAATAAAATTGATGTTGATGTAGAAGCAAAAGGAAAAAATTTAGCGGTTTTAAAAATGAGAAAAGACTTTGGTATTATTAATTAATAGAGAGTGATAATTAAAATGTTTAATGATCTCTTAGCCGCAATTCTAACATCATATAAAATTTCTATTTCACCAGATCAATTTACGAGAATTAAAATGGATAAAGATGAGGAAGAAAAAATGCAGAAATATTGGCACGAATACTTAGAAAATGAATTTTCAACAGATGATTTTTTTATAGATTCACCAGAAGAATTAATGAAAAAACAGCAAGCATTTGCAAACCCAATTTGCCTTGATTGTTCTAGAGAAACTTATTCCCTCTTAACAGATGGTGAAAATAATATTATTTCTAAGTGTCCTGAATGTAAACGCACATATAAAACACATATTTAATATGTGGACCTTATTGATGTATATTTAATAATCTTATTATCAACAATAATGGTACCTCATTTAATATTTTTATTTTTTATTATTAGCGGAGAAGAATAATGTTTAAAGTAGGAGATTGGGTTCAAATAACTCCAACACCAGATCTACGCTGGGACCACTGGTATAATTCAAGAGATATATATCAACATTATTTAGATAAAATTGGTGTTATTGATTTTATTAGCGATGATGAAGAGCGACCAGGTAAATTTTTATATGCTGTAAAAGTTAAGTTTCCAGATGGATTGGAAAATTTAGCTGCTGGTAGTTATTATGAATGGTTCAGATCAGATCATTTAATTATGTCTTCTCAATCTCTTGCTAATTTGCGACACAATATGGCTGCTGCTGGAAAAGAATTACAAGAATGGGAAAAGTTTAAAAAGAAAACAACAGATGACATGTTAAAAAAGATTTTTGCTCCCGATCCAGTTGCGGAAACTAAAAAAGATAAAAAAGACGTTCCAAATGAATGGGATTTAAAAACACCCGCAGACTCAAATCAAGAAGATAAATACGATACATATTACGACGATGAACCATCAAGCTATACATTTGAGTATACAAATAATACTGATATGGATTATTCTTATTATACTGATATGAACGATGACGGCCAAAAAGATAAGGACTGAATTTGAAGTTGGTGATTTGGTTTATCTTATAAATTATTCACCGGCAAAATTAGGAATAATAGTAAAAGCAAAAAATCTTTTAAAATTATATGATGTATTAATTCAAACAGATAACATATATCTAAAAGACGTCAACATAGAATGGCTTAAAAAAGCCATCACTTAACAAACCTCGATAAACTATTTATTTAGTATATCGAGGTTTTTTATGTCTAAAATTCTTGTAAAAATAACAGATAACAATTTTACAAGCGCACATGTTGTAATAATAAAAGATGGTAGTGTTTTAATTTTAAGGCGGTCTCAAACTGATGCTTGGATGCCGGGACACTATGGACTTCCTGGTGGAAAATTAGAACCAGAAGAAAATCCAAAAGAAGCAGCGTCAAGAGAGTGTAAAGAAGAAGCAAGTTTAAATGTTTCACCAACAGATTTGGTGTTTTTACCACAAGTAAGTAAACAGAAAAAACACGCTTTCTTTTATACAACAAAATATACTGGAGAACCAAAACTGGATTTTGAACACGATGATTTCGCTTGGGTAAATCTAAAAGATTTATCTAAATATAAAGTAATTTCAGACTTACCAAGTATAATATTTGCTGCGTTTGAGGATTTAAAATGAATTTAAAAGACAAGTTTATACAATTTGCGTATAACTTTGCTTGGTTTACCAAACTTTATTTTTCTTTAACGATGAAGATTTCACAAAATCTTCCAAATTGCGTTGTTCCACTATTCTTCAATACAGAACAAATAATAAAAACACTAAATTATGGAAAATTATATAAGCACGATAATATTGCGAATGTAATAAATGACTATCTAATACATCCAAGAGTAATTCAATGTCGTCTTCAACAAGAAAAATCATTTGGTGATTGCGACGATCATGCAATTTATTGGTGTGCTGCTATAAAAAAATCAAATTTAGCAAAAAAAGTTTGGTTTTCTATCTTCACAATGAAGGGAAGATGGCCTGATGATACATATCAATCGCATGCTGTATGTGTTTTTCAAGGAAATGATGAAAAATTTTATTGGTGTGATTACAAAAATCCAAACCTTATTGAAAATATTGAAGATTTTCAAGTTAAATCAGCAAATTTATATGGTTGTGATGCTGTTTGTGGAACAATTTGGGAGATTATCGAAGTAAAAAACGACGATACACCGGTTTTCGGAAAAACAAAGCGCGTTCTACCACCAAAAAAGTGAGAAATTATGGAAAAAATTAAAATTGTTATAAAAGATAAACAAAAATTAAAGGGTGGTAAAGGCGATAATCGCCCAGATAGCGATTTTGATGCGAAAGATTTAGAAGATGCTATCGAACATAAATTAGAACACACAAAAGATAGAAAAATAGCAAAAGAAATAGCAAAGGATCATTTAAGCGAAGACCCTAATTACTATAAAAAAACTAAAAAGATAGAAAAATGAATAATTTTGAAGAAAATGCCGTCAAACCAAATGTAGACCCTTCGGTTTTAACACCGAAAAGCGATCTATATCCCAAAATTTGGGATTTAAAACAAAATAAATTAAATCCAAACATCACTATCAAGTTAAAACAAATAGCTCACGATTTTATTCGTGGTTTTAAGCATCCATTAAAAATAAAAGATATAATCTTAACCGGTTCAATAGCAAATTATAACTGGAATCAATTTTCAGATATCGACTTACATGTATTAGTTGATTTTGATGAAATTCCAGAAGAATATATAAAAGCATTTAAAGATTATTTTGACGCTAAGAAACAAATTTGGAATAAAAATCATAATATTATGATTATGGGTCATGAAGTCGAGCTTTATATTCAAGATGTAAACGAACCACATCACTCCACTGGAATTTATTCTGTTATGAACGATAAATGGATAAATAAACCAGAAACAAACAAAAAAGATATAAACTATAATGATGTAGTTGTTAAAACTCAATATTTTATAGATCAAATTTCTAAACTTTCACAGATGGTAGGTCAAAAAGATCTAGAAAACGCAATTAAAGGCGTAGAAACACTAAAAGAAAAGATAAGAAAGTATCGTCAAGCAGGATTAGAATCTGGTGAGGAATATTCCACAGAAAATCTTGTATTTAAAATGTTACGTAATCAAGGATACTTAGAAACTTTATCAAATCTTAAATTTCAAGCATATGATAGCGATATGAGTATTGAAGAAGAGATATTAAATTTTCAAAACATGATAGAAGAAGGTAAAAAAGATGCTTGCTATTATAAAGCAAGAGCAAAGTATAAAGTTTGGCCGAGCGCATATGCTTCCGGATATCTTGTAAGATGTCGCAAGAAAAAAGGCAATATAAAAGAAGAAGAACTTGAAGAAGAATTAGAATTAGATGAAGAATTATTAGAAGAATTAGCTGAAGAAGTTCCACAACCAGGTGAATCTAGCGGTAAACCTAAAGAATTTAAATCAGATGCAAAACCTGTTAAAAAAAAGATGACAATAGGCGAACTTATCTCACAACATCCAGATATTCCATATTATAAAGATGTATTAAAAGATTATAAATTGCGACGAGGCCAGCGGCGATGGCGGCGGTGGACTCGGCGCAGGTTAGGAGATTATAGCTGGGCTGTAACAACAAAAGTTTTAGAATATGCTAAATATCTAAAAAATAATCCAGAGAGTGTAAAAAATTTACCACCAATTATTTTTATAGATAACAATATTAATGATGGTGCTCATAGAACTTCTGCTTTATATTTATTGGCAAACGAATTGGATAAAAATAATCCTTTTTGGAAACAAGCAGAATTAAAAGTTTATTTTTATAATAAAGAAGATACACTAAATGAAACAACTTTTGACAAAGAGAAAAGTCAAGGTCTTCATGGTTGGTTCTCTCGTAGAGGTGGAAAAGGTAAAAGCAAGGGTTGGGTAGATTGCAATACTTGTCGTAAAGATAAAAAAACCGGTCGTAAAACATGTAAAACATGTGGCCGTCAAAGTGGTGAAAAAAGAGGCAAATATCCAGCATGCCGTCCAACACCTTCAGCGTGTACCAAAAAAGGCATGAAGAATAAAAAGAGTTCAAAACAAGTTTCTTGGAAATCTAAAAAGGAAGAATGAAGATGAAAAATTATTTAACTGAGTGGAAAAAGTTTAAAAATAACATTTTAAATGAAGGTTCAAAAGAAACTAAAGACGCCATTCAAGCATTACAAAATCAAATAAATTCAGCAAAAAAAAATAACGAGAATGAGATTAAATCTTTACAAACTCAAATAGTTAGATTGCAGGCACAAGCTGCCGCTGAAGCGGCCCAAGAAAATGCGGCAAAATCTGTTTCTTCTGGACCTGTCGGAACAACCGGTAAAGTTGAAGAAAATGCTGCTGGAGAAAGAGACGAAGGAACAACTGGACTACAATCAGTAAGTGTTGAAGAAGAATTAACAGAAGAAGAATTAGAAGAAGCTATGGGTGAACATGAAGGCATGGAAGAAGGTGGTAAATCTTGTATGCTTGAAGTTGGATGTGAAGAAGTTGAAGAAGAAAAAACATGTAATGAATGCAAATACTGCAGAACTGATAAATTAATTACTGAAGCAAAATATAAAGGCAGAAATGTTCCTCTCGGTAAACCAATGCGTGGTGATGTAAAGAAATTTAAAGTATTTGTTCGTGATCCAAAAACTGGAAATGTAAAGAAAGTTAACTTTGGCGATAAAAAGATGAGAATTAAAAAGAGCAATCCAAAACGTCGTAAATCTTTCCGTGCTCGTCATCGTTGTGCTAATCCCGGTCCAAGAACAAAGGCGCGTTATTGGTCTTGCCGTAAATGGTGATAAATATGATTAAAATTAGAATAATTGAAAATCTAGAAGAAAAGAAACAAGGTCATAGTGCGGCTGATAAAAACGATGAAAAAACTCTAAAACGAATTGCTGACCAACACGTAGGTTATATTGAAATCGATCAAAAGGCAAGTGGTATTTGTTGTGGCGATTGTAAAGGAATGAATAAAGAGGGATTTTGTGAAAATCCAGACGTTCAAGCTTATGTATCAGCACAACATGGGTGCTGTAATTATTTCAAACCAAAACAAGCAAAGGTTGTTTTTCCAAAGGAATAATATGATGAAGGTTATATTTGAGAATTGGCGTAGATTTTTAAAAGAAGAAGAAATAATTCCATCTTCTGATTTTCCAGATTTTTCTATAGAAAAATTAGAACAAACATTAAATAATTTAAATAAATTATCTCAAAAACCTTTTTTATATTTTGATACTGAAACTTTGGGCTTTAGTCCTCAACTCCATCAAATAACTCAATTATCATATAAAATTATTAAAAACGAACAAATTATTAATAATAATAGTATTATGATAATGCTTGATAAAGATACAGAAAGAAAAATGGAAAAAAAGAAACGATGGATTGAAGAAGAAAATGTAAAAAGAGGTGGAATTCCGTTGTCATGGTTAGATCAACCAAATCAAGGTCCTGATGACCCAGTTGAAAATACTACCACCGATGAAGAAAAGCAAAAAGATTATATTAATACAAAATGGATTTCATATAATGATAAAAAGTTTACTTTATTATCAAAAAATAATTTAATATCCAGAGAGCAAGTAAAAAAATTTAAAACTTTATCAAAAAAACAATTATCATTTGAATTAAATAATATATTAAACAATTTATCAGCTGACATTAAACAGGAAATAGAAAAATTATTACAAGAGTTAAAAGATGAATTATTTTCACCAGAACGAATTTTAAAATTTACAAACTGGAATAAACAAAAAGCAGAAGAACAAAACATATCAGAACAAAAAGCTCTAACAGAATTTGCTAATTTAATGAAATTAAATCCCGTTTTAGTCGCTCATAATATGAGATTTGATGTTAATATGATAAATGAAAGATCTAAAATAAACGGAATGGAACCTCCAATAGATAAAAATACAAACACTTTTTTAGATACGCTAGAATTTTCGAAACAAATTTATGTTCCAGCTATAGAAGCAATGAAGAAAAAAGTAGATGATTTATTAGCTGATTTAAATAAAAATAAATCATTAGAGGAAATCGAAGATGACGTATCAACAAAAGATAGAGAAAAATTTAGAAAAGATCTGACAGCTCAAGTTCGAAGCCTAGGTTCTGGTGAAGATCCAAAATCTCAAAAACAAATACAATTAACTGTATTAAGTTATGCTCTTGAAAATGCTATTCCAATTAAACAAGAAATAGAAAAATTAGAACAAAAAGAAAAAGATAGTTTAAATAAAGCAGCTGAAGCTAAAAAAACAAAAATTTCACATACTCAAGGTGATATAGCTAGAAGTTTAAAAATCGATGCCAGTCGAGCACATGAAGCCGAAGAAGACGTAATAATGTTGGTTGAAATATTAAAACAAATGATAACTAGCATTAGAATGATTATAACATTTTTAAAAACCGGCAAAGTAGTTGTTAATGAAGTTAAAGAATTTCAAAAAAATTCTAAAATAAGACGCAACAAACAAATGAAAACTTTATTAAACCATGGCGGAAATAAAGACAAATTATTTGAAAAAGCAAACTTAAAACCCGGCAACAGTGCCCCTCCTGGACTTCCCGGAGGATATTAAATGAAGCGCTCAAGTGATTCAATTGATCGATTAGTAGTAAAACAATTAACTTTAGAATCTAAAAATGGTTCTGTTATTTTGAGTGTAGGAAATGATGGAAAAATTAATTTTTTACCATATAACAAAAATGAAACTGGTTCTTTTTCTATAGATTTAAAAAATGAAAAAATCACTACTAAAAAAATTGAATTTAGAAAAGATGATTCTTTTTTTACATCTTCACTCGGAACGGGTGGAGGTATATCTATAGCTGACAGTAAATTTGATTCTGGAACTGGTAGATTATTAGATATATATACTCCAACTGATTATAGTAATATAAGAAATGATTCTCTTAAAGGCGTTGAAGCAATAAACAAATTTGGAAACGATGGAAAACTATTAGATGCAAATATAAGAACCGGCTTACTTAACGACATAACAAAAGGAGTTGGTGCAGCTGACAAATTTGGAAACGATGGAAAACTATTAGATGCAAATATAAGAACCGGCTTACTTAACGACATAACAAAAGGAGTTGGTGCTTATAATGATTTTGGTGATTTAGATTTCTCGCTTGATATAACAAATCCAAGCGTTCCAATTATAAAATTATCTAGAGGTAGTCGTGGTTTTTCTACGACTAATTTTTCAAAAAGTAGTATTGGTCTTTCAAATGTTGAAAATAAAAGTTCTACCATAATAAGAGGTGAAATAACAGTTGATGCTGCAACTGGAAAATTAGTTGGAATTGGTACTTCAAATGTAGTTGTTGATCGTGAAAAAACTTTTACTGATAGTAGATTTACTAATGTTCAGACAAATGCTTCAAATGGTAGTACTGCTTTTGGTTATTTTAATTCTGGCTTTTTAAAAGATGCTAATACTCCGTCAGGATTAAAAAATTCAAACATAACAGTTGATGTTAATGGAGCCTTACAAGGAATTGGAACTTCAAATGTAGTTGTTGATCGTGAAAAAACTTTTACTGATAGTAGATTTACTAATGTTCAAACGACGGCAAATACAGTAAAAAATCGATTTAGTGAAAATGGTAGACTATTAGAACAAAATTCTTTAAATAATTCTGTTAGGTATTTTTCTCCAGGAAACTCTTTAAATAGCAGTCCACAAGAAAACGATCAAGCAATATTAGCAGGAACAGATGGAGCTATTGGATATAGTTTAATATATGGCACTAAAATTTACGATTTTAATCAAAATATACCTAATTCTAGCAATACTTTTTCTAACTTATTTGTTTTTCTAACTACCGAACCACCTTCGAATTCTAATATAAATAATTTATATTTAAACAGTTATTTTAAATCTGAATTTTCAATTTCTAATGAAAATTCTCAAGGTATAGTAAGGTATTTATCTAGAATCAATTCAGCAGTTATATCAACTTATACCAATAAAAGAGGCTTTATATCAAATAGTTCAACTGAAAGTTATCTAACATTTAATAATTTATTTTATGGTCCAATTATTATTAAAATAAATTATAATCCAGTACAATTAATTAATACAACTTATTGGTCTGCAGATAATTATAATGGACATTCAGCTGAACCTCCTTTTTTTAAAATCCAAACAAGACAAGATAATTCTGCTTCTTGGAATAATTCAAATACTGGATTTAAAGATGAAAATAATAACAATTTGAATGTTGGAAATGTTATTTCGAAAACAGAAGGAATAAAAAATAATAATATTAAAACAGTTTTTAAAACAGAAAATTTATCCGGATTTAACCAGATTAGAATTTGTTTTGATTCTATCGCAAATAGTAAGGCATTTATCATAGAATCAATAGAAATTACTAGTTGGTTTCGCTCTACAGATCCAGATGTTCTTTCAAAAATATATCAATTAGCAGATAATTCGAATTTTTCTTTTACATTTACCGGTCAACATAAATGTAGTTTTATTGATGAATTAAATTCTCCAAAAGAAGGATTAATTGTTGTTTCGAATGGAGAATATGACAATGTTAGTACAGAAGAACTAATAGATAAAAGATATCGTCCAAGTATTGACGAATCTGTTCCAAAGGTTAAATTGTCGACAATTAAAAATGATAAATCTGTATTTGGTGTTATCTCAAAAAAATCAAATAATAGTAAATTTTTAAATCCAATCTTTCCGGAAAATGGACAAAAAAATATATTTTCAGATAATAGATATGAAATTAATTCTCTTGGCGAAGGTGCGATCTGGGTTTGTAATATAAATGGTAATTTAGAAAATGGAGATTACATAACAACTTGTGAAATTCCAGGATATGGAATGAAGCAAGATGATGATTTATTACACAATTATACTGTAGCCAAAATAACTTGTGATTGTGATTTTGATTTAAACAGTTCTATCTATATCTGCGAAGAATTTGAATTTGAAGGCAAAACTTATAAAAAAGCATTTGTAGGTTGTACTTATCATTGCGGCTAAACAAACTATTTATAGTGTATGAATGTAGAAATAATTAAAAAATTAGTAAAAAAGTTTTATCCTTATGCTAAAAAAGAACTTGGTTTTGATAAGCCAGTTAAAATTATTTATATAAAAAATGATACTAAAAATGCCAACGATCCATTTGGTAAAACTGGATATTATAATCCAGAAGAAAGAACAATAACATTATTTTTACTTAATAGACATCCAAAAGACATTCTCCGAACTTTGGCACACGAATTAACGCACCACGCACAACATTGTAAAAATGAATTTAAAGATATCATGCCAACTGATGATGGATACGCACAAAAGAATCCAGAATTACGAAAACGAGAATTAGAAGCATACACAAATTCAATTCTCGTTCGTGATTGGTCCGATACACTTCCGGAAGATGAGAAAGAACAGGTAATAAAATATATGAGTGATAATGAAGATTCAAAAGAATCAAAACAAGTTCGCAAAAGATTAAAAGACGATGAAGAAGTAAACGAAATGTTCGAAGAACGAAGAAATCGTTTAAATAAAAAACTTATCGATAAATTTATTACTAAAAAGAAAGAAGGAAACACGGAATGACCTCACCCAGACAAAGAAAAAAGAAATTAGCGATTTTGGCAAGAAGAAATAAACTAGAACAACTCAAAGTAGAACAGCCAAAAGTAGAAACAAAACCAGAACCAGCGGTTGCCAATGATCCACCGGTCGTGGTAGAATCAGCAGCTACAAACAAGGTTAAAAAATTACAGACTAAAAACGCACTAGTCGAAACAAAGACAGAAGAAACAAAAACCACAGATCAAGTTGTAGAACAACCTAAACAACAAGTCAAGACACCAACTAAGGAGTAATAAATGAACGCTGGCCGTAATCATATATATCATTTATATGAAAACCTCTCATTGACAGTTAAAGAAATGAAAAATATCTTTAAAAAAATCGATGAAGGAAAATTGTTAGCAACAGAAAAAATAGACGGCCAGCGTCTATGGATTACTTTTTCTGTAAAAGAAAATCGTGCCAAAGCAGCTAGAAATCACAAGCACATTTACGACGGTGGTATTCTTGCTGAAAATGTAAGTGCTCTAACCGAAGTATCTCATGTGGCGGCTTCATTTGGAGAAGCCATTAAAATTTTTGAAGAAACAGTTAAAAAAATACCAATACACGATCAAGTAGAAATATTTGGTCCTAATAAAAATTTTTGGTATAAATGTGAAATACAAGATCCAAATAATATAAATGTTTTGTTATACGAACAAAAAGCACTAACCTTTCATCGTGCTGAAAATATTAAATATAATAAATTAAACAATGAAATTATAAATGAAAATCTTGGTCCACAATTTTTTGTTTTAGAAAAATATTTAAAAACTAACAATATCAACGAACAGTCAAATCCAGATCGTTTTATTGTTCGCGTTAATGAGCTTCGAAATGTTGGCCCACTGAAGAATAGAAGTGCTTACCAAAACGCATTAAAAAGCCTACAAAATGAATTAAACTCTTACGGGGTGTCTGATGCTAGCCCTTTGGCTGAATATGTTTTAAATCGTTTAAATGAAGTTGTCTTAAAAAGACTTCCTGATATTTCTGAGAATACAAAATTAATGATTCTTAAAAAATTAATGGAAGCCAAAGGAATTCACGCTAAAGATGTTTATAAATCTTTGGCCGAGAATAATCTTCCTCATCTAACAGAAGAGGTAAGAAGTCTACTAGAACAAAGAAAAAATCTTTTAAAAGAAGCAATAAGCCCTATTGAAGAAATAGTAAGAACTTATGGTTCTAATGTTTTACAAGAATTTAAAAGTTCTTATATAAAAGATGAAAACAAAGAAGTTTTAAGATTAAGACAGAATTTACAAGAAATATTTGATATAGTTGGTTCTTCTGGAAATACGGAAGCTAAATTATTTCTAGATAATCAATTTAGTAGAATTAAAGATATTAATAATATCAATTCTGCTTGTGAAGGTATAGTGTTTAAATATAATGGTGATTTATATAAAATTACTGGTATGTTTTCTCCACTAAATCAAATTCTTGGTATGATGAATTTCCAGCGTGGAAATGTTGCTCCATTAAAAACCATGATTGTAGCTAAAGAAAACCTAAATAAAACTGCTGTATTTACTTGGGGAAGATTTAATCCTCCAACAATCGGACACGAAATAGTATTTAAATGTGCTGGTGATATAGCAAAACAAAATAAAGCAGATTTTTTTATTGTCCCAACTAAAACAGTTGATTCAAATAAAAACCCATTGACACTTCAAGAAAAGATCTCTTATCTTAATAAAATCTTTCCTGAATATAATCAGAATGTAATCAATAATCCTAATATTAACACTATCTTTGAAGCAGCTAAATACTTTTCTAACAGAGGATATAAGAATATTAAATTAGTTGTAGGTTCTGACAGAAAAGAACAGTTTGAAGTATTAAATAAGTATAATAAAAAAGAATATCATTTTGATTCTATTGAAATAGTCTCAGCAGGAGAAAGATTAGATGAAGGTGAAGGTCCATCCAGTATATCTTCATCAAAAATGCGTCAAGCAGCCATCGATGGCAGTATAGAAAACTTTATGAAATGTGTTGCTGGTCGTTTAGAACTACAAGAAGCAACAGAACTAATGAATTTGATTCGTTCTCGTATTCAAATTGAAGAAGATGGCAAAAAAAAAGTTTTGGAACCCATCTCCCCTTCTTTGTTGGCTGAAGTTATAAGAAAAACCGGAAATAAATGGTGTGTTCTTTCGAAAAGTAAAACAAAAGATGGAAAAAGAAAAAAATTAGGTTGCTACAATAGTCGTAATGGAGCAAAGAAGCGTTTACGACAAGTTGAATACTTTAAAAACATAAAAGAAGAAAAAGAGCTAGAAGAAATCAGTGTAGCCGGTGGTGGCGGGGCAAATCTTGTCGGTCATGTTTCACGCAAAGAAATGGATGAAGAAGAAGTCGAAGAATCCATATACTCACCCAAAACAATGACTTCACGATTTGGTGATTCTCCACATGGTAAAAGAGATGACGAAGAATCCATAAAACAATTTATTAAAGTAATAATTAAAGAAGAGGAAGAACTTATGAAAATCTTAAGAGAAGAATTTGTAGAAGAAATGAAAATTCGCAAAGCAATACGCGAAGGTTTAAAATTCAAGATGAAAGAAAGACAACAAAAAGTTCTTCAAGAAGAAAAGCAATTACGATTAGTAATTCGAAAATTATTACAAGAAAAAGATGAAGAGCCACCACATCCAATTACCGGTATCAATGTATTAAGAGATTTATTAAAAAAGATTGTTCCCACAATAGGAAATAGTTATAAACAATTAACAACCAGCGAAGAACAAAGAAAGTCATTTAGAGCACATCTTGTTAAGAAAACAAGAGATCTACTAAGAACAGCAGAAACTCCAGAAGAAAAAATTTCTGTTGATGTTGAACTGAAAGAACAAGAAGAAGAACCAGAATTAAGTCAGGCTCGTCAAACAGCAAAAGAAGATCCACGATTTATTGATCCATTTGCTAAAGCCAAAAAACCAAAATTAGATAAAGAACCAGAATTAAGTCCAGAGCCAGAACCCGAAGATGATGGCTTGGATACAACCGGTCGCGATATGTCTGAAAGAACATTTAATAAAATTAAAAAACAAATAAAAGATGCTTATGATATTTTATCTGATGAAAGAGACAAAGACGCCTTCTCAGAATACCTAATAACAAATGAATTACTACACATGGATATTTTCGAAGACGATATGTCGACAACAGTAGAAGAGCCAACAACTCCTTCTTATGAAAAAGAAAAAAATAAACCAACCTCTTCGGAAACACCACCAGAAACAGAAACTCCACCACAACAAACACCAAGTCCAGTTATGGAAAGAAAGAAAACAAGATAGCTTTACACAAAAATTTTTCTCTGTTAGCATGTTTGTATGCGAGACTATATAAAAACCGCTAATGAATTAGGAAAACTTGTAAAAGAAAAGCAAGATGCTTATGGTAATAGTTTTTCGAAAAGTGAAGAAATAATAAAAATTTTATTTCCCGAAGGTGTTAAGACAGAAAATTATCGTGATCTATTAACAATCACAAGAATTATTGATAAACTCTTTCGTATAGCTACCAGAAAAGATGCGTTTGGAGAAAGTCCATATCGCGATATTGCGGGTTATGCCCTGTTAGGATTAGTAAGTGATTTGGAAGAAAAAGAATAGAATACAAGGTAAATATGAAAATTATTCTCTCTCTAAAAAATTAAAGAGAGAAGGAAAAGTTTCAGATCAATTTGAAATTATGTTAAACACACTTACTTTAGAAGAATTAATAGGATTAAAATTAGAATTAGCAATAAAATCTGCTGGTAGTCCAATATTTGGATTACCACTACTTAAAACCATGAAGGACGTTGCTAAGTGTGCCGTCTTGATGTATGCTGCCTCTGCCACCAGATCAGATCGGGAAGCCGCTGCTCTGTTGGGGATTACTAGAATGGAATTTAAAAATTCTGTTAGAGAATATAATATAATTACTTATTTTGAAGGAGAAAGAAATGGAAACTCAAAAGACTCAAATCCTTGAAGAAACAACCGCTGTATCAACTCCCGTTGAAAATACCGAAGTTGTTGCTCCACCGGTTCCGGAAACCCCACCAGCTGTTGCTGTCGCAGTAGAAGGTGTGGAAGTAGAAGTTAAAGATGCCGACGGTGGTGGACTGGACCTAAATCCAGCAACTGGAGCTGTTGTTGTATTGGTTGTTGGTTTGCTTGCTGTTGCTGTATCTCGTTTACGTAAAAAGTGATTTATCGGCACATTAATTTGTGCCCCTTGGCACCATCGTCTAGCGGTTAGGACAGGAGCCTTTCAAGCTCCATACCAGAGTTCGATTCTCTGTGGTGTCACCACTGTCTTGTGTTTACTGGAGGAATAGGTAGACTCACTATAAAGTAGTTTATAGCGCCAAAATGGCATCTCGGTTCGAATCCGAGTTAAACACCGGACTTAATTTAAGAGAGAATAATATGTCACAAATTGTTCAATATGATGAAAGTTTGCCAATTAATTTTAATCTTGTAAAAGAAGGCTTTGTTGATGCTCTTGTTTCAGAAAAATTTTTAACAGCAGAACAAGGCGATATGATCAAAAAAAATTATTCTGTAACACTTGTCAGAAAAAATTGGCTTGGTAGAATGGTAGATAGTTTACTTTGGGGTAAAGATAGTAAAGATGAATTTAAATTAGTAATGGTAAAAGTAGTATTTCCTCCTCGTTGATTTAAGGACAGATGGCCGAGTGGCCGAAGGCACCGGATTACTAACCCGGCATACCGCGAGGTATCGTGAGTTCGAATCTCACTCTGTCCGCCACTTTGGGCTGGTAGTTAAATGGGATAACGGTAGCTTTGCAAGCTTCAATTGCGAGTTCGATTCTCGCCCGGTCCACCAAATTTGTTATGTAGAAACTAATTACTATTATGAAAAACTCAATCCTGAAGTTCTTGGAGTTAGTACAAGAAGATTGCTTACGGCACGGGGTTGAAATAATTTTTCACCCCAAACATGAAATTAAATTGTCTAAAAATATTAGTGTTTCTGGTTATTGGGATGAAGACGATAAAAAATTAAATGTAGCAATTTATTGTGATGAATGGTTGACCGTACTTGCCCATGAATACGGTCATTTTTGTCAGTGGAAAGAAAATAAATTTCTCGACAAAGCAACAGCAAATGCTTATATTTTATTTGATGAATGGATTGATGGAGAAAAAAATCTAACCAAAGGTGGTTTAGATAAATGCTGTGAGTTGATCCAAAAATGTGAACTTGATTGTGAAAAGCGTGCTTTAAGTTTCATAAAAAAATTCAAACTTTATAAAGATGAAAAACTTTATATTCAAAAGGCAAACAGTTATGTTCTTGGATATTCTGCAGCAAAAACAACAAGAAAATGGTTTAAAACGCCACCATCAAGAACAAGTTTGGTATTTAAAAATATGTCTAAAACATTTACAAAGACTTTAAAACCAACCAAAAAACAGTTAAAATTACTTTTAGAAAATTGCTTCTGAAACGAGATAAAAATGTACAGTTTATTTGTGTTTATGGATAGATTTACAAAACCTATTCTTCCTCCTCTTCTTATTGAAAAGGATTGTGGAAAATATACTATTGATAACGGCTTTAGTGGTCGTGTATATCTTGTTAGTGGAGATTTTGATGATGTATTTAAATTTATCAGCTCCCATCAGCAAATCTGGCTTGGCTTCCACGATAATTGTACGGAAGAAGAATTGTTTTTGGAGAAATGGGTTCAGCCCGTATGAATGATTATTTTGAGTGTACTTGTTCCAGTAAAGAACATACTTTCTGCGTAACATCCGAACAATCAGAGGACAATTGGCCACCAGAATTATTTTTTTCTTTTCAATTGATTCAGCCAAAAAACATTTTTGGTAAATTGGTTACAGCAGCAAAATATTTATTTGGATATAAATGCCGCTACGGTCATTGGGATGTTGTAAATTTAAGCGAAGATGATACAAATAGATTAATGGTATTATTACATCAGCACAGAGTTAGAATTGAAAAATTTAATTTAGAAAGAGAGAAAAAAAAATGAACGAACAGCAAGCTGAAAAAGTAAAACATAAAGATGGACCACCATGGGATAACAAGCGCACATTCTCAACGTTTGGAGAAGCAGACGCTTTTAGAAAAACTGTTTCTGGTGATGAAACAAAACAAGTAAAAGTAAAGCGTTATGTGAACGCAGCAGGTGTTGAAACTTTTGTTGTAAAAACAAGAAACAACCCAGCGTTAGCGCAACAAGAAGAAGCTCCAAAAAAGAATAAAAAAAATAAATGATCGTGGCGCCGCGCTTGACGCGGCCCCCGATCTCTGTTAGAGTAGCAGCATGGGATTTGCGCTCGTAACTCAACGGTCAGAGTTCTCGTCTTATAAGCGAGCAGTTGTTGGTTCGATTCCAACCGGGCGCACCACGAGGTTTGGTGTTCTTCCTGTAAGCAATCAAAACACCGCTTATTTTCTTTTGACGAACTAACACACTATTTATTATCGTAGGAGATAAAATATGAGTATTAGTTCGGACAGAATAAAAGAGTGGAGAAAAAAAACAAAAAATCGTTTATTGGAAGCCTTCGGAAATAAATGTGTTGTTTGTGGTTACAATAAGTGTTCTGCTGCATTAGAGTTTCACCATGTAGACCCAAAAACAAAATCGTTTGGTTTAGGTTCTGCAAGGGCGTCAATAAAAAACTGGAATTCTCTAATAGAAGAAGCAAAAAAATGTGTTGTTTTATGTGCAATATGTCATAGAGAATTTCACGAGGGATTAATAGAACTTCCAAAGACTACTCCAATTTGTAATGTAGAAATAGAAAAATATAAAAAAATAGAAAAAGAAAATTTATATGACTTTTGTAAAATTTGTGGTACCAAAAAAAGAAAATCATTTACAACTTGTTCTGCAAAATGTTCTGGAAAGAAAAGATCTAAAATAAACTGGGATAAAATTGACTTAAAAAGTTTATATGAACAGTATAGTCTTGTTGAAATAGGAAAAATGCTAGGCGTGTCTGATAATGCGGTTAGAAAGCAATTATTAAAAAGAAACATGTTGTGTCGTGGGTGAGCGGTAAGCCAGCAGACTGTTAATCTGCCTTTTCGCAGGTTCGAATCCTGCCGACACAGCCAAATAGAGAAAAATATGACAGAACAAAAAATTGAAGTTACCCAAGATACGTGGGCTGGTGCAACAAAAGAATTTTTTAAACAACTAGGTGCTGTATCCACCTTGTTTCTTTTGTTAATGTTTTTCGGACAAGCTTGTAGTGTGATTGATATTTATCGTTTGCTTGGAAAATAAAAGGAAATGCCCTGTTAGCTCAGTTGGATCAGAGCGTACCGTTTCTACCGGTCAGGTCGGGGGTTCGAATCCCTCACAGGGTGCCAATATTAAATAGGTAGTTAATAAAATTATGAACCCAAACAAAAAAGAAGGAAAAGTCTTGAAAGCTGCATTAAAAGCACATCGCTTGTTATCAAAAGCCACAAGAGCAGCAATCAAAGATCCCGCAAAACTTTGTGATTGTTGTATGAATGAGTGGGTTTGGAATACTCTTACAGAAGAAAAGCTTTGTGATGAATGTTATAGGGAAAAATATGTCGCGACCAAAGTGGGATGAAATCTGGATGGCGCTTACAACGCATATTGCGGAACGGTCCCGAGATCCAAGATTAAAAGTTGGCTCTGTAATCGTTACAGAGGATAATACAACTGTTCTTGCTATAGGATATAATGGAGATCAAAGCGGTGGAACTAATAAACCTGATAGTTTGGAGCCGGGTAAAAGTGGGTTCATCCACGCAGAAGCAAATGCCCTAATCAAGATGAATTTTGGAGAACATAGAAATAAAAAAATGTATCTTACTCATTCACCTTGCCCGGTTTGTGCTCGCATGATTGTTAATGCTGGAATTAAGCAAGTTATTTATTGTGAAGAATACCGAGATTCAAAAGGTTTAGATATCTTAAAAAATTCCGGTGTTCATGTTAGTAAATATGAAATGTGCATGGTAGATTAAGCCATTTGAATAAAAGGAGAATAACATGTCAGATAAGCGCTCAATTGAACTAAATATGGATCTTGAACTTCGTGCTCGTCAAGATAATGACGTTTTGAAACTTACAAAAGTTGTTGAAGCAAATTTCGTTCCACAGCATGGAATGGTTGTAATGGTTGATGAAATTCCTTTCCGAGTAAAGACAGTTGCTCTTGCAAACCTTACCGGATTGAAGCATGTAGCTTATCCAGTAACTACTAAGGGAATTAAATTTATCTCCCGCAACGATTCAGAGAAGGGTAAGGAATGGTTTGTTTCTCGTTCAGAGCATTTTAAAAAGCTTGGATGGAAGACCGCCTGATGTTTAGTTAAATGATTGCCCGGTTTTTACCGGGCAATCTTGTTAATATTCCAAGGATTGTTTATGGAAATGAAAATTAAAACACTACATGACGGTTCAGAAGTTTCACTTGAAGAAGTATTGGCTGCTCGTCCAAATATTAAATATAGAGTTGGATGTGATAGTTTAAACATCAAAGATAAAACAGTTTTTATTACAACTCTTGTTGGTATCCATCCAGATAAGAGTGGTGCTTTTATCCTTTATTCGAAAGAAAAAATAGCAAGAATCGATGAACCACAAGTTCGTCTATGGCTTGAAGTAGAAAAGGCTATTGAGTTTTCTACAACGCTACGCGATGATTATAGTGTTGATATTGAGTGTATAGATTTTGATTTGAATCCAGATATAACATACGAATCAAGCCGTCTTGTAGCAAGTGCTATTGGTTATGCTGAATCCATGGGGTTTAAGGCATATTGTAAGCCAGATTCTATTTATGCTATTTATGCTGCTGATTTTATTGTTCACAAGGGAAATGACGGCACAAAAAGAAAAGGTTTAAACACATGAAAAAAGTTATTGATTTTATAAAGCAACCATATAACGCAACACTTCTTGCTGTTGTTGGTTTGACTGGTGGTTTTACTTTAGGAATAGTGGGAAAAGTATTACTAGATACTCAAATTAATTTTAATCACAAAAAAACAATTTGTCAGCAGGCTTATGAAGTGATGTGTGTTCAAGTTCATGCTTGCACTGGAGGAGCAGTAGAAAATTGTGATACTATTGTAAAAGAAAACAATATGTGCGATGTAAATCTTCCAGATATTGAAGTTATATATCGGTGCAAAGATGAATTACGACATATTGAATGTGAAGATAATATGCCAGCAAGTTGCACATTATTTATGGAGTAAAAATGCGTAGTGAAACAAGACGGCAGCGTTACAAGAACAAACAAGAAGTAAGTAAAAAATTTCCTGTTGAAATTGCTTGTATAAATTTTAAACACGAACCAAATGTTGGATATGTGATAAGGGCCGCTGCTTGTTTTGGAGCCAGCAGAGTCAATCTTATTGGTTCTGGACCGGAATCAAAAGAACTCCGTGAACTCTCTGGGACAACAAGTGATTTTATTGAAGTTCAAAACTTCAGCAATCCACATGATTTTTTAGAATATACACGTAAAAATAATATTCATATTGTATCTGCAGAATTAATAGATAACTCAAGGAGTATTTATGATTATAAATATCCGAGAAATTGTAAAGTCTGTATTGTTGTTGGGAATGAACAAACCGGAGTCCCAACAGACATTCTTCAACACAGTGACATTGTGGAGATTCCAATGCCAGGAATCGGATGGTGCTTGAATACTGCTCAAGCCGCCAATATTATGTTATATGAATATACAAAACAAATTAATATTTATTAGTCTTTTAATTTCTTGTTCATCTGATTCAGAAACTCCTGTAAAACAAGAAACAAAATTAAATATATGTTTAGATTTAAAAGAAATTTTTTGTTAAAAATTATTTGAATGTGATGATGTTTCAAGTACATATTGTAATTCTATAGCTAGTCTAGATAGAACATGCGAAGATTCAAAAGCTTCTATTGAAAAATTAAATATTTGTAGAGATATGTTATATGATGCACGCTGTTCGGAAGGAGTTCCACAATATTGTAAAAATTTGCAGAGTTAGTAGTTTGACAGCCCTAGAGATCGGTGCTATACTGATCTTGTTGCTGCCCCTGTGTCGTAATGGTAGCCGAGGTCGACTTAAAATCGACTGCCTTCGGGCGTATGGGTTCAAGTCCCATCGGGGGTACCAAAACGGAAGAGACAACTATTTATTAATACGAGGTGTCTTCCATATGTCTGAAAAAGAAAAATTAGAAGAAGCAGTTAAAAATTCGTTTTCATTTGCACAAGTTTTGAAAAAGATTGGTCTTGCTCCAAAAGGTGGAAATTATAGAATATTGCAGAGAAAAATAAAAGAATTTGGTTTAGATATATCGCATTTTACCGGCAAAGCCCATTTAAAAGGAAAAACTCACAATTGGAGTAAGCAATTTCCATTAGAAAATATATTAGTAGAAAATTCCAATTATCAAAGTTATAAATTAAAAAATCGCTTAATTAAGCAAGATTTAATTGTGAATAAATGTTCTGAATGTGGTTTACAAGATACTTGGAATGGAAAAAAAATTAATCTACATCTTGATCATATTAATGGAAATAATACTGATAATCGATTAGAAAATCTAAGAATGCTTTGTCCAAATTGTCATAGTCAAACTGATACGTATACTGGAAAGAATAAATAATTTTAATGGGGAATCGTCTAACGGCAGGACTGTGGATTTTGATTCCACCTATCGGGGTTCGAATCCCTGTTCCCCAACCAACCACCCGAAAGGGTGGTTTTATTTTTATAAACTCATTAATTTTTCCATGAAGTCCATCATTTTTCTTTCTATGCTTCCCATGCTCTTTGTATAATCAACTGTAAATTGATCTGTGAAAGCATAGTCATACATAACTTTTATTCTTGGATATTCAACTGACAACATTATATGTTGAAATCCATTCATACCTCTAGAAACAATTCCAACTAGTTCCCAATTATCATTAAATATCGGAGAACCAGAACTGCCACCCATTCCAGCGATACTATAAATATCTGATGGATAATGTTCTATTGGAAGTTTTAGTTTTCCTTGAAAATATCCATCAAACATCAGTTCCATATCTGGTGCATGTATGCCCATTGGAGCTGCAATATTGTATGCGTGATCTCCGATTTGTGGAGCTGTATCAGAGAGTTTGATTGGGCGACCTTCAATAAAGCCATCAGTAACCAATAAGCATAAATCATCTTTTACTGCTCTGACAAAAGTATTCACATTAAAAGTATTTTCTTTTATATCTAAAACTCTCATTGCGATTGTGTTATCGTGACAAATATGACCAGCAGTAAGAATAATTGTGTTAGAATTTTTAATGTGATTGATAATTACTCCAGAACCAGTACTGGCGTATTCATCAGTGAGAATTTCAACTTTTACAAATGAACTACGTGGAGCTTCTTTGAAACTAACTGAATTAAAAAGAGTAGCACATCCACAACTAGCACTGTATACTACTAGTAACATTATGCCAATTAACTGTCGAAGTAACTGCGGCATATATGTAACTATATTGCCGTAAGATGAAAATCTATTTATTATAAACAAAAGTTGGTAAAATATGAAAAAAATATTTGTCCTTGATACGAGTGTATGTTTGGCGAATGCAAATGCAGTTTATAGTTTTGGAAAAGACGATGTATACATTCCACTAAAAGTTCTTGAAGAGGTTGATAAGCATAAAAATCGTCAAGATGGTGTAGGACAAAATGCTCGTAGTTTTATTAAAATTCTTGATGAACTACGAGAAAAAGGTTCACTACAAGAAGGAGTAAGGCTACAAAAAGGCAAAGGTATGTTGCGTTCTGCTGCTCTTGTATGTGCAAATTTTCCACAAGATCTAGATCTTTCAGTTCCAGATCATGTGATCATTGCGACAGCATTTGGTATCTCCAAAACACATGAAGATAAAAAAATAGTTGTTGTTTCGCGTGATATTAATATGCGTGTTATTTGCGATTCAATCGGCCTTGGTTCGGAAGGATATGACGCAAATCAAGTTATTTCCAGCAGTTCAGAGCTTTATTCAGGTTTTGCTGAAATAGTTGTTGATGATGAATTTATTGAACGCCTTTACAAAGGTGAATTAATGTATCTTGATGATAAACAAGCAGCTGGTCTATATCCTCATCAATTTTTAACTCTTATTTCAAATAAAAATGCAAATAAAACAGCTCTTGCAAGATTCGTTAACAAAGAATCTTCATTACGTAAAATAGCCGATTTTAAAGGTCGTAATCAAGTATTTGGTGTTGAATCAAGAAACAGAGAACAAAGTTTTGCTATGGATCTGCTATTAGATCCAACTGTTCCAGTTGTTACACTTGTTGGTAAAGCGGGTTCCGGTAAAACACTTACTGCTATTGCTGCTGGCATGGAACAAATGCTTAAAAAAGGTTTATATACTCGCCTCATAGTATCGCGTCCAGTTCAACCCATGGGTCGAGATATTGGTTTCTTGCCGGGTACAATGGAAGAAAAGATGCTTCCTTGGTTAAGCCCAATTCAAGACAATCTTCAATTTCTATTAGGCAATGACAAAGAATTGCTTCAAGAATATATGGCTCGTGGTCAAATTGAAATTGAAGCCTTAACCTATATCCGTGGTCGCAGTATCGCCAAGGCTTTCATGGTTATAGACGAAGCACAAAACCTTTCAGCACACGAACTCAAAACGATCGTGACTCGCGTAGGCGAAGACACGAAAATCGTTTTAACGGGCGATATAGAGCAAATAGATAATGTTTACGTTAACGATACGAGTAATGGTCTTGCTTATGCTGTAGAGAAATTTAAAGATACGCATTTAGCTGGTCACGTAAGTTTACTTAAAGGTGAGCGTTCAGCGGTTGCAACCCTTGCAGCCAAAATACTTTGAGGAGATAAATATGGACAATAGAGAATTAGAAGAAACAGTTGTTGCGGCAGATAATCCACTAAAAGAATTATTTGTTAGATATATTGGTGAAAAACTAAAACCAGAAAACGGCGAAATAACCGTTGAAATGTGTGTTCAAGTGTTAGCAGAAGAATTTCCAGATTTCTTATTGCTTGTAGCACAAGAGAATTTTTTAAGAGGCTACCAGCAATGCGTTAATGATATGGAGAAATCTGGGAATGAACAAAAGCCTCAATAAGTTTTTTAAATCTGCTAACCAAATTAGATTAATAGAACAAACAATTTTTGGAACCGTTAATGTTATTCAGCAACAACAAATGCCGGATAACATTAACTTAAACAACATACTAAAAAAATTAGAAATCATTATCCCAGAACACTTTATACAAAATCTTGATGGCATTTATATTGGAACATATGACTTTCTTTTAAAGAGAGATCTTAATGCTCTTTATAAAGATGGAGCTATTTATGTTCTTCCAGAACAAGATGATGAACAAGATGTTTACGAAGATATTGTTCATGAAATAGCGCATTGCGTTGAAGAAACTTATGGCATGGATATATATGAAGATGGGAAGATAGAGGAAGAATTTTTACGTAAGAGACGTGCTCTATTTGACATTCTCAAGGCTTACGGCTACAATGAGGTGTCAGATGCGGCATACGGAAATACAGAGTTTAGCAAGAAGTTTGATGAGTTTCTTTATTTAATAGTAGGTTATCCTACCTTAACTCAACTTACTCCAAACTTATTTGTATCTCCATATGGAGCAACCTCATTAAGAGAATATTTTGCCAATTGCTTTGAGGAATATTTTGCACGACGTCAATATGACCATGTCAAGAAAATATCTCCTGCTGTTTTTGAAAAGATAGAACTTTTATTGGGCGATTAACAGAGGTGTATTTTGCTTGAACAACCAACTAAAAAACCAGATTATGTTAGCTATTCTTCAATCAAAGATTGGAAATTTTGTCCTCACTATTATAAACTTACTCGTATTGATAGAATACCCGCAGGTCGTGAGTCCATTCACACCGCTTTTGGAAAAGCCCTCCACTCCACCAATGAAAAAATCTTTGAACAGGAGAAGGCTGGATCTTTTGATTATGCAAAAGACTTTTCCTCTAACTTCACAAAAGAAATTTCTACCCTACCAAAAGATATCCGTGAAGCAATATCAGAAAAAGATTTAACAGACTTTGATCAGCAAGGTCGAGAACTTGCCGATCTTACATTTCCAGCTGCACAAGCTTATTTTGGGGAATTCGAATGTTTTTCAGCAGAAGAAGATCTGCTTGAAGAGATCGAGGAATATAAGATTGATGATTATAAATACAAGGGATATATTGATCTTGTATTAAAAACCAAAGACGGCAAATATCACATTATTGATTGGAAGACTTGTAGTTGGGGCTGGGAACCACAAAAGAAAAATGATGCCATGGTCACTTATCAGCTGACCTATTATAAACATTTCTTCGCCAAGAAACATAATATTCCAGCAGATAAAATTGAAACTCATTTTGGTCTACTAAAGCGAACAGCCAAGAAAGACAAGGTTGAACTGTTTCGTGTAAGTAGTGGTGATAAAAAAGTAAATAATGCTCTTAAACTTTTACAAGAATGCGTGCATAATGTTGACCACGAAAGGTTTATAAAGAATAAACTATCGTGTTCTATGTGTTCTTTTCACAGAACACAGCACTGTCCATGAGGAAGTTTAATGAATAAAAAAATGAAGATACTAACCATAAGTGATCATCCATTATCACCGAGCGGTGTCGGCACACAAACCAGATATATGATAGAAGCCATGTTAAAAACTGGCAAATATTCGTTTGTGTGTCTTGGTGGCGCGATGAAGCACAATGATTATCGTATACAAAAAACCCAAGAATGGGGAGATGATTTTATCATTATTCCAGTTGATGGATATGGAACGCAAGACTTAATACGCCAATTATTAAAACAAATAAAACCAGATATTCTTTGGTTTATGACTGATCCGAGATTTTATACTTGGCTTTGGGAAATAGAAGACGAAGTTCGTTGTAATGTTCCTATGGTTTATTATCATGTTTGGGACAACAAACCATATCCAAAGTTTAATAAACCATTTTATCTATCAAATGACGTAATCGCAACAATATCAAAGGTAACCGATGATATTGTAAGAAATGTTTCACCAGAAGTAGAAACACATTATATTCCACACGCTGTTGATATGAATGTGTTTAAAAAATTGCCCGACGAACAAGTTGATAAATTTAGAAAAATAGTATTTCCAAAAGATCAAGGCAAGAAGTTTACAGTATTTTGGAATAGCAGAAATGCTCGTAGAAAAAACCCTGGTAGCGTTGTATGGTGGTTCAATGATTTCCTTAATGTTGTAGGAAAAGATAAAGCAAGACTGTTGATGCACACGGATCCAAAAGATCCACATGGTCCAGATCTTGAAGCCATAATAAGAGAACTAAATCTAACAAACGGAGAAGTGATGTTCTCTGCTGGAAGAATTGGTTCACAAGATTTAGCCGGTATGTATAATGTAACAGACGTAACAGTCAGTCTTTCCGATGCTGAAGGTTTTGGACTTTCAACACTAGAAAGTCTTGCTTGTGAAACACCGATAATTGTTCCACGAACTGGTGGCTTACAAGAACAAGTTAAAAATGATTCCGGTGAGCATTTTGGAGTTGAACTTCCAGTTGCTTCGCAAATGATTGTTGGTTCACAAGAAGTTCCATTTATTTATGAAGACCGTGTTAATAAAGAAGACTTTATAAATGCTTTATTAAAAATGTTTAATATGAGCGAAGCAGAAAGAACAGCACTTGGAGTTGCAGGCAGAAATCATTTACAAACAAACTACAATATGTCTACACTTATGAATAAGTGGGATGAATTGTTCACAAAAGTTTACAATGAACGTGGTTCGTGGGAAAATAGAAAAGGATATAATCGTTGGACCCTCAAGGAGATCGCATGAGAAAGAAAGTATTGGTTAAAGGACCAGCATTAAGTATGTCTGGTTATGGCGAACAAACTCGTTTTGCTCTTCGCTCTTTAAGAGAACATGAAGACAAGTTTGATATATTTCTTGTTAATATCCCTTGGGGAAAAACCGGCTGGACAGTTGAAGAATCGGAAGAAACACAATGGATAGGGCAATTAATGGCCAAAACTCACGGATACATTCAACAAAAAGGTCCATTTGATATAAGTATACAAGTAACAATACCAAACGAATTTGAAAAGATTGCACCTGTTAATATTGGATATACTGCTGGTATTGAAACAACAAAAGTCTCTCCACAGTGGATTGATAAAGCAAGATTGATGGATAAAATTATTGTTGTTTCAGAACATTCAAAACAAGTATTTGATTTAACTGAATATAAGTTGAAGAACGAACAAAACGGTCAAATAATTGATTTTAAAAACACAACTCCAGTTGAAGTCGTTCATTTCCCAGTAAAGAAAACAGAAAATAAAGAATTAAATCTTGATTTAAAAACCGATTTTAATTTTCTTTCTGTTGCTCAATGGGGACCAAGGAAAAATGTTGAATTAACGCTCATATCCTTTTTAAAGGAGTTTAAAAACGACTCTGATGTTGGTTTGGTGTTGAAGCTAAATGTTGCTAAGAACTGCGTTGCAGATAGAATGGCTTGCGAGAAGAGAATTGAAGCAGTAAAGAAAAGTGTTCCGGATGTAAAATGTAAAGTTTATCTGCTTCATGGAAATATGAGCGAAGCGGAATTAAATTCTCTTTATACTGATCCAAAGATTAAAGCAATCGTGTCAACAACTCACGGTGAAGGTTTTGGTCTTCCATTGTTTGAAGCAGTTTGCAATGGTCTTCCTGTAATTGCTCCAAAATGGAGTGGTCATGTTGACTTCCTTCTTGCCCCAGTAAAAGAAGACGGCAAAGTGCGAATGAGAAATCATTTTACAACTGTTGATTTTGATTTAGCAAATGTAAGCAAAGAAGCAGTATGGGATGGAGTTATCCAAGCAGATAGTCAATGGTGTTTTGTAAAAGAACATAGTGTTATGGATGCTATGAGAAAAGTTCAAAAGAACCATCCTGCCGCTCTTGCTAATGCAAGAAAACTTAAAGAACATGTGTTAGTGGAATTTGCAGAATCAAAACAGAAACAAAAGTTTGTTGATTTTATTTTCAATAAAACAGATATTACATCACAGTTAGAAGATATATGAAAAAGAAGATAGCTATTTTAACGCAAAATTATTATCCGAAAATAGGAGGAACAGAAACTCTTGCTAAAACAATCTTATCTTCTTTGCAAGAAGAATATGAAGTTGATTTGATAACTTCAAAAGTAGAAGATAGAAATTTATTTGATTTTACTCACAAAGTATTTGAATTTTCTGATAATGATTATTCTGATTTAGATGTGTTTTTTAATGTTAAAAAATATGATTTATGTTTGTTTTTTTCTGATTTGCATAGTGGACAGTTAAATCGTTTTAAAAATATTTGGTGTGAAAAAAAAGTTGTTATTCTAAATTTAGATGAAAATTCTTATTCTTGGAAAGATAACTTTCCAAATGCGCTAAATAATCTAAAAAGTTCTTCTATGGTAATTTCTTTTACAAAAGAAGGAATTGCAAATAAATTTCTTGAAGAAAATAATATAAAAAATATTTATATACCTAATTTTTCTAAAGATTATAAAGCAACAAATATAGAAAAAATTTCATTAAAAATGAATCCACAAAATCCAACGATTGGCTATATGGCTTCTTATGAGAGTAGAAAAAATCAAGTTTATGTTTTACAGAAAATTTCTGAAAATGAAAAATTAAGAAATTTCAATTTTCTTTTCATGGGAGCAACCCCTGATTTAAATTATTTAAAAGAATGTTTAAATATTAAAAATCAAAATAATTTGAAAAACGTTCATCTTATTAAAGGTTCAAACGATCAAGATAAAATAAAAAAATTATTAAACAATATTGATTGTTTGCTTTTGTGTTCTTTAGCAGAAGGATTACCTTTATGTATTTTAGAAGCTATGAGTGCCGGAAAGCCTTGGGTTTCTACTCCTGTTGGTGGAATAAGAGGGGTATTTAAAAATACAAATTCTGGAATCATTTTAACAAATAGATTACCAAGCTCAGATGAGATTTATGAGAGTGTTTCTAAAAGTATTAAAAATTCTAATTCAGAGGTAATTCGCCAAGAATGGAAAAGTAATTTTAATATTGATGATTCAGTTAAAATTTATAAAAATGTTATCAAGGAGTTGTTGCAGTGAAAATTGCTATTATTGGACCAGGGTTAATGAGTATTCCTCCAACTAGCTGGGGAGCAGTTGAAATTCTTATTTGGGATTATTATCAGAATTTAATAAATTTAGGTCATCAAGTAAAGATTTTATTACTGTTATACCTAATAATAAAATTAAAGATATGGAATATGTAAGAGAAAAAATAATATTATGAAAAATTTTATTACATTTATAATACCAAGTGTTGCAAGAGATAGTTTAAATAACTCACTAAATTCATTAATAAAACAAACCAATAGTAATTGGTGTGCTTATATTGGTTTTGACGGATTAAATGAAGAACAAATTAAAATAAAACCACTAGAAGATAATAGAATAAGAACTTTTTATCTTCCAAAAAGTGGGCTATTAAAAAATGTTGACTTTAAAGCAATTCATAGTAAAGCAGGAAATGTTAGAAATCAATTATTAGAAAAAGATATTGAATCAGAATGGATAGGTTTTTTAGATGATGATGATACTTTAGCGTCTGATTATGTTGAAGGTCTTAAATTAGAATCTAGTAAAAATAATTTTGATTTGTGTATATTTAGAATGGTCTTAAAAGATGGAACAATAATTCCAAGATATGGAAGTAATTCTTTGTATATTGGAAATGTTGGCATATCTTTTGCAATAAAAACTTCTTTTTTGAAAGAAAACAAATTATCATTTAATTCTAGTCAGTCTGAAGATTTTGAATTTATAAAAAAAGCCTCTGATAATAAGGCAAAAATTTATATTTCAGATTTTATAACTTATAAAGTAAATCATTAGTTTGGAGAGAATATGAAAGATATTTTAGTAATGGTTCCACATCATAGTGCTGGTGGAAGAAGAAATCAAACCTTAGAAGCTCTTTATAATTCATGGAAAGAGACTACTTCTGGAAAATCTGATTTTCTAATAGGCATGGATAAAGAAGATTTGATTCATGGTGAAATTAATTTTGAAAATACCATAATTGATATTAATGAAGTTAGATTAAATGTGATACAAAAAATTAATTATTTAACATCAAAATATTTAGAAAATTATAAATATGTTTATTTTGTTGGAAACGATTGTGTTTTTATGACTAAAGATTGGGAAAATATCTTTCTTCAAGAAGCAGAAAAAAATAAATATTGTGTGTATTATGGAGACGATGGACTTCAACATGAAAGACTTTGCACTCATGCTTTCATGAGTTCAAATATAATTAAAGATTTAGGGTTTATGGGTCCGGAATGTTTAAAGCACATGTATGTAGATAATTTTTGGATGGAAATAGGAAAATATTTAAAATGTTTAAAGTATTTTCCAAATATAAATTTGGAACACAATCATCCAGATGCAAGAAAAAGTGTAACTGATTCATTGTATCAACATGCTTCAAAGTTCTTTTATGAAGATCAAAAAAGTTTCATAAATTATATGAATACACAATTTTTAAAAGATATGGAAAAGATTAAATGAAATACGAAATGATTGTAGCGAGATACAAAGAAGATATTAGCTGGTTGTCTAATTTAAATATAAAAAATTTAACAACAACAATATATAATAAATATTATAATGAATGTAATATATTAAGTAATGAAACCGGTAGAGAATCACATACATATTTTTATCATATATGTAAAAATTACGAAAATTTGTCAGATTTTAATATATTTACGCAAGCCAATCCATTTGATCATTCGCCAAATTTTATTGAAGAAATAAAAAATATTGTTATAAATAATTTGCAGCCAGATTTTATGCCTCTTACAGTTTACGGTGGAAAAAAAAGTACATTTTGTGACTTATATGGAAATCCACATCATCCCTCTCTTAATCTACAAATCGGAATG